>ERZ1370068.9775-contig-8528_pt1 | contig 42358 bp, 69 predicted proteins | sample MGYA00561227_ERZ1370068 | MGnify/ENA primary metagenome ERZ1370068 (study PRJEB38410, sample SAMEA6850437) | metagenome | study: Metagenomic assessment of the ecological functions of the soil: analysis of the soil microbiota associated with the... | reverse complement strand
TTGTACTTCGTTCAGTTACGTATTGCTCCGCCGCCAGCTCGATATTCTACTTGTACTGATGACACGGAAATGCTGCGCCGCAAGCGTCAAAATCAAGATCTTACATGTCGCATCCGTTTCCGTCCGACCGTCCCTGTTCCAGTAAGCTGCCCATCTCCCCCCCATGCACCACCAACTGCACGAAGGCCGCTGGCGGCGTTGTCGGTTCCTGGTTGGAGATTGACTGGCAACATCCAGAAAATGTGCTGCTCCACGCGGCTTCTTCTGATTACCATCGTTTCCTGCTGCAAACGCCCTGAGAACCTGAAGGAACCAGTGCATTTACCGCGCCGTACGCGAGACTCGCGTCCATATCCACCACCCCTCGGACGTCTCTAATCTCTCTACTGAGCGGCTCTTCTAAAATGCTAAGCTCAGTCCCATCCAGAATGGATACGAATTTCATCGACATTACCAGAAAACAGGGGCCCCAGTCTTTCCTCCTTGCACCAGAGCAATGGGGGCCACTGCGCTTGAATCTGCCGAGCTTTATGGGTCTGGTCTTGTTGCAGCGTCATATTCAGCGCAAGTTGCTGCTTGATGAGTAACTGCCGTGGCCAGTCAGACCAGCATACTGCTGTTCGGCAGCAGCTCAGCCCGGTCCGGTCGAAACATCCGCCGTCACGTCAGGACTCGCTATCGAGCCTTGCACTTGCACGTCAACGTTTCACCTCCCCCGCCACTACTGGCGTTGCCATCCCCAAGCAACTGGCCGCAAACTCCTTCAGGAGAGGAAGCGTGCGCGATCTGCAGTACTTGCGCCGGCGGCCGCTTGTGGAGTAAAGACCCCCGCGGCGCGGATCGTTTGCTGCCCGCGTGCGAGGCACGCAAACGTTCGAGTGTCAGGTATGTGTTCCTGCGGAGAAGCCAGGTGAGGTTGTTGTGGCGCTCGCCGCGTTCCCGATGGGGATTGTAACGCCAGCTCTTTGGATCAGAGACATCGGCGCGGTGTTCAGGAGCGTATTGGACTTGCGTCTTGACGTGATGAACGCGAGAGGCTGAATCCTCTACATTCGCATCCGCTTGGACAACAGCTTGGGGTTGCGTCCAGCCAGGTCAAAATTCGCACCGACTTGGGGATGTGCAGCTTTGCACCCCATTCGCTTGCTGTAGTCACATGGCCACGGGGCTGGGGGCTCCCGACCTCGGCAGGATACGATGAGAGCTGCACCGGCTTGCACCGCATTGGCGCCAACCTCGACCCGAGGCGACGGACAACTTTCCCGTCAACGCGGAGCGCTTGCAGATCGCCCTCAGCAGTTCCGTCTAGATCAAGCGCCCCCTTTCCTTTCAATCCCCGCTAACGCTAGCCAGGGCGAGAGGTTTGCGCGCGCACGCAACACGTAGGATTGCCGTTTCCCGTTTTCCGGAGCCCCCACGCCCCACGCCATCCACAGTCATATCGTTTGCCAGCGGAGCAGCCTTTCTCCAGGGTCAACTGGCCCGTCGGACAAAAAGAGCCGACGAACTGCACCTTAGTGATTGCAGTTTGGTCCTACCTGCGTGGAGGGAGCAAAGAAAGCGTAGCCTGCGTCGCCGCTTGTACTCAGGAGTTCTATGCCGCGCCCTTTCACCGACACATCGACGTTGAGGGTTCGTCAGCGGCGTATCCCTTGTCGCCCAGTGGCCTTCTGTGCGTTTAACTTTTTCTGCGATATCGTGGCTTGTCTTCGAAAGCGCAGAAGTACCGGGTCCGGCCACAGAAAATTTCCCGCAGTGCAGAGAGATAACCTGCACTGCCGTTTATTTCACTAAAATGTACAGCTTTTTCCGTCGGCCGAGAGTAGTCGTGGCAGAGGGTTCACGTCGCCGATCTGTTTTCCATTCATAGCTTGGCACTACCCCGACGAGATGCGGCTTGATTCTCAGCGGCGTGCAACGTTGCGGATCGCTTCCTGAGAAACTGCACTTGTCCCGTCGCCTTCTGCTCGGCCACCTCAACACATTCGGCACGAGCAACACCTTCTGCAAAACGGCGTGGTGGAGGAGTGGACGAGACCACTGCGGCTGCAGGCGGCGACTTTGCGTCAGGTTCGCGCCGTCACCTCGGCGGCAACAGCGGCCGGCCATCAGGCGCGCGGTCAAAGGAAGTATTCACTGCAAGTGACGATAACGGACCAGCAAAGGCTGTAACTGGGCCGGTCACATCTTCGCGCAAATACGGCGCGGGCGCGATGCGCGCCACAGCAACATCGGCGGCGGCGGCTAGCTTTCAATAGCAACGGTCAAGCGCAAACGTTGGCGCGTTGAGATTGTCGACCGTACCCGAAAGTTGCGACGTGGGAAAGCGCCGTGCGGACATCAAGCGGCTGGAGCGTCACCTTCGCTGCCCCGGTGGCGGTTCCCTCGTGAGGCGGGAGCTGACTGCTCCATTGCACGGCGGGGATACCGGTCCCGTGCCACGCCAAAGTGCAAATCGCTTCACCCTGCGCTCGCACACCAGTGGGCGGCAGAGCGACATCACTATCCAGTGTGACCTCCAGCGAGCTGCAACTCCTTACCATCCAGCAAGCCGCTTTTACGAAAACCGCAGCCGTTTTCGATTATTTGTCAAATGAGGAAAGCAGGATGGCTCGGTAAAAACGACGTTGAGGGTCGATTCCTGCCCGGGTTCACGCGGGATTTCATCAGGCGCAAAGACATTTCCAGCCCGTCCATGGATCTTGGACGACCCGGATGACTGGGTCCGCGTCAGCGCTCGCGCGTTCGCCACCTGCAAAGACGAGAAGTGCGCACCACAGACGCCAATTGTTGCAAGACATTCATCGTCACCTTCCCGGGTCACAGGAGAGTACGCATCCCATTCCATCTTTGCGAAGGGAACATGTGCTGATGAATGTCCACCCCCAGCCAGAAGATCCGCTGACGTCTTCAATCGTCCGCCCGTCACGTCTGGCGTCGAGGCGGCGCGCGTGCACAGTCAGCAACTCGGCATCGTGGAAGCAGTTGTTGAAAATGGGCGGTGCGCGTGCTGCTGCCTGAATGCCGACCGCAAGCAGCAACGGCAGCCAGCTGACTATCCCCATCTCCGAGCCAAGCGGCAAAATCGCGGCAGTCGTCGAAAGAATCCCTGAGAGGAGTTCCGCTGCGTTGTTCCGTTCCTTGTTTGAAAAACTTTGCCCGATACTAAAATGCACCTGCCAGGCTTGATCACGCTGCGCGGCGGATCGAACGGAAAGCCCAACGCCAAGAGCACTGGTCCCACTGGCGTGGTATAAGAGCACGCCGAGTCCGGTCTGAGAGGCTATGAGGTTATCAATGGGGACATCAAATGAATGCAACGATACTTGCCCAAAGTCAAGAAAGAGCGTGCCGCCAATTTTTTCAGTGAACTGTCGGCGCAATTCAATGGAGCCTTCGATCAGGCTTCGTCTCTATTGGATCATTGGACGCCAGAAATTGGCCCTAACCGATCACGACCATAGCCTCGCACTCTTGATGCCGCCGGCATAAAAACGTTCAAAGAGAGAATCTCCTGACCTGTCCCCATGAAGGATCGGCGAATCCCAGCTTCAGCCGACCAGCCAATACCTAGTGTGAGGGCGATAAGATGATATCTGCGCACTTCCCCTGCAACTGCACAAACTCAAAATCTCCGCCGGGGACCGCCCACTTGTTCAACCGAAAACAAGACGCGCCCGCCACGAGTCGGGTTGAGAGGATCGTCGGTGGTATTCCACGTAAAGCCCGTGGAAGACCGGAGAGTGTTCCTTTACGTTGACGATCTTCCTAACGCCTGCCGTCAGCTTCAGCTACATTATTCAGATGGTCGTACTCCGGTCGATGAGCAATGAAACCGGTGAGCTGTCGGTAAAATCTCGCTCAAAGCGCGGTTGCAATCTGGTCGCATTTAATAGATAGCCTGAGCTCGTCGAGCTGTTGCGGACCAAAAGTGAGTAAAAAACGATTGTCTCGCCCAAACGCGTGTGGTTGCAGAAAGCTCAGCTTGATCTCGCGTACGATCGAGGAGACGCGCCACGCTGCACGTCAAGTTTGCGCCCGTCGCCCAGCCAGTTGTTATGTCTCCAGCGCACCTGTGCGCGTACTTGGCTTCTGTCACCATAACCGATGCCCGCCTGCCATGCACGGAAGCGGCTTTCTCACTCACTTTACTGCCATGGGAATGATGCTGGGTCATGGGCGATCTCTTCGATAAAGCGAACAACGCCAAAAAGATCGAGTTCCAACCGATTTTCCGCGACTCGTTAATCGCAGTGCTAGAGAAGGGCTCTCCAGCTTTGTAAGTCAGCTCGCGTGACACAATCTTCGGATCTACTAATTTAGTCCCTGCGATTGACCGTTTCCCGAAGCACCGTCGCCAGGTCAGCCCTCAACTCACTATAGTGCACCTCTCACCGCGTGCTGCTCGAGAATAACAGTGGCCTGTCGGGTGACTTTTACGCGCCCATAATGGAGATCACGAAACCGTTCCTTGATTTGCTTTCTGCTTCTTGGTAATGCTCTTCAGTAAATACACTCCCTTCACGTGAGAGGGAGTTCCAGGAGCGTAACGCCTCAAGGGTGCGGTAACAAGCAGGGCGTCATCAGTACACGTGAAGCGTGATCTGCGAAACCAGCACGGGTGTTCCTTCCGGTGACAGTGATCTGGGCAGTCACTCAGCTCACCCTTCAGTTTCGGCAAATCATACGTAACTTGCGCTTCATAATCACCCTTGGGTTCGATAGAAGCCCTGCGAGCGCTCGATGTCAGTCTTAAACGTCACCGGATCGAAGCGCGGGCGCGATCGCCATGGGGTGTACCACGACCGAGGTCGATCGGTCTACCATCTCACTGCGCAGCTGCGAGCTAGCGAAACTCAGTGTTTCCACGAATTTCACCGAGCCGTCATCCCACTCTTTATCTGGATCTAAATCGTCAAGCTGCAGCGCAGAAACAGGAGCACAAACGAAAGAGCTGCACGAGAGCAATGAGAATTGTCGCCACTCCACTCGCAGGTGTTGCCAGATTGACATACGTTCTACGAAAGAAATGCAGCACTCAACCGACGCGGCAGCCTGAACGAGCTCAACGTCCTCGGCAGCTCATGATCGACGTCGAGCGATTCGTCACTTCTTCGTTACTTCTCCATCAGTTTTTACTTCTAACCTGTCCTTTCTCCGTATGCCAGCCAACCTATCCGTCCACAGAAACCAATACAGTCTGAGCACGCAACCGAGAACGGCAATCGCTTTGCAGAGCAGTCGCGCCAGTCCCTTGACGCGCTCAATACAAGAGATGGTACCAGGAGGACAACGAGACGCTACAAGGAAAAACGGCGGAGAGGTGCAAAAGAGCGGCGTTACGCGATGGCCATATTCTCTTTTCATTCTTTCGTCCGCCGTCAGGAGTTGGCTCGGAGGCCAGAGATCTGAGGGTGCACGCCCTCAAGCGCCTGCCGGACAGCCTGATCACGACGCTGCAGAATACCCAAGACCTGCTCTTCTCCTTCACTGCCAGGTGGATTGGCCCCTGCCCCACGTACGGTATCGAGAATGTCTCGACCACCGGTAATCTGCTCTGGACAGACGTCCGAGGAGAATCCCGGCAGGCTCTGCGGCCCGAACAAGCAAGCCACTACGCACGAACCCGTCAATCAGCTCTTCCAGGGTTGACTCAGGCACCCCGAGGGCGGCAGCCAGCCGAGCCGGGTCCACGATCGGCCTGCCGCCAAGGGTCCCCGGGTGAGTTCGACCGAGCGCGGCCAAAGGGCCAGTTGTTCCTGGAACAGCTGGCTGTGTCTTCTGGGGAGGCGTTCTTGCGATAGGCAGCGGGATGCTGATGGTTGTATGACCACTTCTGCCCCCACTAAGACGATCAGCCACCCACCACCTGCAGCCAAATCAGGAAGAGGACCAAGGATCGCGAAACTCGAATAGATCGCTGCATAGCTGCTGAAGCTCGCGACGAACTGAGTGAGCGAGATACCGGCTACTTGCCAGAGGAGGCCGGCCACGACCCCACCGACCACGGCTGAGCGGGAGGCGGACGCGCGTATAGGGGACGAACTGATACAAAAACGTGAAGGCCGTGCACAGGAGCAGGAGCGGCGTCAAGCGAGGTGACGAGGAGGCACGAGCCACCGCTATGGAGTTTGAACTCCAGAGACCGTTGGACGAGCCAGTAACTTTGGGCTGAGGCCATCAAGGCCAGGGCCGTGAAAATCAAAACCGGGCCTACCAGCACGACACTCAAGTAATCGCTAAATTGGCGACCCAGACTCCGAGAGCTACGCACCCGCCAGATATTGTTTAACGCCTCCTCGATCCTTGCCAATCAGGGAGAGCACGGTATAGAACAGCCCTGCTACCCCGACTGCCCCGAGCACGCCCACCTGCTGATTATCGACAAAGGAGATTATCTGGCGGGTGATCTCTATGGCCCTCCGGACCCAGCGGTGCTAACAGCCCGGCTAGGGGTGGCTCTAGCTGGTTCTGCATGCCAAAGGCTTTGAGCACGGAAAACGTCACGGCGAGCAATGGGACGAGTGAGAGGAGAGTGGTGTACGTCAGGCTGGTGGACCTGCAGGCTCAGCTGATCGTCCTGAAACTTCTCGACCGTAACCGTCACCACCATGCAGAACCGCGCTCTTGCTGCGGATGAGAGCAGACCGAAGGGAGCCCCGATCGGCGTGGAAAAGTCCCTCAAAGGGAGAGCGAAGTGCCATAGTCAGTAGTGGTTGAGTGCTGGATTCTTGCTTTACCGTCACGCCATGTGAGCTTCTCCAGCAAAGGGGAAGTGAGGGTAGGCATGATTGCTGGATTTCCCTCTTGGCTCGTGGTCGCTAAGGGGGTGTAGCTAATATCTCTCTCTGTTGTTCGTTACCGCATCCGTACCTGGCGTGCGTACAACGGCGCACTGATCATTCGAGGCCTGCCTCACTCTATGGTTGGACGAACAGGCGATTGCGGCGTGGCGGCACACCCAGCCGGCCGCGGGGCCGGGTGCGCCACGAATCTACCACCGATCTCGCGATCGAGTGTGCCCTGGTGTTCACATCGGTGTATCCTCTCCAGGTTGCGCGCGGCGCAGGGCTTCCTCTCCGCGGTGTGATAGAGTTGATGAGACTTACTCTACGATAACATTCCCCCTTTTGTACCATATATTCTGTCCTAGATGTAAGAAAATTTTCCCTTTTCTGTTGCATAATCGGCACAGGAGCTGAGGAGGGGATAGTAACTACGGTAGTGTTATACAAGTAATGCTAAGCAGATAGGCAAAAATTCTGCGGTATACAAGAAACTTGTCGCAATGCCCTTTGTGTTAGGGGGCAGCGAGAATCATAACACCGCAAAATTTCTCCTCACGTGCTTATGCCTGAAGTATCCCCCAAAAACACCCTTGTTATTCCACAGGTTACAGGGGCCTCACTTGTTCATCCAGCATTACACTCATTTTTCGCTCTGGTTTTGTTCTTCCCTTTGGCCCCGCTTGTTGCTCCAGTTTTAGGTAGTAACGAGCAAAAGCAATCGACAGACAAAGGAGATTGTCATGACTGATCAGAAAGAGCCCATCCTCGACTTAGAAACGGCGCGGAGCTTAGACGCTCAGTGTTTGGTGTTGGAAATGTCTGAGCAAACCTGGCACGTCCCTTTCGACACTTTGCAGGCGATCCCGCGGGTGGGGGAAACAAATTCGCCTCGCCAGTGGCAGCGCGGGCAAAGTCGCCGAAGTGGAGTATGAATTCGCGCCTGAGGCGGCACCGGTCAGGTGGCGAGGAAATGCCCGCCGCTGCGTCCTATGCGCGACCGGTCCGCATTGTAATCAGACTGTCGTGATGGGTGCGGCTGACCCATGTCTGGGTAATGATAGTGAGGGTAATGCTGAGGGACAAGGGAAGCTCTGTACTAACGGCGTTGTCAACTGTATTCACATTGCATGCCATTCCCAGGTAGAGGGAGGGAAGTCTTACCTCTTTCTCCTCTCAGGCAGGCCGAGGGCCGGGACCGTGATCTCGCCCGGATCTGGCCACCCCGCTATGGGCATGTCAATGTTATAGGTCGCTATCACTTCAACCTCCATGAGAGAAGAGACCCACAACGACCGGTTGGAGGACTCCGCCACTTCGACAAGCCCGTGGCCCTCATTCGCGCAGCGACCAAGACCCGTTCCATTCTATCGGAAACCCTCACCGCAAGGCGGCGTTCGATTGCGGGCAAAGGGGAGGCGGTGTCCTGTTCGGCCTTTCAGCTTGTCGCGCCCGTCACCGCCGGAAGGGGGAAGCAAGCCGAATCGTAAGACTGGCGGACTGGCTCCCGCGCTTGAAGGAGACGCTTTCCAGAGTGGGGGGCAATCGCTGCCCTCATCGAACCATCAGTCGTCAGCGTGTTTGCGCCATGCCGCGGCGAGTCGAGGGCATATGCCCACACCTCTTTTGCCCCCGGTTGGCGGCGTGGCCTCCCTTTATGCACGATTATCGCCAGTTTCAAACATGACCCCGGAGCAGGAATTTCACAGACGGCGCGGGGCGTGCGCGTATTATTATCCTCGCCATCCATACGTCGGCCTGAAGGGTGTGAGGACCGTGGAGGAAGATGGAAACACCAAGAACAAGGAGCCTGACCGATGGAAACGATCCCTCTCTCGCCCGCGCGCGCAGACCGGCACCCGAACGGGTGCTCGTCATTGGGGAAAGCCGCCGCTCTTTCCCTCCCTCCTGCTCCACCTGCGGCTCACGGCGCAAGACGTGGCTCAGGAGTGGAGGCTGGTGTGCACGGCGTGCTTCGACCAGTGTAAAGAGACGGCGGACCAATGCCATCGAAGTGGGCAGCGGCGCAGCTCGCGCATGCGTCACGCCTACGAACGGGCACATTCTGTTCGTATCATGCGGCTCATCCCGCTCCCTTTCCAGACGTGCCTATCCCTCGCGTCCAATAAACACCCGCGGGTTGCCGCCGTGAGAGGAGCCATGGCGTTACCGCAGACCATCGAACCAGCAAGCGCAGTGTGAGCAAATCCTGAGAGACTGCGCGGGCCTGCGCACTGCGTACGCCAGCTGACGATCGCCCAACGCGCTCCCGCGTGGACGGCTCCGGGTCGGCGGGACGAAAATCGACTGCTTGCGATTCAGCTCACCGGAATGCCGGACCCGCCTATGCGCGCCGCACCACTTCTCGCCACTTCCGGGCTTTGACCTCTTTGCAGAATGGCCCCCCTATCTCCAGACACTACGAAGGGATGGCTCTCGCAAAAGACCGAGAAAAAGCTATCCCCGCTTTGCCATAGTCTGTAGAAGCGCCGCATACAGCGTTGACCGCGCCACGCCTACCAGTTGCGCCACCGGCTTCCGGACTTTCGCCGTTCTCAAGGAGCTTCCGCGCGTGAGCGACTGTGGCGGTGATAACTTCGGCCATACGCCCATCCCGACCCCGCGCCATGGCCGCCACCCTTCCTGCTGTTGTCCGTTCGCTGATGAGCGACCGTTTACGCGTTCCGCGAGCACGATCCAGCGCTGACCGTTATTTTATGATGGAGACGAAATAGTTGAAATTGGAGTTGGTCAACAATATCTTAAGAAAATCACGTTACAGCCCAGCACCTTGTGAGGGGTTTAGGGATTCCCAGAAGGAAGAAATGTGATTCTACGTTGGGGATGAGCCAGCGCGCCCCAGACCTTGAGCAAACTGACGAGCGACGAGAAGAAGACGCGTTAATTTATGCGTTAGTTGGCGCGGGTGGAAGAGCTGGAGAGGCGGCTGGGGCTGGACAGCTCGAACAGCGGCAAGCCGCCGGCGAGGCGATGGCTGCCAAAAGCGCCCTCGCCCCCTGAACCTGCGGGCCAAGACGGACAAGAAGTCGGGCGGGCAGGAAGGACCACGAGGGCAAAACCCTACGCCAGGTCGAGAATCCCGACAAGGTGGTCGATCATTGGCCAGGCGTCTGCGCCGCCGACTGCGGGGCGGCTTTAGGAGAGCTTGAAGAGGCGACAGGACATCAGAAGCGGCAGGTGGTCGATCTGCCGAAGCCCCAACCAGCTTGAGGTCACAGAATATCGCGCCCATCGTTGCCTACTGCTCCGCGTGTGGCGGGTAAAAACCGAAGCCCCGTTTCCGGCGGACGTGACGGCGCCAGCGCAGTACGGTGCGAACGTGGCGGCTCTGGTTTGTGTACTTGCAGCGCTCGGCACTTCCTGTGCCCGAAGCCGCGTCTGGTCGAACTGATGCACGGGTGTTCGGCGTCGGTCTGTCGGCGGCCACCCTTGCCGCCATGGCGCAAAGGAAGGCCGAAGAATGGACGGGGTTGGCCGCTCACGTTGGCGAGAAGGTCGAAGCAGGCTCACGTAAAGCATCTGGATGAAACCGGGCTGCGCGTTGCCGGGGTGCGACAGTGGCTTCACGTGGCCTCGACCTGGTGTGCTGACGTTCTACCGCACCTCACGCCACCGCGGCAGCGCTGCTGGACGGCGTGCTGGGCATTGTCGTGCACGACTTCTGGAGGCCGTATTTTACGATGGAAGGCGTCGAACACGCGTTGTGCAACGCCCACCACCTGCGGGAACTGAAAGCCCTGAGCGACATGAGAAAGAGCCCTGGGCGCGGGCGCCTGTTTCGGTTCTTGCGGCACGCCTGCCAGGCAGTCAATCTGGCTAGACGACGCAACGAGCACCTGAAGCCCGCTTTTCGTTGCCTGGTTTGTCCGTCCGCTATGACCGCATTCTTGCGCAAGGGCACGGCCTTCCATGAAAGCCAACCGCCGCTGGAAACGTTGGCACGCAAGCGGCGCGGACGTACGCGCCGCCGCCACCGAGCATAACCTGTTGTTACGATTACAAGCCCACAAGGCCAAGGCTCTGCGCTTCCTGACGAATCCCGAGGCGCCGTTCACGAGCAATCAGGCCGAGCGCGACCTGCGCATGATGAAGCTCAAGCAAAAATCTCCGGCTGCTTCCGCGCCGACACTGGTGCCCAAACCTTCGCGATCTTGCGCACCGTCCTTTCCACTGCACGCAAGCAAGGCTGGAATATCCTCGACACCCTAGCTCAGCCCTCTGACGCCCTTGTCCGTAACCTTAGGACGACTTAGGGAGCTGGGCTGTAACAAAAGCAATAAAAGGCTTCATGTCGACTGATCTCGCACGTTTGGATGCAACCGCCCAAGCAGAACTCGTCCACCAAAGGCGAAGTGACTCCACGCGAACTCGTCGATGCCGCGATTGCTCGGTAGAAAAAATCCGCCCACAGCTCAATGCGGTCATTGCCACTTTTGAGAAACCCGAACGCGGGCCGGGAGCTGCCTTCCCCACTGGCCCCTTTCGCGGCGTACCGTTTGTCTTGAAAGACTTGGCCTGCGCCACCGCTGGTGATCAATCCACAGCGGCATGCGCGTGCTGAAGAGGCTCAATATATGGCGCCGCATGACGACTTATCTGGCAGCCAAGTTCATTGCTGCTGGATTCATCTGTGTGAGCAAAACTAACACGCCAGGTTGGGGCTGATCCCCACCACTGAGCCTGCAGCTTACGGCGCGATCGAGAAATCCGTGGAACCTGGATCACTCAACAGGAGGATCAAGCGGCGGCTCCGCTGCCGCCGTCGCCTCAGGTCTGGCGCCGGTCGGCCATGCCAATGATGGCGGCGGCTCCATTCGCGTCGCCTGCTGGCGAGTGCGGTCTCGTTGGCCTCATATTGCTTTTAAAATTCTCATTCTGTTTCTCACCCCTTTCGTAGCTGGTTGCTGCCGAGCTTTATGCTTTATATTAGCGAACGCAAATTGCGCAACGACGGGGCATGGGCTTCCATCCTGTGAGGCGGAAGCCATCTTGCCTGCTAGTTGGAGCGCTTTACTCAACGGACAAGATGTCCGCTTTGCCCCAACAGCCAAGATGGCTGTGCGACAGATGCAAAAAAAGGCCAGGCCGACGGATGCGACCTGGCCTTTAGGTCAAAGCCTTCCGCGATCGGACTGCGAAAGTGCGAGCTTATTTTTACGCTGGGGCAGGCGCCGGGGCCACCTCCTTATGTTGAGCACAAGCGCCCAGGCTTAAGGCGCTGGCCAAAACGGTCACCATCATGATTGCTTTTAAAATTCGCATTCTGTTTCTCACCCTTTCGTAGCTGGTTGCTGCCGAGCTTTATATTAGCGAACGCAAATTGCGCAACGCTTTTTCTCCGCCGCCCACGATAACGCGCTGAATCATTCCTTGACCGTTACCGGCGTGTCCACATCCACTAGTTCAAAAGCTCGATGACATCTGCGTTTCGCATCCGGATACATCCGTGGCTGTCGGGCTTGCCGATTTTGTCCTCGTGCTTTGTCCCGTGAATGTAAATAAAACGATCGCGGGTATTGGCATTGCGCTCTTCCAGACCGTCGAGCCAGAGAATCCGCGACAAGACCAGATCTCTGTGTCGGCGGCAGAGGATCGTCCGGTTTGAGCGGGACGCGGCCGCACGAAAATCGTGCCGGCAGGCATGGACTCCTCAATTTTATCGCTAACGCGAAACCGACCCAGCGGCGTTTTATTGCTGCCTTCTTCGCTGCCGAGCCCAAACCGCGAAGTCGACACCGGATAACGGCGGATAATCTTGCGGCCCCGGCGCAATTTCAATTCCTGGTTGCGCACAGAAACGTGAATATGAAGTGGAGATTTTTGCATCATTCCGTCGCCGTCCTAGAATGCGGCTGCGGATGAGCAAACGTTATCATATTGCGGTGGTGGGAGCGACTGGCGCGGTTGGCGTCGAAATAGTTTCGGGTGCTGGAGCGGCGCGGCTTTCCGGTGGCATCAATTCGTGCCTTCAGTTCCAAGCGTTCAGCCGGTAAGTCCGCTTTATTTCACGGCGAAAAATTCCGGTGGCGGAACTCGCGCCCGACTCCTTTCGAGGAATTGATCTCGCGCTGTTCAGTGCGGGGACTGCCGTCGCGCGGGAATTCGCTCCGATCGCCCGCGACGCCGGCGCGATTGTGATCGATAACTCTTCGACCTTTCGAATGGAGCCGGAGGTGCCGCTGGTCATTCCCGAAATCAACGGCGATGACGCGAAACTCCACCGCGGAATCATCGCCAATCCGAATTGCACTACTGCGGTCGCACTGATGGCGATTTATCCGCTCGCATCGCGCTTTCAATGTGCAACGCGTTTTTGCCGCGAGTTATCAAGCAGTTTCTGGCAGCGGCGCGCGCGATTGCCGAGTTGGAGGAGCAAGTCCGCGCTGCTGCCGAAAGTCGACCGGCGCGCGCGGAAGTCTATCCGCACCCCATCGCCTTCAATGTCCTCCCGCAGGTCGATGCATTTCTCGAAAGTGGTTACACCAAGGAAGAAATGAAAATGCAGAACGAAGGCCGCCGCATCATGCATCACCCCGAATTTTGCGCCTCTGTTACCTGTGTGCGTGTTCCCGTTTACCGCGCGCATTCAGTGGCGGTCAGCGCGGAATTTTCCCGAGCCGATTTCGGTGGAACGGGCGCGGGAGATTCTGGCGAAAGCACCCGGTTTGGAGCTGGTTGATGAACCGGCGCGTAATCGGTATCCGATGCCTCTACAGGTTGCTGGAAAAGACAATTGTGAGGTCGGCCGAGTGCGGCGCGATTGCGCGTTTGAAAATGGACTCGCTTTCTGGGTTTCGGGCGATCAGTTGTTGAAAGGCGCAGCGCTGAACGCCGTGCAGATTGCCGAACTGTTGTAGATGCTGCCGTTCTCCCCTGGGAGCCCAGGCTGCCAGCCTGCATTCGTCGGCAGCTTGCCGACGAAAATTTGCGTTCGGCAGGCTGCCGAGAACAGCAGGCAAGCGCCGCTCCCCAAGCTAAAAAAAACGGCCCCGGAAATCCGGGGCGCCTTAGATCTAATGCTTGTTAGTTACCGCGGAGACGGAGTTGGGGAAGCTTCCCCTTTCTTTCCTTACCTTTACCCTGGCCACCCTGTTGCCCGCCCTGCTGGCCATATTGTCCACCCTGTGGCGGCGGAGCCTGAGATTGAATTTGCTCGCGACGCTTGCCGCCACCACCAGCCCCGCCACCGACATTCTGCGACCCGGGCTGGATTTCGTCGTGGCGGTTCCCTTATGTTTGCCGCCTTCGCGGATTGTTTTGGTTTTCCAGATTCGCATTCGGATTTCGTGGAGTGATTGCTCCGCCAGGAACAGGCGTCTGTTCAGCCATGTTCAACGCGCCCTTTGTTTTTCTTGCCCTTTGCCTGTTCAAAGGATCTCGGAAGAACCTGGAGCAACCGATGCGCCCGGTGCGTTCTCGAATTTCTGGCCTTTGTGCTCACCCTGCCCCTGTTCGAAGCGTTCATTTGGCGGCGAACCTGGAGCCACTGACGCGCCGGGCCCAGTCTCGAATCTCTGACCTTTCTGCTTACCCTTACCCTGCTCGAAAGACTCGGCTGGTGAGGAGCCAGGCGTTATCGAAGCCCGCGGTTCGTTCTCGACCGTCTGGGCTTTGCCTTTTTGCCATGCCCTTGTTCAAACGGGGTCATTGAAGCTGCTGGCGAAGCTCCAGGAGCGATAGAAGCGCTCGCCTGATTTTGAGACGCCTGGCCCTTTTGTTTACCCCTGCCCTTTTCGAAAGGAGAAACACCGGGTGAAGCCAGGGCGTTTACGTTAGCGGCGGCGTTCGGTTGATTACTGGGTGTGGGAACGTTTTTCGGATTTTCAGTCTTAAGTTTCTGCTCCAGTTTCGCCTTATTCGGATCGGAGATGTTCGCCCAACCTTTTTCAATCTTGGGCTGATCGATCTTCGCCTTTACGGCTTTTGGGGCAATTTGCGTATTCGATTTTTGCAGCTTCAACGGCGCCGCCAGAACCAGCTTATCGCCTTGAACTTTAGTCACGCTGCCTGCCTTCACCGCCTGCAGTGGGTCGAGGTTCGCGCGTTCGAGTTTCAACCTCGGTATTGGCCGGGTTGAATATTTGCTTACGACGGCATAGTCCGGCCCGTAATTGTAAACGACAGAATTGTTGTAGGTGATGTTGGTCACATTCACCGTGTTATTGATGTAAACGACGTTCTGATCGTAGGGATAGAAGTGACCGCGCAACACCGGTTCGCCGATAAAGCGCACATCGATGAAATTGTAGTAGCCAGGCCCGATCCCGAAATCGACATCGGCACGTCCAGTGATTGGCCGACTTTCATAAACGATTTCGCCGCCGCCCTCCGGAGGCAGCGGAGCCCAGCCGACATAATTTCCGCCGGTTCGCCATGAGACCCAGGCCGGTCCCCATTCATATCCGGGAACCCAGCACCAGCCGTAGTCCTCAAGCCGGACCCAGCGACCATAGTGATAGGTCGCCCAACCGGAAATCTCTACGATACCCAAGTCCAGCCGACGTCGGTGTAGGCCCAATAGCCATCCGTGTATGGTCGCCAATCCGCGCTGGTCGCAGCATCGGGCTGCCAGACATAGCCGTAATCGGCCACCTGGTACCAGTTACCGCCAGTTCAAATTGTCATAAAAGAAGTTAACTGAGACGTCCGCTCGGCCCGACTGGAACGCCGTGCAACGCGAAACGCACAGACCGCCGCAAATATTAAGAAACGCTTCATAGGTTATTCAGTGTTATGGCGTCTTGTGACTTCGACGCCCATTGGTTTATTCACAGTGGGATTCGGATGCGCCCGCGCCAGTGCGCGCGCCGCTTTCCCCTAGCGCGGTCGCACCACAATGAATGAGCGAACGCGATGGCGGCACATGGAAAACACGTGGGTGCTGTCTGGGTCGAGCCCGGCCACGACTTTGTTGAATCTCGTTCACCGAAGTCACTGGCTGCTGATCAATTTCTTCGATGACATCGCCGCGCTGCAATTCCGGGAAGTCCGCCGGCATCAACTACAACTCCGTGGACGCCCGTCGGCAGATCAAGACGTTTGGCCAAATCGGGTGTCAATTCACTGACCCGCATGGAACCGAACGGGTTCGTATTGCTTTTCATCTTGATCCGGTGTTGTATCGGGCGCATTTGGCTGCGGCAAAGGATTGCTCGGATTTGGTTGTCCAGGCTGTGGATGGCCCGCGCGGTTTGAGAATCCGGGGCTGCTCCCGAAGTTCCGCCGACACCTTCAGCGGTTTGCCGTCGCGCAGTACTTCGACATCGATCTTCTTGTTTAACTCCGCTTGCGCAACCAGCGACCGAAGCTCCGGGAAATTCTTAACGTCGCGTCCGTTGAATTTACGGATCACGTCGCCCTTTGTAAGATGCGCGTCGGCCGCGGGCGATCCTGGAAGAACATCTCCCACGACCACGCCGTCCCCGTTCGCCGTCAGGGTTCTGCGGGTTCACCTGCGCCTGATTCCGAGGTAACCGCGAATAATACGCCCCTTCTGAGCAAGGCTTTCGAGCGCGACTCTCACCGTGTTTGATGGAATGGCGAACCCGATCCCCTGCGAACCGCCGGTGCGCGAGATGATCGCAGTATTAATTCCGATGACTTCACCCGCTGAGGTTAATCAGCGGTCCGCCGCTGTTTCCCGGATTGATAGCGGCGTCGGTTTGCAGAAAATCGCCGAAGCCATCCACCGCGATTCGGACGTCCCTTCGAGCTGATGATTCCCTCTGTCACGGTTTCCTCGAAGCCGAAGGGATTGCCGATGGCCGAGCACCATAGTCCCCTGCCTGCACCGCGTCGGAATCGCCCAGCTTCAATGGTTTTACCCCAGGCTCATCGATTTTTAGAACTGCCAGATCGACCTGGGAATCGCTCCCAACGAGTCGCGCCTTTTTGGTCCGGCCGTCGGAGAGTTGCACTTCAATTTCATCCACCTGATCGACTACGTGACTATTGGTAATGATGTGACCTTCGTTGGTCACGATTACGCCCGAGCCGAGTGAGTTTTGCACCATTGCTTCCTCATTCGGATTGCGGAACTGGCGCGGCGTTGCGGAAAAAACTCGAATGGATCGAGCCCATATTGCCGGCGCGCCGCGATTTTTTCGATGTCTTCACGCTGACCACCGACGGAAGGATATTTGAAACCAGCGTGCGACGCTCGCGATTGAACTCCTCCAATGTGCCAAGTTCTTTGCGATCAACCGGAGGCGCTGTCGCCAGCGAATATTTTTCTGGCGTTGCACTGGGCCCAATCAGGCCGCCATGCTTCATCCGGTAATCGTAGAGCAGCGAGATCCCAAAGCTGACCAGCACCACGAAAACCAAAAATTTAAGAAAATTTTTCATCAGCTGACGTGCGAGAAAGTTTGTCCCTGTCTTTCGACAATCAAGTCGCGGAAACGTTGATTCTCCGGGCAGTCCAATCCCGGATCGTTTTCTAACAATCCCAGCGCGGCCTGGCGCGCCTTCCGCATTAAACCAGCGTCCCGCCTAAGGTCTCCCAGTTTTAGTTCCGGCAACCCGCTTTGGGCAGTGCCGAGGAGATCGCCCGGTCCGCGCAGTTCCCAGTCCGCTTCGGCAATCTCAAAACCGTTAGTTGTTTTCTCCAGCACCGACAGCTTCGTTATCGTTTCGGTGGATTTATCCGAACTGACCAGCCAGCAATGCGAAGTGTGCGCGCCACGACCGATTCGGCCGCGCAACTGATGCAGCTGGAGACAGTCCGAACCGCTCGGCATTTTCAATAAGCATGACTGTGGCATTAGGAATGTCGACGCCCACCTCGATCACGGTCGTGCTAATCAATGCTTGCGTTTCTCCGGCAGCGGAACCTTTGCATGATCGATTGCTTGTCGGGTGAAGCGACTCGTCCATGCAACAACTCGCAGCGAAACGGTCGCAACCGTTCCTGCCAGATCTCGAACTCTTTCGCGGCGGCCTTGGCCTCGAGCTTTTCGCTCTCATCGATCAGCGGATAAATGATGTAGGCCTGGCGTCCGTCACTCAGTTGCTCACGCAAGAACGCGATCGCTTCGCCTAACTGATCGCCCGTAAGCAGATGCGTGATGATATTTCGCCCCGGCCGCGCGGCATCTCGTCAATCGTCGAAATTTCGAGGTCGCCGTAAATGGTCATGGTTAACGTCCGTGGAATGGGAGTCGCCGTCATAACGAGAACATCCGGCGCCGGTTCGCGCGAGGTAAGCTTGGCCCGCTGCGCCACCCCGAACTTATGCTGCTCGTCGATCACGGCGAGGCCGAGGTTGGTGAAGTTCACGCCCTCGTAGAGCAACGGCATGCGTGCCGACGATGATGTGGGAGCGTTTCTGTTCCCAGCTTCTGCTGGGGAGCGCAGGCTGCGCAGCCTGCCGGTTCGCGGCAGCTTGCCGCGAACTCTTCCTGCCTTGCTCTGCCAGGCACCAAACCCACGGATAATCGTCTTTCGGCTTCGCAATCCCAGCGTCCCAGGGATTCCGCGTTATATATTCAAATTTCTTCCTGAGGTCGCTCTCCGATCGAATCATTCGGTCAAACGACTCCGATTCCCACACTGGTTCATTGACCTTCTCGATTTTGTTAATTCGATTTGCCGTAAACGATTTAATGCTGTGCAATATTTTGGAGAGCGAAAAGAAAATCGAATTTCCCGATTCGTTCTGGCGTTCGACCATCGGTTCTAATCAGGAGATGGACGTGATCTGGCATCACGCAGGCGCCAAAGAGCTCGTAACGCCGGCCATCCCAGCGACGAATTGATTCAGGCAATGACGTCTCGCGCCGTTCTGAGAGGATGCGACGGTTTCTTGTGCTCAAACGTAATCGCGTATTTTGACCAAGGACGTTCGAAATGCGGAGGCGCCGATGTTGGTATCGTGGCTCGGAAATTCCGGAAGGTGTTGTGTCCGGCAAGCTGCCGGACGCGGCAGGCTGGTAGCCTGCGCTCCCCAGAGATTCTGATTCCGCGCGCGCAAACAACGGCAACGGCGCGTTGTCTTCCTGGCGTGCGCCCGGTGCGAAGCGCGATTCGAGATCCCGAGCGGATCGAGCCAGTTGCGCAAAACTGCGTAATGTTGCTCCGCCAGAATCTGTGTCGGCGCCATCAAGCGCCGCTTGCGATCCGGACTCGACGGCGAGCAACATTGCTGCGATAGCCACGACCGTTTTCCCAGAGCCAACGTCGCCCTGCAGCAAACGGTTCATCGGCGATGCCACCTGCAGATCGTGCTTCACTTCGTTGAAAGACCCGTTGCTGCGCACTGGTAAAGGCAAACGGAAGCGCCGCGATGAATTGTTCCGCCAGCAAACCGCGGCTTTGATGACGGCAACCGACCCGCGCGGAATTTTCCGCGCGCGCGGCCGCGATCTGCATCTGCATCCGGAAAATTCACCTAGCACCAAATGATCGCGCACTTTGCGCAACTGTTCGTTGTTCTGCGGAAAATGAATTTTGCGAAGCGCGTCTTCGTCTTCCCCATTACTTAAGGACGCAGGCAGAGGGACATCGGCCGATGCGACCGGGGACCTGTTCGAGCAACCGAAAAATTAATGCCCGCAGGACCCGCTGCGACAAACCTTCCGTCGCCGGATAAATTGGGGTGATGCGACGGAAATGAATCAAAATCTCTTCGTCGTCTTCGATTACCTCAAATTCCGGATGATCGATGAGCAAACGCGGGCCTTTGCGTTTGACGCGACCGAACACGACCAGCTGCTGCCCGGTCGCAATCATCTTTTGATGTAATGCAGATTAAACCAGCGGCAGGTGAGCGGTTGGCTGAGCGCGTGCGCGCCACTTCCTCCAGCACGGCTTCAAAAATTTTGCGTCCGCCGAAACGCATCAGTCGGGTCTTTGCCACCTCGCCGCACAAACAAACCGGGCCGATAGTTTCTTCACGCGGAAACCCACGGAATTCTCGCCGATCTTCGTGCCGGCGTGGATAGTGCCTGAGCGCAAATCGCCGACAGTCTCGAGCGCAAGCCGGCGTAACGCGAGGATGCGCGGCCGCGGAATCCAACTCAATTCTTCCAGTGAAGTATCGAGGTCCATCAATCTAACGAGGCCGCGCTGCGCAACGCTTTGACGTGCAAATCGATCCGGGTCTCACCTTCGTAAACATTGGTGTGGATGTGAAAAGCGACGTCCCAGGGCGCCGGCGGCAGTTCGGAAGCTGCGCCGTCAAAAAAGATCGCGCGTTGATGCCAGTTGCGCTGTCTTAGTCGGAGCTCGAGATGCCGTTCCCCACCACCCGCGGTGGGCGCGCCGCTTCCACCGCCGACGAGACAAAGATCGGTTGCGGATTTCCGTTACCGAATGGTTGCAACATTTCGTGCCAATGCAGCAAATCGAAGTTGATCTCCGCCAGCCCTATTTCCGCGTCGAGGTGCAATCGTGGAGCGAGCCCTTCGTCCGACAATTGCCGGCGCACGGCATCCAAAATTGCTCGCGAAATTTCGGCAGATTTTCTTCGCGCAAACTCACTCCTGCAGCCATTTCGTGCCCGCCAAATTTTTCCAGCGCTCCGCTGCATTCGCTGAGGCCCGCACCATCGAACAACCCTCGATACTGCGTCCGCTTCCTTTTCCAGCGCCGTTCTCGTCAAACCCGACGATGATCGTCGGCCGGTAATATTTTTTGAGATGCGCGACGCAACGATCCCAAGAACGCCCGGATGCCAGCCACGCGCGCCCAGGACGATTCCGGCATCCCGGGTGGATCAAAATTTTTCGCGAGTTCCTCTTCCGCCTGTTGCAGAATCTGTTTTTCAACTTCCTGGCGTTCCCGGTTCTGAGCGTCCAGTTCGCGCGCGAGTTCCCCGGCTTCGATCGGACTGTCCGTTATCAACAAACGCAGCGCTTTCTCCGCCGTGGCCAGCCGACCGGCCGCATTCAAACGCGGACCAAGCCGGAAGCCGATGTCATCCGGCATCACCGGCTGCTTTACCCCGGCGACCTCCATTAGCCTTCGCAATTCCGGGGCGACGCGATCGTTCGATCATGGTCGAGCCGCTTCTAACAAAGACTCGATTATCACCATGCAAGGGAACTATGTCCGCGACGCAGTGCCGAGTGCGACGAGATCAAGCGCGGTTTTCAGATCGAAATCGATGCGTCGTGTTTTTAAGAGGGCGTGGCAAAGTTTAAAGGTCAGCCCGACACTGCAAAGGTAATCGAACCCGGAGTTCGTCGTCTTCGGATTCACCAGCAGGCAATCGGGCAGCTCCGACTTGGGTTCATGATGATCGAGAACGATCACGTCGATCCCCGCTCGTTTAATTGAATCGATTTCGGCGAGTGAGGACGTCCCGCAATCAATCGCGATGAGTAGTTCCGGATTGTGCTGGCGGAGACAGCGCGCAACTCCCTCTGCGCTCAGACCGTAGCCTTCTTCCATTCGGAGAGGCAAAAAGTGCCGGCTCGCTTCCGTAGGCACGCAGAACTTCGGACAAAAGCGCAAGAGAAGTTACGCCGTCGACATCGTAATCGCCGAATAGGACTACGCGTTGACGGTGATCGATCGCGTGAAAAATCCGCTCAACCGCATCATGCATTCCACCAATCAGGAAGGGGTCGGCCAGAGCAGCCAGCCGCGGATTTAGAAACGCAGAGAACATCGTCGGCGCACTTAAAGCCGCGGCGCTGAAGAAGGCGTGCGATGCACTCGGACCGGCACAGGTCCGGCCACGAAATCCCATTGCTGGCCGGCGCGGCGTCGCGGCGCCAAAAATCCACCGAGGTTGCACTGATTATTTTATGCGCAGGTGAACCGCTGACAACCATGCGCGAATTTCTTTGATTTTTGTCTTCGCTCGTTTGGGAGTTTCCACATTATTTCATTTTGCCTGGACGAGTGTTTGAGCATCGAAAGGGGCGTGCACTTTCGCGTCGTTGTCAAAGTAGACGAATAAATCGTGCGACCTCGGATTTTCTTTTGGCTGCAACGGGTTTCGCATCCTTCGGCTGCTGTCCTTTGCGCCAGAGCTTCAGTCGCGTCGCCCACCAATCGAGCGCACGGTCGCTGTAGCCGCTGGTATAGAGTTGGGTATCGCCATGGAGGCGGCAATAAACGAAATTTGCGGTTAAATCTTCCGCGGAAGGCCATTTTCCGGCGGTGTCGGCAAAAACGAAGGCGATATTGAACTCGCGCAACAGCTCGAAAAATCAGGGACCAAAAAACTCGACGTGCCGAATTTCTACGCAATAACGCAGGGCCCGATCGCACTTTACTTTCAGCCAGGCGCGCGTCTTTAGCTTCGAGTCATGCCGGCGACCGAGAAGCGCGGCTTCTCTCGTTGTCTTGGCAGTAGTTGAAAAAATTCCCGGAAGCGTTTTTCGTTCCAACCAAAGTTCGGTGGAAATTGCCAGAGAATCGGGCCCAGTTTTCCTCAGCGCGAGAACGCCGGAAGCAAAGAAATTCGCCAACGGCACTTCAACCTCGCGCAATTTTTTCATGTGGGTGATGAAACGCGCGCCTTTGACGCTAAAGAGAAATTTTCCGGCGTTTCTCGTACCAGCGCCGATAGCTCGTCGGTCGTTGCAGCGAATAGAAAGATCCATTGATCTCAATGGAATTGAATGCGCGGGAGGCGAATTCCAGTTCGCGCCGATGTGGCCATCCTTTTGGATAAAACACGCCACGCCAGCCGGCATAATTCCAACCGGAAATGCCAATGCGAACCTCGCTTTTCACACCAGATTCAACCGCAAATCTGGAGCAACATCGATTTTGTTCAGAAGACAACGACGATGAAATTCGCGCAGCCCGGCTTTCTCGCGTTCACCGAAATCAAAGAAAAGGTGCTCCCGATAATATTTTCGGCAGAACGTCAGGAGATACTTCCGATTGGGAACGAGAGCGAGCTCATCGATGCTGGCGACGTTGTGGTCACGAAGTGCGCGCAGTTTATCTGCGATCTCTTTCGCGTTTTCGATTTCCGGGCGAATCAACCAGAAGGCGAAGGCAAATGGAAGCGATGTCATTTTCGTCCAAGTTTCCGCCAGGTCCCAATAGTGATAGCGCTCGCCATGCTCTGCGCGAAAACGAATCGCCTGGTCACCGATGAGCAGCCGGAACACAGGCCGTGGCCGTGCGCCCAGCGGACATGCTGTCCGCTGTATCGGATTCAGCGGTGCAACTCGCTGGCGCACAGACTGTAAGTCTGTGTTCGACGCGCAGGCGCGGATTGAACCGCGTTGTCTAAGGAGGCAGCGTAAGAGGACCACGGACGTTTCCGAGGCAGGGTCAATGTCGATTTCCTGCGCGCGCGGAAAGATCTTCATTGTGCGCGACGATGACACTGTAGACCGCGCCGTGGGCGGAAATTGAAACTCCATCAACGATCCGGTAAATCGGTCGTCGCAAATATTCCAAGCTGGAGACCAGCGCAACATCGAGATCCCCATGCTCAAGCTTTCGGCAAAGGGCGGCCGGATGATCGAAATCAACCGCCCCGGACCAGCCGTGAATCAGCGGGCGAGCATTAAGATATTTAACGCAGCCAATGCGCAGCATTTGTCGCGTGTGAAAGGGATTGCGCCCTAATCTAGACGCAGGCGAGTTCCGCGTCCGCCGACCGGACACCGGTGGCCGAGCCATTTTGGGATGAAACGACACGTCGGTAATAACTGTCGCGCTGGACCGGTTCGCGGCCGGCTTCACGGATGGCGTGCTCGAGCGCGGCCACGGTTTGTTGCTGAGGGGTGGTCGCGCCGGCCATGTGGAAAATCTTTTCCTCCAGAATTGTGCCGTGTAAATCGTCCACGCCATAGCTGAGAGAGACCTGCGCCAGCGGCAAGCCCATGCTCACCCAATACGCGGTGAGATGATCGATATTATCGAGGTAAATACGGCTGACGGCGAGATTGCGAAGTTGCTCGATGGCTGAGGCAGGTTTGATGTGGGCCAGAATCGTGGTTTGCGGTTCGAAGGCGAATGGAACAAAACCGGTAAACCCGCCAGTCTCATCCTGCAGCCGGCGCAACTGACTCAAATGATCGACCCGATGCGCGAGGGTCTCGATGTGACCGTAAAGCATTGTGCAGGTGCTCCGCCCACCCAGTTCGTGCCAGATGCGATGAACATCGAGCCATTCGGCAGCGGTCTCTTTGCCCCGACAAATGCGTATCGCGCACCACAGGATCGAAAATTTCCGCGCCGCCGCCGGTGATCGAACCCAAACCGTGCTCGCGCAAAAGCTCCAGCATTTCTCGAATCGGGAGGCGAAAGATGCGCTGAGCGAGGTGACGCACTTCGATAGCGGTGAAAGCCTTGATATGTAGGTCTGGATCGAGCGCGCGTAGCTCACGCAACAAGTCGAGATACCAGTCCTTTTTCAGCGTCGGATGCAGCCCGCCAACCATATGCACTTCAGTGATCCCGAGAGGAAGAGCTTCTTTAACGACGCGAATGATCTCCTCAATCGCATATTCAAAAGCGTGGGGATCGCGCTTCCTGGCAGCGAAGGCGCAGAACTGACACGAAAGAACGCAGATGTTGGAGTAGTTGATATAACGGTTATGAATGTAGCTGGCATAATTGCCGTTCTTTCGTTCGCGCACGAAATTGGCCATCATCCCCAGCGCATTGAGATCGCTGGATTGATATAAAGCCATCGCATCGGCGTCGCTGATGCGTTCCTGGCTTTCGATTTTTTCTGCAATGGGCCGAAGCGCATCTGGAATTAAGCGGTGATTCATTCGCAAATTGATACGCGTCAAGCGCAGCTAAATGATGCATGGTTCGAGAAATTGATGCAACCAAAACGACCGACGGACGCGCTGCGACCCCGAAGTCTTTTCCGGGTTTAACGAATAAGCATGAGCGCGTTTCCGTCGTCCTTTCTCATGTCGGAGCAACGGGCTGAGGATATTGACGATACTGCCTTGATGGCGGAAGTGGCACGCGGCGATACCGTCGCCTTTGAACGCCTAATCGAGCGTCATCAGGCGTTGGTGATTGGGACGGTGGGGCGAATGCTGGGCAATAATTCGGAAGTGGAAGACGTAGCCCAGCAGGTTTTCATCCGGGTCTGGAAGGGCGCTCCCCGCTACCGGCCAACGGCAAAATTCACCACCTGGCTGCTAACGATCACACGCAATCTCGTTTTCAATGAAGCCCGGCGCCGCAAACGCCATCCCGGCGACGCCCTCGACGTCCACGAAGGCGAGGAGGCGCTGGCCCTGACCGACCCGGCGCGACATGTGCCGGACGAAGAATTGCTCGAGGCCGAGCTGCAAGAGGCGATTGAAAGGCAATTCGCGCTTTGCCTGAGAAGCAGCGAATGGCGGTGGTCCTGCGACGTTACGAAGGTAAGAGTTATGAGGAAATCGGGGAAGTCCTCGGACTTACGGTGGCAGCGGTAAAAAGCCTGTTATTCCGTGCACGGACTGAACTGAGGGCCGCGCTCAATCGCTATCTCGAGAAATAGGCCACGCTTTCCCTCGGCGACGAGGAACACAGGCCTACGGCCTGTGCGCCCAGCGGGTTTGTAACCCGCTGCGTCACGTGATTTAGGCGGGCCCTCCACACACAGCGGAGTTAAACTCCGCTGGGCGCACAGACTGCCAGTCTGTGTTCCGCGGAGGCAAGCCCACGCCTCTATTCCTATAACGGGAAAGGGCGAACGCCGCGAAGCGTCCGCCCCCTCTCAACCCCACATTCCACTGAAACTCTAGAAATCGCGATCCTTGGCTGAACTCTTGAATTGCACGTCCGGATTCGCCCATTGCCGGCGGCGGCGGTGTCCCTGGTTTCGGATAATCCGCAACCACTTGGCGGTGGCCGGTCGGGACGAGGCGGACAGCGCCCTGGGCGTTGTTGCGCCAGCCATTGATGTCGGAGTATTCCTCTCCGACATGGTGTAAGCCACTGACCTGATCCTCTAGACCGGTGCCGTATTTCGAAGAAATAATCGTCGGCGTGACGAATACCAACAGGTTGCGCTTGGTGCGGGCGTTCAGATGATTCTGAAATAGATAACCAAGAACAGGCACGTCGCCGAGCAGCGGCACTTTGTTGTGCGCCTTGGCCACTTCGTCCTGGATCAAACCGCCAATCGCCAGCGTATCGCCGCTGCGGATCAAAACGTTGGACTCCAGGGTGCGCGTATCGATGATCGGGCTGCTCACCGTTGCGCCGGCAAATACGAAGGTGGAATCGCCAACCTTGTTACTGATCTCCGGTTTCACCTTCAAAGTGACAAAGTTATCCTTGTTGATGCTTGGGGTGACAATGAGGGTGTTGCCAAACTTCTTGTCCTGAATCCACCGAAGACGGCGGTGGCCGTCTGTTCGTTGAAGTTTAATTGTGGAACAGGCTGGGCCCGGTTGATCTCGATCTTCGCCTGCAAATTATCGGCGGTCACAATGCGCGGGTTGGCGAGAAATTCCGCATCCGCATCCTCATTCAAGAAGCGCAAGGTAGCGGACATTTGTGGTACGCTCAGGATGGCGAATTGGCCGAGAGCCAGGTGGCTGAAATTGCCAAAGAAATTGTTGTTATTTTGGTTACCCAAAGGCAAGATCGCTGAGCGGAACATTTCCGCTTGTGCCCGTGCTGCGTGCCGTGCACTGAATTCGCGCCGTACGAAAACGTCTTACCCGAAGTCGCGCTGCCGACCGTGCCAGACCAATCGATGCCATAGCTTTGTAGTGGATTAGCGGTCACCTTCCACCAACCGCGCTTCAATCATCACCTGCTTGGTCGGCTTATCGATTGTCACCAGCAATTTGCGCACGGTGTCGATGTTGCTGCGGGTCTCGCGGAAGAAAATGGTGTTGGTGCGTTCGTCGAATTGAGGCGGATCTTTGCTCGAAAGCTGTGATGCCAGCAGAGGCGCGACTTCTTTTGCGCGCGAGTAGCTGAACTGATAGCTGTCGCTTTCGGTCGGCTCGGCCGTTTTTTCAGCCGGCGTCTTAATATAGTAAACGTGGTCAATCTGGTCCATGAAGAGGCCTTTGGCCTTTACGATGATGGCGACTGCCTGAAGAGCAGTGACATCTTCCAATCGCATCGTCACCGTCCCAGTCACCTGATCGCTGACCACCATGTTGATCTTGGCCTGGCGGGCCAAAAGACGCAGCACCTGGCCGACGTCGTCGCCCTGAAACTCACGCACGCCGACACCACCGCTTTCCGTAACGGTATCGGCAGCGACAGGCGGAACAGTCGTGGTGGCGGGCGTGCTAGTAGATGGTTGGGGTGCCGGCTTAACCGCAGCAGGCGTAGACGTCGTACTTGTCGCCTGAACAACGGTCAGAGGCGAAGCTGCTGACGCGGATTTGTCGGCACTCTTGGCAGGGTTCGTCGAAGGCCCAGGAGGAGCCTTCGCCGCCGTTTGTTGGTCCGGATTGCTGTCCGGAGCGGGCGAGGCTCGCTTGCCCGAAGGAAACGAAAATGGCCGCGAAGAATGCGATCGTTCCGCAAGTCAGTTTGTCAGTGAAAGTTGGCATGGTAGTAATGCGATTGTGGTTAATGCAAGCGGCGTTAAAGCAGGAAGCAGACCAGCCTTGTAGTGTTGTTTCCGACCCTAAAATAGCCGAGTTTCGAACCGCCTCAGGCAGAGCGCGCAGCGGCAATAAAATCGCGCACTCTATAAATATCTTTCGCCGGCCCGGTGCGGTCTCGACACCACTCTGCTCACATCTACTCCAAACGGCCGGGCTTGGTGGACCGCTTCAGCTTACATTTTCCGAATTTAGACCACCGGCGAGGATAAATTCCGGTCTGTGTTGGCCGACAATAAGGTCACGCGCCCAATTCCATGGAAACGGCGTCCCGGTTCCGCCAAATTTCGTCCCCGCTACCGTATCCAGCAGCAGCCGATTCGTATGGAAATCAGGCAACGTGCATGTCTCGGACCTATCATCGGAACTGCGCTTCCACAGTGTGATTTGCGCCTCAACCAGGCTCAGGCAAAATTCCGGCGATTCGGCCCCATGTAGTTGCAGGCAATCAATACTCGTCGATTGCCGCAATCTCTTTCGCATACGCCGAGCTCGGATTCACCAATACCGCAACGCGAATGATGCTATCGGGCAAGTTCGGTGATCCACTCCGCCGCGTCCGCCGGCTCAAGGTAGCGCTCGCTCCCGGCCAAAAATTGAACCCAAGCGCGTCGGCGCCGGCGGCGATAATGGCTTCGGCGTCGGCCGGATTGGTGATGCCGCAGATTTTGACGAACACCGGTCGTCCCTACGCGGCGGTGGCGAACCCGAGCAGAAGGCTTGGTGAAATCAGGCGCCGGCATGTCTTTGACCAGCTTCACGATTCCGTTCTGCCATTTGCGTCCGATCTCCTGCAGATATGGATCATCCTCATCCAGGCGCATCCGCAAATTTGCCACCAGCGAATCGAGCTCATAGCAAAGCAAATCGATCGGCGGTCCTACCGCAACATTGCGTTTCATGGTCGCGTCGATGGAAATGATTCCAAACTTTACCGCATCGCTCAACGACGTCTCGTAATTGAATCCGCGATCGAGAATCGGTTTGCCATATTTTGTTTCTCCGATTTGCAGGAAAGGGCAGTCGCGTGTCGCGTGGATGCTGTTTCCTGCGGATAAATCAGGTGAACTTCGGAGTCAACCCGGCGATCTGACCGCCCACGATCAGGTTGATGTTGAAATCGAATCCATCGGCTTCCAATGCAACACGATCACGCTTCTCCACCGCCCGCACTTTGGTGCCGACGTAGCGCGCGGTCTCGTACAGGGTTTGGGTCGTCATGATCGTCTCGCTCGCCGGCTCGTTGTTCGCCAGAACCAAATCGTCATCGATCAACGCGAGGTGTCGCCTGAGTGAGAGAGAGGTTGCCCGAGGTCATGATGCAAATGACCTCGCTCGCCCGGCTTTTCGTAAACCCTCATCTTACTGCGCATGGTAATGTTATCCATGCCCGCGCTGGTGCGCCGAATCAGACAGAAAAACCGCGCCTGTGCGGGCAAAGCATGCCCAGGCGACACGTCATGAGCGATCTCCCGGTTCGATCACGCCGGCCCTACGTACGCTTGATTTGAGTGTGGTGTGTCAACACATGCGACGTGCCCGTCGCTGCCGCGGAAAATGCGCTTCAGCATCCAGGACAACAAGTCCGATGACAATCGCGCCCCAGAAAGCACCGCCTGAATCGTCGACATGAGCCCGGCACGATGTTGGGACAAACCACAGCAACAAGCCGTTGACCACCAGAATAAACAATCCCAGTGTCAGCAGGATCAGCGGCGCGCTCAGGATTAAGCAGCACGGGCCGGACAAAAGCATTCAGGATGCCGAGGAGCACAGGCGGCGCCAATTAGTGAGCCGGCGGAGTCGTAGCGTAATTCCGTGAATCACCGATGCCGCAACCATCACTGCCGACCGGTTGTTGCCAGCCAGCGAAAAATAAAGATGCCGCATGGCAGAACGCTACCGAAGGGTCGAGCTCACGCCAATTCTTTGCGAAAACGGCTTGCGAATCCAGCTCGGCCGGGTAAAGCGATAACTGTTTAAGCCATGCCAAAGAAAGCAAAAGCCAACGACACACAGAAGGCGCCGTCCGATGGGGCGGCGCTGAACGGAAATGCTGCGAAACCCGCAGCCCGAAAGAGCCACTTCACCGCGGAAGAAAGCGACGACACGTAAGACGCCGGCGACAACAAAGAGAAAATCCCGCGTCGAGCGACGAAGCGATTCGCATCCGCGCCTATTTCATTGCCTGAACAACGGGAGCGTCTGGCAATTCCCGGCGACGCCAATTCCGATTGGATCGAAGCCCGGCGGCAATTACTGGCCGAGCTGGGAGAAGCTGAGCGGAGGGACGCGCTTCTGCGCGTCTTGTCTGTTCCACTACTTCCACCGCTCCATTACTCCCGACTGGCCGCCGCCAAATCCGGCGCAACTTCACTGATTTTCTCCATCAGCCGATTCATCGCGAACGGCTTTGGCAGAAAACCGCGCACCCGGCTTCTTTCATCAATTCCTGGCGCGCGCTTCATCGCCCCGGCCAGAGATCAGGATCAACGGTGGAACAACAATTGGCGGATTCACGTGATTATAAACCTTGCCGATGAGGGGTGAAAAGCATGGCACCGTCAATCATCGGCATCGAAAAATCGAAAACGAAAACGCGGTAACGCTTTTTCAACGCCAGCTCAAAACCGCATCTGGATTGGGCGTGGCATCGACTTCACAACGAAACCGGCTTCTCAACGCCTCACCGATCAGGCGGATGAGCGAAGTGTCGTCGTCAACGACAAGAATCCGTTTTTCGCTCACGGCAGACGCTTGCGCTAAACGGCGGAGAGTTTCAAGCTTTCCTTCGAGCGATGAGAAACAAAGGAGCAAACGGAGGGACGAGCTTCCGCTCGTCCCAAGCATAACTTTTCTTTCGAACCGATGACCAAAACGGAGACCGAATTAGCCGAGGCCTTGCGAGAACGGCTGAAAATTATTTCCGACGAAGAGAGCCGGCGCGGACCCCGAACAGCATGTGAAGCGGTTACGCGAAATTTCCGATCGTATCGAAACCTTGGCCGCTACCCTGCCCCAACCCATTCCGCCACGCCTGGCCCATTTCCTCGACCGCCGAAGCTACGACAAGGCGCTTGAGTTCTTAGAAGATAAGGCGCCATTAAGCTTGCCAGTCCGGCCTCACTCGCCTGCCCGGGTCGCACTCGCCGTCCTCATTCTTTGAATAGCGTACGCCCCAATCCGAGTGCTCGCGTAGAACGCGTGATGGAGGGGCGAGCTCCGGCGAGCCCGCGTCGTAGCACAGCCATCTTGGCTGTGGGGACAACGGGGCATCTTGCCCTTTGACTGACAAGCGACGCAAGATGCCGGCCTAACACTCGCTCGATCCGGGAGTCGTGTATGCGGGATCGATCGCAAGGAAACAAAAGGCGACGAAGTAGGCGGTTTCGGGCGTTTACCAACTGCCTCGCGACAAAGGTTGAACAGCGCAAAATCATTTGGTTCGATGCGTCTCAATGTTTCACTCACTTGCCAACCATGCCGCACGGCTGTTGATGAAATTGTTGTTTGCGTGTGTCGCGCGCGTTCGCGTTGTGCGGCGCGAAAACGCAAATCACGACGGCGGGTTTTTGCTCGCGGCAAATCACATCAGCCATTTCGATCCGTTTATTATTTCCTCGGTGGTGCGGCGCAAAATTGACTGGATGGCGATGGCAGAATTTTTCCGTATCCAGTGCTCGGATTTCTTTCACGCGCGGTCGATGCATTCCCGGCGGATCGGCATCGCGCCAACCGCGCTAACGATCCGCACCGCCATCGAGCGGTTAAAGCATGGACGCATTGTCGGCGTTTTCCCTGAGGGCGGCATCCGCGACGGCGCACGCTCGCTCGTCTGAAGGCGCACCAATGCGACCGGGCGCATCGACGCTTGCGCACATTGCCGGCGCTCCAATCGTACCGTAGCGTGATCGTCGGCAGCGATCGCCTCTACTCAAAGAAAAGCTGGCTCCCGCTGCGGCGCCACGCCGATCTGGGTCGCGTTCGGCGATCCGATTCCACATTTTCCAAATCTGGAAAAATCTGCCGCGCGCGCCCGTGCTCGAGCGCGAACTGGCCGCCGCATTCAAGATTCTCTACGCTGAGTTGCGCGAAACGTTTTCGCTCACACCAGACGATCTGCCGCATCCGCCGAGAGAGCGAATGCAAGTGAAATTGCCAATTGAAGAAACCGCGAGGTCGCACGCGCCGAAAATCTCAAGGCCCCGCGTTCGCACGTTCAGGCGCTTTACCGCGATCGCTGTCGATTCGCTCATGTGCACGTCAATGAACGTGATGCAGTCGCGTCATCGCCTGCACGCGCGCAGCCGCGATGAGTTTGAGCGCTATGTGGCGGAGTGCGAGAAACTTACGACGCACGATTTTTACGCTGTTCCGCGTGATTGCGGGACTCGCGGGTGAGATCGGCGACGGCGCGACGGTCACGTGGCGCAGTCCGATCAGCACCAAATTTCCGGCGAACAACATCGCTCGCGCAGATCTTTTCGCGTGCGCACGCGGCTGGAGCGCGCCGACGGTACTGATGCTGCACGCGCTCATGTCGGCGAGTCGACAGCGGGCTATCGCCGCTGGGCTGCCCGCTTTAACGAACTCGGTTGGAACGCGTGTTTCGTGCATCTGCCGTATCACTATTCTCGGGTGCCGCGCGGCTACTGGAACGGCGAATTGGCGATCACCGCCGATCTCATCCGCAATGCAGAGGGGCTGCGTCAGGGCGTGATCGAATTGCGGCAATTGATGGCGGCGTTGCGCGAGTGCGGTTGTCGCGAGTTCGGCGTCCTCGGGACCAGCTACGGCGGCTGGATCGGCGCGCTGCTCGCGATAGTCGAGCGCGATTTTCGTTTCGCTTGCGTTGATGGCGCCGATCGTGAACGTCGAGCACGCGATTTGGGAAAGTCCCGCGTCGGCGTTCATACGACGCGAGCTCCACCCGGGCGAACATCGAGCGATCGCTTGTGGCGCGGCATTTTCATCTCAGTTCTCCGACCCATAATCAGCCACTGTGCAGTGCGGATTGCGTGCTCTTTGTGGCAGGCGAATTCGATTTGATCGCGCGTCCGGCAGACATCGAGAAAATTCAACAGAAATGGTCTGGATCGGAATTGCTTCGCGTGCACGCAAGGCCATTTCGGCTACCGCATGATTCGCGAAACAGTCGCGCGGTTGAGAAGAACGCGGCTAGGGCGTCCAATCTCAACCGAGTTTAGAGTAGTCGGCCCCGGTTGCTTCTCCGAGGTTGCGCGAGCAGCCACTCTGCAGTGGGTTAAAAATACTACTCGCCATCTGCCCCAGGGGATAAAATGATGGTCGCAGACCGGACAGTGGCGCGAACGTCCTTCGTTGCTCATGGACCTAACGGATGCTCGGCGATGTTTCGTGTTGGTTCACGAAAGTGTTCGTCTAATTCGGTTGCTGTCTATCCCTGGGCGCTCACAGAGCGCCGCTACAGTTACCGCCGAATACAGCTCGACGATCAACTGCTCGTTAACCATCGGTTGAATCTCTTCCCGCGAAGGGATGCGGGCTACTTTTGCCTTTGAGGGCGTCGCGATCGACCGTCAGCCAATCGGGCACCGGCACGATTTGGGTCAGTTCCAGATTGCGCAGCGCCAGTTGTCGCGTCTTCGGTTTGTCTTTTACCGAAACTTCGTCGCCCGCTTTCACGTTGTAGGACGAAATATTCACGGTCCGGCCGTTTACCAGGACGTGCCCGTGTGAAACGAGCTGGCGCGCGCCGCTGCGGGTATTGGCCAGCCCCAGACGAAAGACCGACGTTGTCGAGGCGGGTTTCGAGCAATTGCAGAAGTGTTTCGCCGGTGACGCCGCGCTTGCGCAACGCGTTCTGGAAAATCCGCCGGAATTGTCGCTCCAGCAGCCCGTACTGGTAGCGCAGCTTCTGTTTTTCACCGAGCGCAATGGCGTAATCGGATTGTTTCCGTCGCGAACCTTTGGCCCATGCATCCCAGGCGGATAATTCTTCCGCTCAAGCGATTTCGATGGCCCGAAAAGCGGCACGCCGTAGCGGCGACTAACTTTGGTTTTTGGTCCGGTGTATCTGCCCAGCTGAAATTGCTTTTAACGATTGTGGTAAACTCGACGCTCGCTGTTCGGCGGGCGGCAACCGTTGTGCGGCACTCGGGGTTACGTCGCGGATCACGGTGAGCTCGAGACCAATCGCCTGCAAAGCGCGCACGGCCGATTCGCGGCCCGCGCCCGGACCTTTAACGAGCACCTCAACTTCCTTGAGACCGTGGCCCATGGCCTGCCGCGGAAGCATCCTGCGCCACCATCTGCGCTGCGTAAGCCGTGCTCTTGCGCGAGCCTTTGAATCCAACTTTGCCCGCGCTCGACCATCCGATGACGTTGCCTTTCATGTCGGTGATCGTGACGATGGTGTTGTTAAACGTCGCGAGAATGTGCGCGACACCGTTATGGACGTTCTTGCTGCCCTTGGCCTTGACGATCTTCGGTTGCTCGATGCTGTCGGGACTGAGGGAAAGATTTTCCGCCGGCGCCGGAGCAGGGGCGGCCCCTTCCTCTTTCTTTGCCTTCGGCGCAGTCTTTTCTTCGGCTCAGCTGGGCTGCAACCGCTCCGCGGCTGACTGCGTCGGCTTTGGGCGGCTCGCTCTGGACTTCGGCGGCCTCGGGTTTTGGCGCCGCTTCTTTCTGCAGCAGCCTTGGGCGCTTTCGGTTTCTTGGCGGCGTCGTCCGCCGGTTTTTTTGATTCAGCCATTAAACTTTTCCTGCTTTGGCGTCTTTGTTGCGAATGACCCCGACGGTTTTGCGCGGACCTTTGCGGGTGCGGGCGTTCGTGCTGGTGCGCTGGCCACGAACCGGCAAGCCGCGCCGATGCCGGATCCCGCGATAACAATTGATCGCCTGCAAACGCTTGAGGTTGCCCTGCACTTCACGGCGCAGATCGCCTTCGATCGCGATCTTGTTGGTCGTGATCGAATGAATAATTTCGTTTAACTGTTGCGGGGTAAGATTTTTCGCGCGCAGATTCGGATCGATATTGGTCTGATCGAGAATGCGCTTCGCGATCGCCGGCCCAATCCCATAAATATAGGTGAGCGACGCTTCGATGCGTTTATCTGCCGGAATTTCAACTCCAAGTAGTCGTGGCATAATGATCGTTAAAAAGTTACAAGGTTACAAGTTAAATCGTCTCGTTCAATACTCCAACACTCCATTACTCCAGCCCTGCCCCTGCCGTTGCTTATGGCGCGGATTCTTACAGATGACGCGCACGACGTTCTTGCGCTTCACAATCTTGCAAGATTCACAAAGTCTTTTACTGATGGCCGTAGCTTTCATGTTTTCCACGAGACGAAAACCGCGAGACATGTCCGCGGCTTTTACTTCTGGCGATATGTAATTCGCCCCTTCGACAAATCGTAGGGCGAAATCTCTAGCATAACTTTGTCTCCTGGCAAGATGCGAATGAAGTGCAGCCGCATTTTTCCCGAAATATGAGCCAGGACACGGTGCCCGTTGGGCAATTGCACCCGAAACATCGTGTTCGGCAGGAGCTCGACGACCTTGCCTTCTACTTCAATTGCGTCTTTCCGCGCCATGTCAGAATTTCCGGCTCCTCATTTGTGAATTAAGACCGTGTGCTCAAAAATGGGCCGACGGCATTCCATCGGCGGTGCAGGCTGTCCAGCCGTCATCGAGTAATCTGACGGCGCCGGTTCCTAAATTAATCATCGGCTCAATGGCCAGTGTCATCCCGGCCTTAAGCCGCGGCCCGCTCCCACGCTTTCCATAATTCGGAATCTGCGGTTCTTCGTGAAGTTTTCGTCCCACTCCGTGCCCGACAAATTCGCGCACCACATTGAAGCTGGTTGCGCGTCGCTTCCTCCTCAATCTCCGCGCTTATGTCGCCCAGCCGTCTACCCTGATGAGCCATTCCAATGGCGCGTTCCAGCGCCCGCTCCGTCACCCGCAGCAAACGTTCGGTGCGCTCGTCAATGATGCCGACCAGCACCGTTGTCGCGGTGTCGCCGATCCAGCCGTCGCGGATGACTCCGATATCGAGTTTCACGATATCGCCATACTGAATTCGCCGCTGACTGGCAATTCCGTGAATGACTTCGTCGTTTAACGAAATACAGATGTTTCCCGGATAAACGCGATGACCGATTCGATATCCGAGAAAGGCGCTTTTCACTCCGCTTCCTGCATCATCTCGGCGGCTGCTTCGTCCACTTCTTTCGTCGTGATTCCCGGCCGAATGATTGCGACCACGCGATCGAGGATGTCGCTGGCGACACGGCAAGCTAGCCGCATCTTTCTCCGCCTCTTTCCGGGTTCTTGATCGGAATCATTTCGATTCAATCAAACGCGAAATGTCGCCAAAAACCGTTTCGCGGTCGCGATTGCCGTCGATTCGATGCAATACGCCGGTGTCCTGGTAAAACGCCGCCAGCGGTTCTGTTTTCGCGTGGTATTCCCTCAATCGATTTTGCAGAACCTCTAAGTCGTCGTCATTACGACGGACCAACGGTCCTTCAGCAATAAGGACAAACCGCGCGCTCGGAGAAATTTCGCTGCCGCCACACTGGTGACAAAACCGCAACTGCGACATTGCAATCGCCCGGAGATCCGATCGCGCACGGTTTCTTCGGAAACTTCGAGCCAGATTGCGAGATCGAGCGCGGTATGATGCCGGTTAAGAATCGCCGCCAGGCTTTCGGCTTGTGGCACGGTGCGCGGAAACCCATCGAAAACAAAACCGTGCGCGCCGTGCAACCGGAGCCAGTCTTCAATCAGTTTCACGATCGTTGCATCCGGGACCAATCCGCCTTGTTGAATTATCTCGGACGTCTCCGTCCCCAACGGTGTCCCGAGATCTTTCTCTCGTCGCAAAATTGCGCCCGGCGAAGTGACTGGAATTCCAAACTGGCGCGTAATCAGTTCAGCCTGGGTGCCTTTCCCAGAACCGGGTGCGCCGAGCAGAACAAGCCGTTTCTTCACTCAGCGGCCGTAAAGGAAAATCGCGACCCCACCGATGACCAGAACAGCGATTGCGACGTAAAGCCACATCAGTGTGCCCTGCGCCGCTGCCTCGCCTCGGTTGTAAGCCGCGCGTGTATCGAAAGATCGCCCGCGAATCCGCCCTTTTCGCAAAAATCCGTCGTAGTGCCGTTGAATGAGATGCGTTTCCACCTGCCGCATCGTATCAAGCATTACACCCACAATAATGAGCAAGCTCGTTCCGCCAAAAAATTGCGCTGTAATCTGCGGAACGTGAAGCCCTGGCTCAGCAAACTGGGCAGCACCGCGACCAGCGTCAGAAAAACCGCACCGGCAAAAGTAAGGCGCGTCATGGTGTAATCCAAAAATCGGCAGTCGGTTTGCCCGGGCGCACTCCGGAATATAGCCGCCATGCTTCTTCAAATCATCGGCGATCTGTGCCGGCTGAAACTGCGTCGCCACCCAAAAATAACTGAAGAAGAAAATCATCGCTGCGATTAAGACATAGTGCGGCCAGCCTGGCCATCGCGTCAGTGATCCGTTTCGCCAGCGCACTGTGCGAGGAACAGAAAGCCGACGATGGTGGTGGGAAACAAGAGTAAGGCCCAGGCGAAAATGATTGGCATCACCCCGGCGTAATTCACTTTCAACGGCATGAACGGTCGATTGCCGCCGTACATGTTTTCGGCCGACCACGCGCTTGGCGTATTGCACCGAAATTTTCCGGACTCCTGCGTGATGGCGATGACCGCTGCGATCACCACAAACAAGAAAGCCACCATCAAGACGAGAATCGCTGGATTGACCTGGCTCGCGCCCGGCCTCCTGTTGGCACAAAAGTTTTCCACGCTTGCGCCAGCGCCGCTGGCAAACGCGCTACGATCCCGACCGTAATTATCAGGGAAATACCGTTGCCGATTCCGCGTTCGGTGATTTGATCGCCCAGCCACATCAGAAAGAGTGCCGGTGGTGAGAGAAATGACGGTCACGATCCGAAAGGTCCAGCCTGGTCATCCACCAGCGGTATCCCTAATTTTCGAATCGTGTCCGGAATTCCACCCAAAACGGTGTGATACGCTTCCGGATGCTGGAAGGAGATGGCCAGTAAATATCCCTGGAAAATGCAAAGCGCGACGGTGGCGTAGCGGGTGTATTGCATGATCTTTCTGGCGCCCGCCGTCCTCTCGCGCCAATCTGGCCCAATTGCGGAATTACCGCCGTCAGCAGTTGAAGCATGATCGACGCGCTGATGTAGGGCATGATGCCGAGCGAAAAATCGCGCAATTCTCCAGCGCGCCGCCGCTGAAAAGATTAAAGAGCGCTGCGACCCCGCCAGCTTTATCGGCAGTGCTGCGAAACCATTCCTGCAACACCGCCTGGTTCACGCCGGGCGTGGTGATGGCGGCGCCCAGCCGCACAATCACAATAATAGCGAGCGTAAAAAGAATCCGCCGCCGCAGCTCCGGAATTTTGACTGTGTTCAGGAACGCCGAGATCATTTCCTAAACGCTCCAGCTATCTTCTTGCCGACCTTTGTCTTCTTCGGCTTCACTTTCCGTGAAGCAGGAGATTTGGCCGCGCGCATTTCGGCTTCTCCGCTGGCGCCTCAGCTGCACCGTTGGGCGGCGCTTTCGCTTCCAGCGCTGCGATGGTCCCACCGGCCTTCTCGATTTTTCGCGCGCGCCGCGCTCACTTTTTCCGCTTGAATCGTCAGCCCATGCTTTAGTTCGCCGTCGCCGAGAATCTTAATCCCATAAAAATTTCCGCGGACCAAGTTTGCTGCGCGCAACGATTCTTCATTCACGATCGACCCGCTTTTGAAGTCGGCCAGCTCGGACAGATTCACAATGGCATAACGTTTTGTGAAAAGCCGCGTTGTTGAATCCGCGCTTCGGCAATCGCCGAATCAGCGGCATCTGGCCGCCTTCAAATCCGAGACGGAGGCTTCCGCCCGATCGCGCTTTTTGCCCCATGGCCCTTGCCGCTGGTTTTGCCGTGCCCGGAACTTTCGCCGCAGCCGAGGCGCTTCACGCGATGCCGTGCTCCCGGACGCGGCCGCAGATTATGCAGACGCAACCCAGCCGCCTTTTCCTTTTTGGCCTCGGATTTCACGACGGCTGCCCTCCATCGCCTCGGTGTATTCGTGCGCGGGCGAATTCCACGCACTTTCAAAATTTCATCGCGCCGCCGCAAGTTTCGCAACGCTTCGATGGTGGCTTTGACCACGTTGGCGTGATTGCTTGAGCCGAGCGACTTTGCCAGGACATCGCGGATCCCCGCCGCCTCGACCACGGCGCGCACACCGCCGCCCGCGATCACGCCCGTTCCCGGCGACGCCGGCCGCAACAGCACGCGGCCACCACCAAATTCACCGATCGTCTCGTGGGGAATGGTGTTCTCGTGCAGCGAAACCTTTCCATCGATTTCCGGGCCGCTTCCGATGCCTTGCGGATCGCTTCCGCCACTTCGTTGGCTTTGCCAAAACCGACACCCGACTTTTCCGTCGTGATCACCTGCCACGATGAGTGCACTGAAAGCTGAAACGACGTCCGCCTTTCACCACCTTCGCGCAACGATTGATAAAAACGACTTTCTCAGTCGTATCACCTCGCGCCGCCGGGGTTTTGTCGGTGCTGCGATCCTGTCGTCTGCCTTGACTCGGGTGATGCCATCATTAAAACTTTAATCCGCCTTCGCGCGCGGCATCGCGCCAGCGCTTTCACTTTGCCATGGAAAATGTAGCCGCCGCGATCGAACACCACGTTTTCCACCTTTTTTCGCCAGCAGCTTCTCCGCGATCGCCTTGCCGACACGTTCTGCCGACTCCGCGATTCGCCGCCGCTTTTTCCCCGCCAAATCTTTCTGTAAAGTTGAGACCGCGGCCAGCGTCTTGCCCGCATCGTCATCAATCACCTGCGCGTAAACATGGTGCGCGGAAAAATGGACGGCGAGGCGCGGCCTTTCGGCTGTTCCGACTCACTTTTTCCGGATCGCGCTGGTGAATACGCTGGCGGCGTTGCTTTTCGATTCGTCGCCATCTTACTGCACCGTCTTGCCTTCCTTGCGCCGAATCTGCTCGCCCGCATAGCGCACGCCTTTCCCTTGTAAGGCTCGGGCGGATAATATCTGCGAATATCAGCGGCTACCTGACCAACCAGTTTCTTATCGATCCCACTAATCGTTAGCTTGGTGTTCTCGGTCACCACGATTTTAATCTCTTTCGGGATCGGAAACAAGATTGGATGCGAAAATCCGAGCGAAAGATTCAGCTTCTGGCCTTGCACCGCCGCTTTGAATCCGACGCCTTCGATTTCCAGATCCTCTGCTAAATCCTTCGCTTACCCCCGCACCATGTTGTTGAGGCAGCGCGCGCGAAAGCCCGTGCAATGCTTTCACGCTCCGCGTTTCCGCCGCCCGCGCCAGTGAGACGTGATTGTTCTCCACCTTGGCCGAAATATCGTGTGGCAATTTCCAATTTAATTTGCCTTTCGGACCTTCCACCGCCACCGCCCCATCGTTGCCGACATTCACTTTCACTTTGTCCGGCAGTGCGATTGATTTGTTTCCGATTCGCGACATAAAAATTTTACCAGACGTAGGCCAGCAATTTCCCGCCGACGTTTTGCTTTTTGCTTCCCGCCCGGACAAAACACCACGCGGCGTTGAGAGAATCGCGATCCCCATTCCACCGAGCACGCGCGGAATTTCCTGCGCACCAACATAACGCCGCAGACCGGGCCGGCTGACCCGCTCTCAATCCCGTGATCGCACACGATCTGTTAACCAGTTTATTAGTAATCTTGATTCGCGGATGCGCCGCGCTCCGATCCAGTTCGTAATCTGTAATGTATCCTTCGTCTTTCAAAATTCGCGCAACCTCTGCCTTGATCTTCGAGTGCGGCACAAACAACTCCGGCTTCTGCGCCTGCGCTCCCATTGCCGCACGCGCGCCAGCAAATCTGCAATCGGATCAGTTACGGTGCTCATTCAAATAATTACGCTGCTTTAGCTTGCCCAGCCGGTCCGCCTCCGGACGGACTCGCCGTGGCGAGCTTTTTCGCGCGGTCGCTGAACGGCATCCCCATTTCGCTGAGCAGCGATTTGGCTTCCGCGTTCGTGCGAGCGGTGGTCACGATGAGTAACATCAAATCCGATATTGCGCTTGATTTTATCGAGCTCGACCTCGGGAAAAATCGACTGGTCGGAAACGCCCATGGTGTAGTTGCCGTGACCATCAAATCCACGCGGCGACACCCGCGAAAATCGCGAATCCGCGGCAGTGCCGCTTTAATCAGGCGCTCGAGAAATTCGTATCCGCTCACCACGCAATGTCACCTTGGCGCCGATGGCCTGGTCTTTTGCGCAACTTGAAATTTGAAATACTTTTCTTGGCCCGAGTTTCGGCGGCACGCTGGCCGGTGATCAACGCCAGCTCGGTCTTGGCATCGTCCAGCGCCTGCTTCAGCATCCGGCTTGTGACCCCACCGAGGTGTGTGATCACCACCTTCTCCACCTTCGGGACTTGATGCACGTTTTTGTATCCGTGCTAGCTGTTGCAAAGCCGGCATCACTCGTTCTTTATAATCTTTGTAAAATTCGTTTTTCATCTACTCACTTGTCATTCTGAGCGCAGTCAGAAGAATCTTCTAACTCTTCGCTTTCTCCGGCTTCGCCTCGGTTCTCTTTTTCGCGCCTTTCCGTGTCTTCTCCTCTTTTCGATCAAGCGCGCATTGGAGATGTGGATCAGCCCCTTCGCGCTCCGCGATTTTGCCGGTCGGGTTATCCTGCGACTTCCGCAGATGCTTCTTAATAATACGCACCCCTTCGATCAACACCCGCTGCTTCTTCGGCAACACCTGCAGAATCTTCCCGCTCGAACCCCGGAAATTCCCAGAGACCACTTCGACGTTGTCGCCTTTTTCACATGAAATTTGATCCGGTTCATAACGTGAAAGTGGCGCAGGCTTCCAGCCTGTGGGTCCAGCAGGCGTCTCGCCTGCGCGATTTCGAGCGAGGCAAGATGCCTGTCGTCCCCACAGCCAGGATGGCCGCGCCACGAAAATTCGCCATTCGTCATAACACCTCCGGCGCCAGCGAGACGATCTTCATAAAATTCTTCTCTCTTAATTCACGCGCCACCGGCCCGAAAATACGAGTCCCGCGCGGATTCAAATCCTTGTCGATGATGACAATTGCGTTGTTATCGAAGCGCAGGAGCGAACCGTCATCGCGTTTCACCGGCTGTTTCGTGCGCACAATGACGGCTCGCACGACCTCGCCCTTTTTCACCGTGCCGGTCGCGCTTGCTTCTTTTACGTTCGCAGTAATCACGTCCCCGATTCGCGCGTAAAGCGTGGCTTTTCCCGATCACGCCGATCATCGTCGCCATGCGGGCGCCGGTGTTGTCAGCCACGTCGAGTCTGGAACGAATCTGCACCATACATTTATTTCCGACGATTTCGACCAAACGCCACCGTTTCGATTTGCTCAGGGGCCGCGTTTCCATGATGCGAACGGTGTCGCCGTTCTTCGCTTTGTTCTCTTCGTCGTGAGCGTAAATTTCTTTGTTGCTTCACGATCTTGCCGAATTTCGGGTGCGGCACGCGGTGACCGTGCCGGACAACGATTGTCTTGTTCATCCCACTCGAAATCACTTCGCCCACCCGCGTCTTACGCGAACCGCGCTGAGATTGTGGCGCGGTCGCAGCAGATGACGGGGCGCTTGTCGGCAGCGGCGGTGGCACCGAGGTTGATGGTTCTTCTGCCATAAAAATTATTTCGTCTCCTTCGTCCGTTTGGAAAGCACCGTCTCCCGATCCGGGCCACCTCGCGTCGGAGCAAACGCAGCCGGCTGGGTTGCTCCAGCTGCTCCGCTCTGTTGCTGCAATCGCAGAGTGCAAACTCTCCTGCCGCAGATCGCGCTTCTTCGTCAGAAGCTCGTCCGTGCTCATCTCGATAATTTCTTTGATTTTCATACTTCGTTAGGCGGCCACGTGGTGGCGACTTAAAAACTTCGTCCGCACCGGCAGCTTATCAGCGGCTAATCGCAATGATTCGAGCAATACGTAACCT
>ERZ1370068.451-contig-10408_pt1 | contig 42379 bp, 52 predicted proteins | sample MGYA00561227_ERZ1370068 | MGnify/ENA primary metagenome ERZ1370068 (study PRJEB38410, sample SAMEA6850437) | metagenome | study: Metagenomic assessment of the ecological functions of the soil: analysis of the soil microbiota associated with the... | reverse complement strand
ATGTACTTCGTTCAGTTACGTATTGCTGCTCGAGGAGACGGCGCTGGTGGCCGCCCTGCAGGGTGTGGGCGCCCTCCCGCGCGAGCTGCACCGACGAGGTCCGCAGGTCCTTCGACGGCTTCTACGCCGCGCTCCCCGTCGCCGAACGCGAAGAGGCGGGGCGCCTCTTCGCCGCCATCCGCGACGGCCGGGCCGAGGCGGAGGAGATCACCCGCGCCGGTCGCGCTGATGAACCTGGGTGGTCACCGGATGGACGAGCCCGCGCAGCAGCGCCTGCAGGCCCTGTACTCGGCGGCGGTCCTGATGTCGATCGCGCAGCGCGAGGACGCCGATCGTCTGGCGGCGCAACGCGCCACGCACGTCCCGGCCGCGCTGCCGGCGGACACGGCGCCGCCCGGGGACGTGCGCGTCTCCCGAGGCGCACCCGGTCCGGCAGCTCCAGGACGCTAAGCCCCTTCCGTCGCTGGCGGGCGCGCGCCGCCCAGCTCGGGCGGCCGTGCCCAAAGCCGGGAATGACGTCCGCCGGGTCTCGGGATGCTCCTCCACGAGCTCGTTTACTGTACTCAGATTGAGTACGACTCGCTACCCTCGTAAAGGGGCGCCCTCCCCGGCCCCGACCCCAATATGATGGGGCGAACGCGCGCGTTGTCGTACTCAAATCGAGTACACTAAAAAACCCAAATGAGACCATCCTTCCTCGACCCCGGCACCGTCCTCTTCGGCAAGACGCGAAGGCGGGTGCTGAGGCCTCCTCTTCGGGCATCCGGACGAGGCGTTCTACGTCCGCGACATCGTCAGACGGAGCGGCGCCGCCCAGGGCGCGATCGCGCGCGAGCTCGACGCCCTGCTGGGCGCCGCGCCTCCTGTGGCGGCGCGAGGACGGCCGGAACGTCTACTACCAGGCCAACAAGCAGGCCCCGGTCTTCCCGGAGCTCGAGCGGCTCGTAGCGAAGACGATCGCGCTCAGCGACGCCGTTCGCGAAGCCCTGGTCCCGACCGGCCGCGCATCGAGTTCGCCGTCATCTTCGGAAGCGCCGCTCACGGCCAGCTGAAGGCCGGACGCGGCACGGACCTCGTCGTGATCGGGGGACGTGCGGCCCGCGGAGAGTGGCGGACGCCCGTGGCCACGATGAAGCCACGCCGGGCCTTAACGCCAAGGTCTACGCCATGGCGGACTTCCGGAAGAAGGTCACTGACAGCCCCCTCGCTTCTTCTGCGAGCGTCTTCTCAGGGCCGCCGCTCTTCGTGCACGGCGAGCCGGACGACTTCAGGCGGCTGGGAACGCCCCGACTATCGAGACGGGCGGCCCGGCGCGAGTGAGCGCGGGCCCGAGGGCCGATGAGGGAGGGCCCGATCGTCGTACGCGAATGGGAGGAGACGGACGCGGAGGCGCGTCGCGGAACAGGCCAATGACCGCCGCGTGTGGCTGGGCCTCCGCGACGCCTTCCCGCTCATCCCTACGGGACCGAGGACGGCAAAGCGCTTCATCGCCATCGCGCGCGCGATGACGCCGCGGACGTACTTCGCGATCGAGGTCGAGGCCGAGGCTGGCGCGGCGGCATCGGCTACGCCCTGCACTCCGACGTGCGAGCGGATCGGGGCCGAGGTCGGCTACTGGCTCGGCCACGAGTTCTGGGGACGCGGCATCGCCACCACGGCGCTACGGCTGCCTGACCGCGCACGCCTTCCGGGCGAATCCGGAGCTGCAGCGCCTCTGGGCCGTGCCCTACGCGACGAACGCCGCGTCCGCGCGTGTCCTGGAGAAGGCGGGCTACGTACGCGCGAGGGGACGCTGCGGCGGAGCGCGCATCAAGGACGGCCAGGTCCTCGACCAGTGGATGTACGCGACTGTGCGTGTATCCTGATTACAGATGTTCGCGAACTCCCACTTCGCGCTGGCCACCCACGTCCTGACCGTCCTCGCCGTGCACCGCGACGAAGGCCCGGTGACCTCGGCCCAGATCGCGCCGCAGCATCAACACCAACCCCGCGTTCCTGCGCACCCTGCTCGGCCGGCTGCGCGAGGCCGGCCTGATCGAGATCGCGCTGGGCAAGGGCGGGGAGCGCGGCTTCAGCGCGGGCGGCCTCGCGGTGACCCTGGCCGACGTCTATCGCGCGGTGGAGAAACGCCCGGCGATCCAGCTCCACCGCTGCACGCCCGAACAAGCGCTGCCTGGTCGGCGGCAACATCTTTGCCTTTGCTGGACGACGTCGTAGAGGACGTCGAGAACGGCCGCCCTCGCGCCGGCTGTCGGGCACCACCGTCGCCGACCTGGCCACCCGGGCCATCCGCCGGGCTGAGGCCGCCCCTCCGGAGTTGACGTCCTTTCACGGATCTAATGGTAAGTAGAGTCACGTACACACTAGCACGAACGGCGAGCACCTGCCTCGTCGCCGCCGGAGGACACACATGACGAGAAAGCTCGAGAACAAGGTCGCCCTCATCACCGGAGCGCACCACCGGCATCGGACTGGCCACGGCCAAGCGCTTCGCCGCGGAGGGCGCGCGCGTCGATCGTGACCGGCCGCAACCGCGAGACGCCTGGAGGCGGCGCGGAAGGAGCTCGGCGACCGCGCGGAGGTCATCGAGTCCGACGCCGGCGACGAGAAGCAGATCGCGCAGCTCTTCGAGGGCCTGGCCCGGACGCACCGCCGGCTGGACGTGCTGTTCCTGAACGCGGGCATCGCGAAGTTCGCGCCCTGGCCGACGCGTCGGTGAAGGACTTCGACGCGATGTGGTCGGTGAACGTGCGCGGCTCCTGGCTGGCCCTGAAGCACGCGCTGCCCCTGCTCACGGAGGGCGCGACCGTGCTCGTGAACACGTCGGTCGCGGGCCAGAAGGGGCCTGCCCGGCGCCGCCGCCTACTCCTCCACCAAGGGCGCCCTGCGCACGCTGGTGCGCGGGCTGGGCCAACGGAGCTCGCGGCGCGCAAGATCCGCGTGAACGCCATCAGCCCGGCCCCGATCGAGACGCCCATCTTCGGCAAGGTCGGCCTCTCCCGGGCGCAGATCGACGCGTTCGTGAAGGGATGCGACCAGCCACGTCCCGCTGCGGCGGATCGGGGCCGTGGACGAGATCGCGGGGACGGCGGTCTTCCTCGCCTCGGACGACGCCTCGTTCATCACGGGCAGCGAGATCGCGGTGGATGGAGGCTACGCGCAGGTCTGAGCGCAGGCCGGCGGCGAGCGCCGTCGGCTCATCCTTCGACGTGCTCCAGGCGCAAGCAGGACGCCGCATTCCGCCTCGACGCGCGGGCGCCGATCACGGCCCCGCGCGCCGCGGAGTTTCCTGGCCGGGGTCGGGATCGCGCTGCGCCGGGGCCGCGAGGGCTCTCCCCCTCGCGAGCGCTCTACGCAGGCCTTCGCGGGCGCGCATCCGGACAAGGCGGCTCTCGCCCGCGGCATCAGCGCCGGGCGAACCGCCTGCTCGGCGAGGGCCACGGCATCGAGGTGCACGTCATCGCCGGACCGGGTGACCGTCGTCCATCCGTTCGTTGATGCCGCGGTGTACGTGCTGGTCCGACGCAAGCGCGCCCTCGACGACCTGGACGGACTGAGCACGCAGGCCTGGACGGCGCTCGCGCTGGTGCGGGAGCGCGTGAGGCTGGCGGCGGGCGACGTGCGCCAGCGCCTGGGTCTGCGCGCGGACCCGCGGAACGGTCCCGCCTACGCCGCGCTGGCCGAGCTCACGGCCCGGCTGCTCGTGGACCGCCGGGCCGTTCCGCGGTCTCCGAGCGGGCATCCGTACCCTGAGCACGGAAGGCTACCCGTACCACCTCGTCGCGGAAGCGCGCGGGAGATCGTGCGCAGCGCACGCGCTGCCTTCAGGTGGAGGCCGCGGCCGGACACGCTGCTCGAGGCGTACGTCAAGGGAGCCGATACTTCGTGCGCGTCGCGAGAAACTGGCCACCCTGTTCCGCTTCCTCTCCGAAGGACGAGATCGAAGCGGCTCTGGGACGGCTGGCCGCGCGGAGATACGGTCGCCGCTCGAAGGCACCGGCCGCGACCGGATCGCGGCCGGCCCTCGCCGAGACGCGCTGACCTCGAGCGCGAACAGAACTCCCTCGGGTGCGGCGCGTCACGGGGACGCGCGGGTTCGTGAAGATTCGCCCCCGCCCCTACGCGTCTCTGCTGAGCCCAGCCACAGGTCGGCCGGGGAGGCCACGGAGTTTCTCGAGGAGCGGCGTGCGTCTGCTTGGATCATTGGCGATCGTGGCCGCACTGGCGGCCGGACCCGCCGCCGCCGCCACCATCGGTCCAACAGCTACCAGCGACACCGTGGCCGAGCGACGGGGAGTGCACGTTGCGGGAAGCCTCATCACCGCCGCCAACGACAACGTCGCCTCCGGGAGCAGGTCCGGCGAATGCACGCCGCCGGCGGCTTATGTCGGCGCCCGGGGCCGTCGTGCAAGAACGTCATCAACTGCGCCATCGCCTCGCCAGGGAGGCCGGGGCGTTCCTACTGCCGCTGGCCACGCCTGCCGCGTCATCGTCGAGACCGTCTTCATCGACGGCTACAGCCAAGGCGGGAGCGATGCCGAACACCAAGCGCAGCAGCGGCAGCGACGCCGTGCTCATGCTGGATCTGCGCGGCGACATGATGGCGTGGGACTGCGACCCGACGGGCCAGTCGCCCGTTCAAGGGGCGGCTTCCAGTTCATCGGACCCGGCGCCTCCGGGCGGCCGCCTCCGCCAGCCTTCGCGATCGGCGGCTTCAGGGCCGCGGTTTTTCATGTGGCGCCTTCCGGGGTCAATCCGGCCGCGGTCGTGATCCACCGCGCCGGTGGCGTCCAGATCGGGCGGCGCGGCTGCGTCGGCCTCGGCGCGGGCGGGCAGCGCGGCTGGCGACGGCGACCGGAATCTCGTCGTGATGAACGGGGCGCGTTCGAGACGTTGTATCCCAGGAAGGGGACGAGGCGGGAGCGCTCAAACCGGCCGAGCGACAGGGGAGCAGGGAACCTCATCGGAGGACCGGAGCCCCCAGAGCGCAGTGTCATCGGAACGAGACCTTGGTCGGCGCGTGTCCTGGCCCGGCCAGCCGATAACGCAATCGCGTCGAGGGCGGCCCCATCGGGGTCTTTGGCCCGGCGGGCGGCGGCGTTCCGTGCCGAACCGTTCCGATGCCGTCGTCGCATCAGCGACGCTGCTTCTCGGCGACGCCTGGCAGCGGGCCAGAGTCATTTTACCACCACAAGGGAAGCGACAACACCATCGGCGGGCTTCTGGCCAGCATTGGCGCGGCCAGCTTCTTCTCCGCGGAGGACGGGTAACTGCGCGGCCGAAGAAGCTCGCGGCGAGCAGGAACCACGTGGAGAACCTCGCCATGGCGCGCGACCGCGGCGGCGGCTCGGGGCCCCATCGGGGTTCAGGCTCGGCGCCCGGCCCGGTTGCAGCACGTCGTCTACGCCCGGGGCACGCAGCAGACCCGCATTGCCTACAACACGATCGCGTTCAACGCCAAGGGGGTGGTGGCGGAGCCGACCGTCAGCACGGCCCTGTCCGCCGTCAGCGGCGAACGACATCCACGCGAACTCGATCTTCTCGAACGTGGGCTCGAGGCATCGATCTGGCGAACGACGGGGTCACCGCCAACGATCCGGCGATGGGGACGCGGGGCGCGAACGGGCTGCTACCGCAACTTCCCTGGAGAGGCTCGCTTGGCCACGCCCGTCGGAGGATTACGCGGCGATCCCTGCTGGCCAGCGCGCCCGACGCCGATCACCGCATCGAGCTTCTTGCGGAACGCGAGCTGCAATCCCTCCGAGCCAGGGCGACGGACAGAAGTACCTCGGCAGGCACCTCCGAAATCCTCACCGATGCGTCACGGCAGGCCACTCCTTCCCGGCGCGTTCGTGCCCGGCCTGCAGGACCGGGCGGCACCACGTGCACCGCCACTGCGACCAGCGTGGCCGACGGGTTCCGATCCGAGTTCTCCCAGTGCGTGATGGTCCGGGCGGCATCCGGAGCCCCAGGTCGAGAGTGCGCTCGTCGCGCTGACCGCTCTCTGCGCACGACAAGGTCGCGATCACCGTCTGGTGCACGGCGGCGGCGGCGGCTGACCCCGACCGGCGATCGTCACGCTGGTCGACCCCACCGACCACGGCAGCGGCGACGGACAGGCCCCAGACCGTTGCGCTGCCGCCTCTCGCGGCGACGGCCTGACGCCGAGCACGGCCGCCCCGGACACCGCGGAGCTCGTAGTCGATTCTGAAGAGCCTCCTGAGTCGGTCGGCCGGGGCAACGTCCACATCCGCGCGCAGTTCGGCGGCACGGTCTACGCGGCCACCTCCTCGCCGGACTTCGTCCAGATGGGCAGCCGCGAGAAGGGCGACCTCGACGGCGAGCGGCCTGACCGACGTCCTCTTGTGCGCAACCAGCTTCAAACGACAAGTTCGTGGTGACCACGCAGGGGCTCCTTCAACGGACGCGTTCCCCCTGTCCCAGATCGATCAGGGACGTACGGTGCTAGGCACGGCCGAGTTCGGCACCCTCCTCAGCCCGCAGTCGTGTGGAGCGACGCCAGCGGGAGCCATCGGAGCCACCACGTTCGCCTTCGGATCGTCCCGGCAGGATGTCGACATCCCGTTGCCGCCCGGGCTCGTCGTCGCGGCCCTCGGCTCGATGTACGGCGACCTCAAGGATGACCTCGTGGTGCGCGACGCCGCCGGCCAGCTCTTCGCCGTCCTCACCTCGGGCCTCGGCGGCTCCACCTTCCAGCTCCAGCTCACTGCGCCCCGGGCGATCGGCAGTCCGACCGCCTTCGAGTTCGTGCAGGCCGGCGACTTCAACGGCGACGGGAACGTGGACTGGCTGCTCCGGGATCCGGCGTCGACGCGGCATCGTCCTCTGGCTCCTCGACGGCGCCCTCCACGTCGTCGCGACGAGCGACCTCGACTACGTGCCCGCGGGCGGCGCGTCGCGCGGAAACGGGCGACTTCAACGGCGACGGCCGCAGCGACATCGTGTGGCAGTTGCAGAACGGCGACATCGAGATCGTGATGCAGGATCGGTCGCGGCGATGAAGGCGCAGACGACGCTACCCCTGTACAACCTGTCGCAGAGGCTCGTGGGAACGGCGTTCTTCGACGACGGCAGCGGAACGCCTCGCGCGGCGGTCGAGGCCTCGTGATGCTAGGGATCGCCAGTTACCAGCTCGAGGCCTGGATCAACACCGCGGTGAGCAGGGATCTGCCCATCTTTGGCCAGGTGCAGCCGCTGGGCACAGGCGTCCGGTTCTGACCTGACCGTGTGCGGCCGTTGACGCGCCTGTCTAGAGGCCGGGGCGCGCATAGACGGGCACGGTGAAGACGACCGTGTCGTCCTTCTTCTTGCCGCTCCCGGATCTCCAGCTCCCAGCGTAGGCGCGGGGCTGGCGCGCGAGCTCGGTCGGGGGCTGGGCAGGCAGAGCGAGACGTCAAGGGACGTCCTCGCCCCCGAAGCGGCCGGCGAAGGTCTGGCGCGCCTCAGTGGACGCCGGGTAGGGCAGGACGGATTCGGTCCGGCCGCCGCGCGTGCGGCGGAGGCTGGCCATCCTCTCGTCGATGCAGCGCAGGACGGCCGACGACGCCTTCCCGCCCGGTGAAGACCTTCGCGGTGACGCGGGCGGCCAGCGTCTCGCCGAGGAAGAACGGGAAACGGGTCGAAGGCCAGGTACGCGCGCCGCAGCGCCGCCGTTCCCTCACGACCATCACCACTCCCTTTGATCAGGAGGTAGATGAAGAAGTTCGGGATGAGGAGCATGCCCCCGACCAGGAACCGCTCCTCGACGGGGTAGGTCCGGTCGAAGGCGTAGCGCCAGAGGACGTTGAACGGCGCCATGATGAGGAGGATGAAGGCGGTGATGAGGAGACCGCCGGCGCCAAAGGCGGCCTGGTCGTAGGGGTGCCCTGGGGATCCCACGGCGAATCCGCGAACCACGGCTGATCGGGATGGCGGGCGGCCATGGCGCTCTGGCGGCGCGCGCGGCGCGCGCCAGCCCAGGATGCCCGAGCGGGCGAGGCCGACGCCCAGGCCGATGATGAACACCAGCCCGCCGGCCAGGATCCACAGTTGCCCGCGGTCGTTGGAAGGAAGCGGCTCGTCCCGGCTGGCGACCCCAAAGCCCAGCACGAAGACGAGGCCGAAGACGATGAAGGAAGGCGCCGAGCAGGACGGAGCCGCCCCCGCCGAAAGGGAGAGAGCGGGCGCCTCGCCCCTTCAGCGGCTTCTCCGTGGTGTCGATGGTGGTGGTCGTCACTCCCGTCATGCAACTCCTCCCGGCCGAGCATAGACGGGCACGGTGAACCTGACGGCGCTCGTGGCCTCGCCCCCGCGGATCTCGAGCTCCCAGTAGCGCGGGGCTGGCGCAGGAGCTCGGTCGGCGGCTGGGCCGGCAGGTCGATGCGCAGCGGCACGTCCTCTCCCGCGAACCTCCCTGGGAAGGCCTGGCGGGCCAGATAGAGCTGGTAGGGTCGAACGAAGACCGAGCGGCGGCCGCCCCGAGAGTGCGCGACCATGCGTCGCTCTCCTCGATGCAGCGGAGGGTGGCCACCACCCCCTCCTGGCCGGCGAACATCTTCGCCGTCACGCGCACCTCGAGCGTCCTCGGCCGAGGAAGAACGGGAACAGCTCGAATTGCAGGCGCGGGCGGCGGCCGAAGCGGACGCGGTCCTTCACCAGCGACGCCACGCCCCGGATCAGCAGGTAGATGAAGAAGTCCGGGATGAGGACCATGAGGGCGAGGACCCTCGTCTTGTCGTTCTGGTGGGGATCGAGCGCTAGAGCCAGAGCACGTTGAACGGCGCCATGACGAGGATGATGAACAGCATGACGAGGGCGCCGGTGGTTCCCAAGGCCGACTCCGCGTAAAGGCTCCCTGCAGGATCCCAGTGCCAGTCCGCGACCAGGGTCTGGTCTGCGATGGCGTCCGGCCAGCTCCCTGCCGCGTGCGGCCTGGCGTCGATCCGCGAGGCCCGAGCGGATCAGGGCGAGCCTGATCAGGATCAAGAAGGCCAGCGCGGGATCAGCCAGCGCTGATCGCGTGGGAAGCCCCCTGGGGGCGAACAGCGCCACCGGAGCTCACTCCACGGGAGCTTACAAGAACGAGTCCAAAGCAACGGGAACGAGGAGGGAGCCGAAAGCGATGGCGAAGCCGCTGCCGAACGGCAGGGACCGCGGGGCGTGGTCGTTCGGCGGCGGAACAGGGCGCAAGGTTGTCGACGGAATCCGCGGCGTCGCCGGCGGCCGCCGCCACGCTTCCGCCGCCGCCAGAGGCACGCTCGGGCCGAGTCCATCCTCCGGCACGGGAGCCGCAAACCACCCGGCCTGTTACCACCGGGTAGACTCGTGCCCGGAGAGCGATGAACACGACGGCTACGAGTACCGCGAGGCAGGCCCGGTGACGCGAAGCCGGGCGAGACCGTCAGCTCTCGGCCCGCCACCTCGCCCGGCGCTACCGCCACTCTGACCGTGGGAGACGTGGGGCGCGCGCCTTACGGCCGCGGGCGAGGTCTCGCTGGACGGGAGCGATCGCTGATCACGCGGTTCAGCGCTGGGTTGGCGATCCGGGCCGGGCGCTTGGTCTGGCGGCGCCCGACCCTGGGAAGAGCCCGCGGTCCACTGCTCGCGTTCGCGAACTGCTCTCCGCGACGGGCACCCGCTCGCCGCGGCGTGGCTTAAGCCGCCCGGGCTCCGGGCGACCATGCCCGCGGGCGGATTCCTCCAGCCGCACCCTGCTGCACGCTCGTGCGGTCCCGCTTCCCGGCTGCGCCGCCCGCGGCGCATCGGCTGGGACGCGGCACATCGGGCCTCGTGTTGTTCGCGCGACGGGTGTGGCGCGCGCGCGCTGGCAGGCCTGGCGCTCGGCCGCGGGCCGGGCGTGCATGTTGCTGTCGCTGTTTGTGGCGTGCTGCCGGGGGCGGGTAGCTCCGCGTCGTCAAGAACGGCGCGCCTCTCGCCCACGCCGTTCCTCACCGTGACCGTCTAGCTCCAGCGGCGGAGCAGGGCCTCCTCGGCGTGGCGACTCGACGCTGCCAGTTCTCCGTCAACGGGTTCGTGTACGTCTACTACACGGCGACGCACACCCGCGATCCACAACCGCGTGAGCCGCTTCACCGCGAGCGGCGACGTGGCCGTCGCGCGGGCAGCGAGAGTCGTGCTTCGAGACTCAACAACCTCAGCAGCGCGACCAACCACAACGGCGGCGCGCATGCACTTCGGCCCCGACGGCAAGCTCTGCATCGCGGTCGGGCGAGAACGCTAACCCGCAGCAACGCGCAGACGCCTCGGCAACCTGCCTCGGCAAGATGCTGCGCATCAACGCGGACGGGACCGATTCCCGGACGACAACCCGTTCTTCGGCACCGCCGACCGGGCAGAACGGCGCGATCTGGGCCGCTGGGCCTGCGCAATCCCGTTCACCTTCGCGTTCCAGCCCGGCAGCGGGCGCATGTTCATCAACGACGTGGGCGAGAACACGTGCGAGGAGATCAACGACGGCATCAGCGGGCTCCACAGCTACGGGTGGCCCAGCCACGAGGGCAACACGGCGCGACCCCGCGTGTCATCGCGCGCCCTTCTCTTACGGGCACGGCAGCCCGCGCTGCCACGGGATGCGCGATCACGGGCGGCAGCGTCTTCTACGACCCGGGAGACCCAGGACTTCCCGACCGTCTTCCGTCGGGCAAATTGCTTCTCGCGGACTTCCGCTCGGGCTGGATCCGGCTCTTCGATCCGGCGGCGGGGACCGCCCCCTCCGCGTTCTGCGAGCGAGCGCGATCTCGAGCCCGGTGGACCTGCGGGGTGGGCGAAGCCGATGGCAGCCTGCGCGCTGCTTCACTCGAGAGCAGCGGCACGGGCATGGATCATGGAAGGTCGAGGTCCGCCGCCGGCAGAGCGCGCTGGAGACCACGTCCCATCCGGCCACGCATCCCCGTCTCCGCGGGCCAGCCCGCCCTCGTTCAGCGTGTCCGCGTCGGGCACGGCGCCGCTGAGCTACCAGTGGCAGCGAGGCGGCGGCGACATCCCCGGCGCGACCGCGACCACCTTCACGCTCCCCACGACGACGCTGGCCGACGACGGCGCGGTGTTCACGGCCGCGGTGACGAACGCGGCGGGAGCGCCACCAGGCAACGGCGCCGTCCTGCACGTGACGTCCAACAACCCGCCCGTGGCCACCATCACTGTCCCCGCGAACCAGACCCTCTACTCCGCGGGCGACACCTTCGGCTACACGGGCACGGCCTCGACCCGAGGACGGCGTGCCCCGCCGCCCAGCGCGTTCACGTGGCAGATCGGACTCTCCATCACGACACGCACACGCATCCGTTCTCTCCCCGCCACCAGCGGCAGCACGGGCGGCTCCTTCACCGATCCCCGACACGGGCGAGACCGCGACCAACGTCTGGTACCGCATCCACCTGACCGTGGGCGACCGCGGCTTCACCTCCACGACCTCGTGGACGTCGTCCCGCGCGTGGTCACGCTGAGCCTGGACACCGTTCCGCCCGGGCTCGCTCACGATCGACGCAAGGCAGCCGATGGCGAGCCCGGCCGAGCGTCGGAAGCGTGGTCGGCATGCGGCCGCACGCTGGGCGTGGTCTCGCCGCAGTCCAGCGGCGGCACCGTGTACACGTTCGAGTCCTGGTCCGACGGTGGCGGTGCTGCGACGGAATCGTCACGACCAAGCACGAACACCACGTACACCGCGACGTTCACCGCCAGCACCGGTACCGGTAGGCGTGGGCCTGCAGGGGTATTACTTCAACAATCAGACCTCACGGGCACTGTCGTGACGCGTCTCGACCCCACCGTGGACTTCAACTGGGGCACGGGCGTACCGGTCGCGGGCATCGCCGCCGACACCTTCAGCGTGCGCTGGACGGGACAGGTGCGCGCGAAGGTCACGGGAACGCACAATGTTCTTCACGACCAGCGACGACGGCGTGCGCCTGTTCGTCAACAACGTCCAGGTCATCAACAACTGGACGGACCACTCCGCGACCGAGAACAGCGGCACCCTCGCCCTCACCGCCGGCCAGCTCTACGACGTCCGGATGGAGTTCTACGAGAACGGCGGGCAAGCGGTGGCGCGCCTCAGCTGGTCCGCGCCGGGCGTGGCCAGGGAAGCGATCCCCCCGCGCGCGAACCTGTATCCGTACGCGCTCTTCGTGGTGGGCTCGACCACGCTGTCCGCGGCGGACGCGGCCGCACGTGACCGCCTGGTGGCGGAGGCTTCGTGCCCGTGTTGCGCACGGGCAGCGCGGCGACCACCGCCGACGCGGGCGGCAAGGCCGTCGTGGTCGTCGTCCACGTCGAACTCCGGCGACGTCACCTCGAAGTTCCGCGCCGCGGTGACGCCCGCGATCGTCTGGGAGCCGCTGCTCTTCGACGACTTCGGGATGACGGGCACGGCCAGCACGAGCATGGGCACGCAGACGGGCCAGACCCAGGTCGCGATCGTGAACGCGGCTCATCCCTCGGCCGCGGGCCTGAGCGCAGCCGCGACCGTGTCCAGTGCCACGACGTTCACCTGGGGCGTGCCCAACGCGAACGCGGTGGTGGGCGGCGCGGCCGCCGTCGAGACGCGTCACGGGCGTCGATCTTCGCCTACGAGCGCGGAGCAGGAATGGTCGGGCTCACCGCGCCCGGCCGCCGGTGTCGGCCTGTTCCTGCACGACACGACGGCGCGCTTCCTCCTGACGGCGCCGGGACGGTCGCTGGTGGACGCGGCCCTGCGCTGGGCGACGGGACAGTAGGAGTCGGCGGACGGACGGCAGGCCGGGCCGGGGGTCCGGTTGCCGTCCGACGGTCTCGAAACCCCATCCGCCCCGGGGCGGATATCAGCGATACCGAGCCTTGGCACAAGCCTGCTCCGACCCCCGTGCAGCCCCGCTTGTAGTAGGCCAGCGCGCGCTGGCGGTCGCGGGCCACGCCTTCCGCGTTGTCGTACATGACCCCGATCTCGAAGCAGGCATCGCCGACGGACGCGTCGCGGGCGGTCTGCATGCGCTGCATTCCTGGGCGAGATCTTTCGGCAGGAACTGTCCCATGCGCTGGTGGTGGCCGTATTTGTGGCAGCTCGGCTGGTGGCCGCCGTCGCAGGCCTTTCTTGTACGCGGCCATGGCCTTGGTCATGTCGCGCTCGGCTCCGAGCGCCTGCTCGTAGACCGGGCCAGGCGCACGCAGCCGCTCACGTCGCCGCCGCCGCAGGCCTCGCGGAACAGCCTTCGCCGCGCGCACCGGATCCGCCGTCATCTGGGCGCCCGAGGAATACATCACCCCGAGGCTCGTGCAGCCGCGAAAGTCACCGTCCGTTGCAGGCCTGACGATAGAGCATGGCCGCCTGCGAATAGTCGCGCGCCACCCCGCGCCCGCCGAAGTAGGCGGTGGCCAGCTTCGTAACAGCCGCCTCCGAAGTGTCCGTCGCAGGATTCCTTGAAGAGAGTGGCCGCGCGCGATGTCGGCGGGCGTGCGCGCCGCCGTCTTGGTGATGAGGCCGAGGCTGTGGCAGGCGCCCGGCTGATGCGCTTCGCAGGCACGGGTGAAGAGCGCGGCCGCCTTGGCCGGATCGCGCGGCGCGCCCGCGCCCGTCTCGTGGGCGAGGCCGAGGTGATAGCAGCCGGTCATCGATCCGCCGTCGCAGGCCTTGGCCAGCAGCGGCCCGCCTTGGCCGGATCGCGGGCCACCCGCGGCCCTCGCGCGCACGGCCAGGCCCATCTCGGCGCGGCCTTCGGCGTCGCCGCCCGCGCAGGCCTTCTGGAAGAGCTGGGCGGCGCTGGCGATGTTGGCGGCGAGGCCGACGCCGTCGCGGTTCATCGCTCCCAGCATGCGCGCAGGCGCGCGGCGACTCTGCCCTCGCAGGACTGCGAGAGCAGCGTGCCCGCGCGGCCGAGGTCCTTGGGGATGTCCTTGCCGTCGGAGTACAGGATGGCGAGCCGGATGCAGCCTCGGGGTACTTGAGATCGCAGGCGCGCTGGAAAAGGGTGATCGCCTTGTTCACGTCCTTCGAGCCACCCTGCCCGGCCACGTGCAATCGCGGCCAGCTCGAAGCAGCCCTTTGGCCTGCTGGCCGTCGCAGGCCTTCTTGTAGAAGCCCGGAGGCCTTGCCCGCGTCGCGCGGCGCGCCCTCGCCGCTCTGATAGGCGGCGGCCAGGGTCGAGGCAGTCGGCGGCGTTGCCCTTGTCGCAGGATTTCTTGACGGCCTCGACATCGACAGCGGCCGCGTGGAGCCGGAGGCGCCTGAGCGTGAGCGGGTGACGTCCAGCCGACTGCGACCAGGGAGGAGAGACGTGATCGGGAGTCGCATGGTGGCGATGACACTACCCCCGCTCCGCAGGGAGCGTCAACGTGCGGGTGCACATTGGGCGCGGCTGGACCTGGCCTGTGATCTGCCACACGCCGGCGAGCAGCGGGACGCAGTACGGTAGGTCGATTTTTCCAGGGCGGGCCGCCGATTGGCTTGCGCCCGCTGACCTCATTCTCGAAGTTGAATTTTCGGCCCCCGATACATGGAAGAGACCCTCGTTTGTTCGAGCCGAGCTCCATTCCCCTCGGCCTTCACGCGCTGTTCAATCGCCTCGAGCGCCACCGGTCCGGCGGCCAGCAGGCCGACGACTTCATCGGAGGAGGTGTTCCACACGATGAAGGAGGACCTCGGCCTGCGCGGGGTCCTCGTCCACGGCGAGCGGCGCGACGGCTTCGAGCTGCGCCGGCGCGTGGGCGAGGGCTTCGAAGCGCTCACCGAGTTCCTGGAAGGCGCGTGGTCGTCCGTGACTTCGGTCCTGCGCCACCGCGTCTCACATCTTCGCGGGCTCGGGCGGGCCGGATGCGCCGTCCGCGTTCGGCATCCCTGCCCGAGGGCCCGTCCGCGGGCGTGGTCGTCGGGGCGGCGGCCACATCGCCGTCTCCTCTTCTTCGGCCTCGACTGGGGCTGGGACCGCGAGCGCGTGGACTTCGCGCTCAACGTCCTGCGCGCGGGCCCTCGGGCTGCACCTGCTCGAGGAGCGCGTGCGCCTCAGCTCTCCGGCAGGTCGCGGAGATCCAGGAGAGCCTGCTGCGCGAGGCGGCGCCGGCAGGTGCCCGGCTTCGACGTGGCCTACAAGTCGATCCCGGTGGAGGAGGTGGGCGGCGACTTCTGCGACATCGTCCACCTGGGCGAGGACCTGGTGGGCTTCGCCGTCGGCGATGCCAGCGGCCACGGCCTGCCCGCGGCCCTGCTCGTGCGCGACGTGGTGACCGGCCTGCGCATGGGCCTCGAGAAGCACCTGCGGATGGAGTACGTGTTCTCCAAGCTCAACCGCGTCATCCACCCGCAGCAACCTCTCCAGCAACTACGTCTCCGCCTTCTACGGCGAGCTCGAGCCGAACGGACAGATCTCCTATCGTCAACGCCGGCCACCAGCCCCCGCTCCTGTTCCGGTAAGCGACCGGATCCTCGAGCTGCGGACGGAGGCACGGTGATCGGTCCCCTGCCCGAGGTGTCGTATCGCCGCGGCCTCGTGCGCCTCGACCCCGGGTCCGTCCTCGTGCTGTTCACGGACGGCATCGTGGAGCGCCGGGCCCACGGCGACGAGTTCGGCGACGAGAGGCTCAAGCGCGTCGTCCAGGAGAGCCACGGCATCCCCGCCGCCCAGCTCCTCGACCGCATCCTCGACGCGGCGTTTGTTTACGGCGAGGGGCGGCCGTGGGAAGACGACGTGACGGTCATGGTCATACGGCGGCCCGAGGAGTAGCGCGGCGTCAGCGGACCACCTTCACCGAATCCATCCCGCGCACCAGCCTTCCATCGAACGTCGAGCCCTCCAGCACGGCCGTGGTATCGGACTTCGTCGAGCTTCGAGGTCCTCGATCTCCATCTGGACCAGCAGGTCCTTGCGGCCGTCCTTGTCCACGTCCTTCACGGTCGCCGCCATCCGGCCCTTCTTCTTCGTCCGCACCGACGCCGCGCCAGGGTCACGGTGGCGGGATCGATCTGGGTCGCGTCGAAAGAGGGCGTGCTGAAGATCGCGGTCTTCACGTTCCGATCCGAGCGGAGGTTGATCTTGTTGGGGAACTTCCCCGGCTCGATGTCGATCGCGACGGGCAGGGCGGCCTGGCGACCACGAACGGGGACAGCGAAGTGGATTCGCCGCAGATGATGTCGTTCACGGCGTCGAGCGACGTCGTGATGTCGACCCACTTGCCGCCCTCGAAGTGGAGGAGCTTCAGGTCCAACTCGTTTGCGTACTTCACGCCCGTGTAGTCGATGCAGACCCGGATGACCCCGGCATGGAGCGCGGTCGTGCTCAGCTCGTAGTACGTCGCGGGATCGCCGAGGCCGAACCCGTCCGGCGGAGCCGGCCCCCCGGCGGCGGCGTGCTCGTGGTGAGGCTCGTGATCCCGCCCTGCGTCACCTTCTCGAAGGTGAGCGTGGCCGGAGTGGCGCCGTTTTGATCCGGCGGGGTGACGGGGACATCGCTCCCCGGCGGCGTGGCGCCGGGGGCGGGCGCGAAGCTCGCCGACACCAGGAGATGCTGCGACATCGTGAGCGCGCAGGTCGGGAGCACGCCGACGCACGCGCCTCCCCACCCGGTGAACAGCGAGCCGGGCGCCGGCGGTCGCGGTCAGCGTCACGGGCGCGCCGGGCGTGTAGCTGCCGGCACAGGACTGCGGAGGGGCGCCTGCGGTCACGGAGCAAGAGAGGGCACCCCATCGCCAACCGAACCCGACCCACCGCTCACGCTGTTGACGGTCACGCCGAGCAGACGCGGGCCCAGGAACTCCGCGGTCACGACCTGGTGCTGCGTCATCGGGACGATGCACGTGCCCGTGCCCGTGCAGGCTCCGCCCCAGCCCACGAAGACCGAGTCGGGCGCCGCGAAGGCCGTGAGCTGCACCGGCGTCCCGGGCTGGAACGACCCGTTGCAGGGGAAGGGCGGGAAGCCCGGCCCCACGCCGCAGACCGCGCCCGAGGGCACGATCTGCACGCTGCCCCCGCCATTCTCGGTGCTCATGAGGTTCACGGCGAGCAGGCGCGGGCCCAGGAACTCCGCGGTACGACCTGGTGCTGCGTCATCGGGACGATGCACGTGCCCGTGCCCGTGCAGGCTCCGCCCCAGCCCACGAAGACAGAGTCGGGCGCCGGCGAAGGCCGTGAGCCTCCACCGGCGTCCCGGGCTTGAACGATCCGTTGCAGGGGGCGCGGAAGCCCGGCCACGCCACAGACCGCGCCCGAGGCACGATCTGCACGCTGCCCCCGCCGTTCTCGGTGCTCATGAGGTTCACGGCGAGCAGACGCGGGCCCAGGAACTCCGCGGTCACGACCTGGTGCTGCGTCATCGGGACGATGCACGTGCCCGTGCCCGTGCAGGCTCCGCCCCAGCCCACCGAAGACCGAGTCGGGAGCCGCGAGGCCGCGTGAGCTGGACCGGCGTCCCGGCTTGAACGATCCGTTGCAGGGGAAGGGCGGGAAGCCCGGCCCCACGCCGCAGATCGCGCCGAGGGCACGATCTGCACGCTGCCCCGCCGTTCTCGGTGCTCACGATGGTTCACGGCGAGCAGACGCGGACCCAGGAACTCCGCGGTCACGACCTGGTGCTGCGTCATCGAGACGATGCGATGCCCGTGCCCGTGCAGGCTCCGCCCCAGCCCACGAAGACCGAGTCGGGCGCCGCGAAGGCCGTGAGCTCCACCGGCGTCCCGGGCTTCGAACGATCCGTTGCAGGGGAAGGGCGGGAAGCCCGGCCCCACGCCGCAGACCGCGCCCGGGCACGATCTGCACGCTGCCCCCGCCGTTCTCGGTGCTCGTGCGAGGCTCACGGCGAGCAGGCGCGGGCCCAGGAACTCCGCGGTGACCGTCGCGTTCTGCGTCAGGGCGACCGTACAGAGGCCGTACCCGTGCAGTCTCCGCCCCAACCGACGAAAGCGGCGTCCGGCGCGGGCTGCGGCGTCAGCGTCACGACCGAGGCCGAGCCGTAGGTCTCGACGCAGGTGTTGGGCGCGGCGCCGGGCGCGATCGCACATGGTCCACCCGACGGAAGGTACGTCACCGAGCCGCCCCCGTTCTCCGTGCTGATCAGCGTCAACGCCAGCGAATAAGTGGGCGTGGCGCTGCTGACGGTCACGGTGACCGCGTCGGTCGCGCTCAGCGTCCGTCGCTCACGGTCAAGGTGAAGGCGTACGTCCCCGCGGGCAGGTTCTGCAGGAGCGTCTGGGCGGTTCCGATCACGGCGTTGGCGGCGTCGCGCCAGTGTAGCTGAGCGCGTCGCCGTCAGGATCGCTGGAGCCGCTCCCGTCGTGAGGGTGGGGAAGGACGAGCCGGCGGTGACCGTCTGGTCCGCGCCGGCATCCGCCACGGGGCGCGCCGTTGGCGACGCGGCGCACGCGCTGGTTGATCGTGTCCACGATGAAGACACTGCCGCCGGCGTCGACGGCGACGCCCCGCGGGTATTGGGGCTGAGCGCTGGCCGCCGGTCCCCGTCGCCGCTGAAGCCTCCGACGCCCGTCCCCGCAAGCGTGGAGATCAGTCCGCGGCGTCCACCTTGCGCACGTTGTGGCCGTCGGTGTCGGTAATGAAGAGCTGGCCCGCGGCGTCGGCGGCCACGGCGATCGGCCGCACGATCGACGCGGCGGTCGCGAATCCGCCGTCACCGGCGTAGGCCTGAACGCCCGTCTCCGGCCACGGTGGTGATGGTCCCGGCCGTACTCACCTGGCGGATGCGCGCATTGAGGCGGTCGGCGATGTACACATTGCCCCGCCGCGTCCACGGCCACGCCCGCCGGATCCGAACAGGCGGGCGCCAATGGCCGGCCCCTCCGTCTCCGCTGGAAGCCGGCCAGCCCGGTGCCGGCGATCGTGCGTGATCACCCGGTCGCCGCCGTCACCTTGCGGACGCGGTTGTTGAAGAGATCGGCGATGTAGAGGTTGCCCGACCCGTCCACCGCCACCTCCGCGGGCCGGTTGAGGCGCGCACCGGTGGCCGCCCCCGTCGCCGCCGAAGCCGAGGGCCGCCGTTGCCGGCCACGGTGGTGATGATCCCCGCGGCGCTCACGCGCCGGATCCGGTTGTTGTCGCGGTCGGCGATGCACAGGTTGCCGCCGGCGTCCAGCGCCATCCCGTAGGGATCGTCGAGCTAGTGCGCCGACGGCCGCGCCTCCGTCCCCGCTGAACCCGCTCGTGCCTGTGCCGGCCACGGTCGTGATCTGCCCTTGTGGGCCCTGTGTCCACGCGACGGATCCGCTGGTTGTCCGTGTCCGCGACGAATCACGTTTCCGGAGGCGTCCACGGGAGACGCCGCCGGGAAGCTTCAAGGTGGCCCGGGTGGCGAACTCGCCGTCCCCCGAACATGTACCAGCCGTTGCCGGCCACGGTGTCGATGGTGCCGCCCGTGTCCACGCGCGGACGCGCATGAATCCCGTGTCCGCAGATGCAGATCTGTCCCGCGCCGTCCACGGCCAGGCCCTGATGTAGGAAAGGTCGCGCTGGTGGCGGGGCCGCCGTCGCCGCCGAAGACCATGAGGCTGCGCTCCGCCGTTGCCCGCGCGACGGTGTCGATGAGGCCGGTCGAGAGGAACGCCAGGGCACACGCGGCGGATTGACCTGGTCCGCGATGAGCAACGTCACCGCTGGGATCGACGGCCACGCCGCTGGGGCGTAGAGGACGGCCGAACGGTGGCGAGCCCGCCATCCCCGCCGAATCCGAACCCGCCGGTGCCGGCCAGGGTCGTGATGATCCCGGTGGCGTGGTCGATGGCGCGGATCCGGCTGTTGTTGCGTGTCGGCGATGAACACGTCGCCCGCGGCGTTGACGGCGACGCCGGCAGGCAGGGCGAGCCAGGAGGCGGTGGCGGCTCCGCCGTCGCCGGCAAAGCCGAAGGTTCCGTCGCCGGCGACTCGGTGCTGATCGTTCCCGTTCCCCATCCACCTTCCGGATGCGCCCGTTGCCCGTGCTCCGCGATGAAGATGTTCCCGGCGCCGTCCACGGTGACTCCGTTGGGCCCGTTGAGGAAGCGCGGCCGAGGCCGGCCCCCCGTCGCCCGCGAAGCCGTTGGACGCCGGTGCCGGCCACGGTCGTGATCACGCCGGTGGTGGAGTCGACGCGGCGCAGCCGCGCGTTCTGCCAGTCCACGATGAAGATGTTGCCCGCGCTGTCGAGCGCGACGCCGATCTCGGTCCGCTCAGCGCGGCGCTCTCCGCCGGCCCGCCGTCGCCGCTGAAGCTGGGAACGCCCGTACCTGCGAGGACGGTGATCTGGCCACTCGGGTCCACCTTGAAGACGCGGTGGGCGGCCTGAGCGGCGATGAAGAAGCTCCCCGAGCCGTCCGGCCCGGTGACGGACAACGGGCTTCCGAGGGCGGCCGACACCGCCTGGACTTTTTCGGGTCCGCCGCCGGCGTAGGTCGTGATCGTGTGCTGGGCCGTCGCGGAGGCGGCAAGAAGAAGACCGCAACTCGCCGTCAGGGCAATGACTTCCGCGCTTCATACGATCACCTCCAACCGGCGCCCTCCCGGTCGGACCGCCCACGGACACGCGCGGTGGCTGTATCCGAGTCGCTCGTCCGCGGGCGGACGAAGGCGCCGGACCGTCATCGCTGAACGTGGGTACCTGACCGGGAGTTGCTGTGCACGCTTACGGATGAGCGTCCCGAAAGTTCTGCTCAGGATCACACCATCCAATACGCGTAAGACGGGGCGGGATTGGCTCAGGCCAAATCAGCGCGGGACCGAAAACCACGTCTCGTACCACTTCACGCTGCGGTCCATCAGGTCCACGAGGTGGCTGCGGCTCGCGCAGGCCGTGGCCCTCGCGCGGATAGCGCACCATCACCACGGGCACGCCCACGTCCTTGAGGCGCGATGAAGAACTGCTCCGACTCCGCGATGGGCACGTCGTTGTCGTTCTCGCCGTGCACGAGCATCGTCGGGCGTCGCGACCTTGCCCACGTGCTTCAGGGCCGACCGCTCCCACAGCACGTCCATCAGGTTGCCCTGGTGCGGGAGGCGACCCCACTCCATCTGCTCGTACATGTTGTAGTACGTCATGTAGTTGTAGCTGACGTTGTTGATGATGGGGGCGAGCGGGATGGCGGCGCGGAACATGCGGGTCTGGGTGATGAGCCAGGCGCTGAGCTGGCCGCCGTAGCTGCCGCCTTCGATGCCGAGGCGATCGCGGTCGATCCAGGGGTTGCGGCGCAGCGCGGCGGACGCGCCGTACAGGACGTCCTGGGCCTCGTTGCCGTTCTGATCGCCGTACACCGCGTCCGCGAAGGCCTGGCCGTAGCCCGTCGACCCGCGGAAGTTCACCATGAGCACGGCCCAGCCGCGGTGCGCGTAGTGCTGCGACGCGGAAGTTGAACGGCGGGCCCCTGCGCGCCGTGCGGGCCGCCGTGGATGACGACGATCATCGGGTGCTTCGAGTCCGCGGTCCGCCCCATCGGGCTGGGCGAGGTAGGCCTCGACGTCGAACTTGAAGTCGTTGCTGCGGAACGTGAAGGGCTCCACCTCGCGACCTCGACGTCGCGCAGCGCGACCGAGGTTGAGATCGGTCAGCTTGCGCGGGGCCCCGTCGTCGCCGCGCAGGTAGAGCTGGCCGAGGTCGGTCGGGCTCGCGTACACGTACGGCGAGCGCGCCGCCGCGGGCCGCGCCCATGACTCGACGCGGCCGGGGTCGCCGACCACGACCTCCGCTTTGCCGCCCGCGGCCGGGAGCCGGTAGAGGCGCTGGTGGCCGCGCTCCTGGACCGAGAAGTAGACCCAGCGCCCGTCCGCGGACCACGAAGGCGAGCCCTGGCGGTTGTCGATGCCGGCGCCCGCCTCGCGGCGGCCGGTGCCGTCCGCGTTCATCAGCCAGACGTGGTGTGTCCTCCATCGTGGTCTCGAGGTCGGTGAGGCCGCGATGCGTCGCCATGAACGCGATGGTCTTGCCGTCCGGCGACCAGCGCGGCTGGTATTCAGCGCTCTCCGTAGCCGTCAGTCGCCGGACCTTTCCGTCGGCGACGCAGAGAGCAAAGAGATCCGGATTGTAGAAACGATCCGGCTCCGGCTCGCGGTTGGAGACGAACAGGATCTCGCGGCCGTCCGGCGACCAGTCGATCGAGTGCTCCTCGTTCGTGCCCGTGGTCAGCGCGCGCGCGCGCCCCGCCGCATCCACCACGAAGATGTGGCGGCGCCGGTTGTCGTTGAAGCGCGTGTTCCCTTCCACGGCGTCGGGCTTGTAGAGGTAGCGCGTGATCACGACGGGATCGCCGGTGGCCAGCTCCGTCTCCGGGCCGGGGTGGCGGAGACGAACGCGATCTGCTTGGAGTCGGGCGACCAGGCGACGGCGCGGCCCTCGAAGGTCAGCGGGCTGTTCGTGCCCGACGTCTCCGCCAGCACGCGCGGGCCGCTGCCGTCCGCGCCCGCGACCATCAGCGCGTCTTTGTCTCCCGCGTACGCGATCCACTTGCCATCGGGCGACCAGACGGGATCGGACCCCCTTGGCGTCGGGACCGCCGACCTGCGCGGGTGCGCCGTCCGGCAGCGCCATCACCCAGAGCTGGGTGCGCGGGCGCCCGAGGCCGTCGTTGGTCTGCACGGTGTAGGCGGCGCGCGTGCCGTCCGGCGAGAGCTGGACGGACGTGACCGCGCGCATCCGGTAGTAGTCGGTGCTCTCCAGGCGCCGGGGCGCGGCCAGGGCGGGCGCGGCGGAGAGGGCGAGGATGCACGCGAGAGCAGGCCAAGGGTTCATTCGGGAGCCTCCAGCGAGAGGCGGAGCATACTCTCTACCCGAGACGCCAAAGGAGGCGAACATGATCGCGCGCGTTCACCCGCAAGCTTCGACCTGGGCGCTGGCCCTGGCCCTCGCCTCCTTCGCCGCTGCTCCCGCGGCCGCGCAGTTCCCGGACACGTTCACCAACCTGCGCGTCCTGCCCAAGGACATCCCGAAGGCGGAGCTCGAGGCGACGATGCGCGGTTTCGCTTTCGCGCTCGGCGTGCGCTGCGACCATTGCCACGTGGCGAAGGCGGACCTACAGCCACCCACCGGCGATGGTGGCCGCTGGACGCAAGCTGGACTCCGCGGCGGACGACAAGGACGAGAAGAAGACCGCGCGCGTGATGCTGCGCATGGTGGCCGCGGTCAACCACGACTACGTCGCCACCATCGGCAAGCCGGACCCCGTCCAGGTGGAGTGCGTGACCTGCCATCGCGGCCTCCCCCAGCCGCGAACGCTGCGCGCTGGTCCTGACGGAGGCGGTGCGCGCAAGGACGGCATCGCGGCGGCGATCGCGCAGTACCAGGACCTGCGCTCGAAATTCTACGGGAGCGGCCAATCACGACTTCGGGAGACGACGCTGAACCACGCTCACACGGAATCGCTCCTGCACGCGGACAAGAACAAGGGAGGCGGTCGCGATCATGGAGCTCGAATTTCGCGGCCAACCATCCAACGTCGGTCTGGGCGTATCACATGCTGGCCATGGCCCACGAGGCGAACGGAGAGATCGAGACGGCCCTGGCCGACTACCGCGCGGTCGTCCTCCTGCATCCCGACGATGCCTGGGCCAAGGGGCAGATCGAGGCCTTGTCCGCGCGCAAGAAGTGAAAGGAAGGTATCCTCCCGCCTCCTATATGGATCGCGCCCAGGCGGTGGAAGCCCTCGAGCTCCTGCGCCGCGTCGTCGGACAGGCCCGCGACGACACCACCCTGCAGAACTGGGGCGTCATCTGGATGCTCCACGGGTTCACCAACGGCCTCGGCTTCGATCGGCACCAACATCCTCATGTGGCGCGGCTACGAGACGCCCTGGCCGCTACGTGATGCTGTGGGGGTCATCCTCCCCGTGAACATGAGCTCGATCTTCCTGCTCAAGTCGCGCCCGGCCGGCGCCTGGACCTTCTTCGAGAGCATGATCTGGCTCATCTGGACCACGTTCATCGGAGCCGCCCTCCCGGCCACGGCGGCGAACTACTTCCTGGGCTCTCTCTCGTGCACCTGGGCCGGTGGTCGCCGTCCTCTCCGCCTACGCGTTCGCGATGATGGGCGGGATGATGGGCAAGCGGTGGTTCCTGGGCGCCGCCGTGTTCGCGGTGGCGGCGGTGGCCATGGGCGCCTTCCCTCGATGGGGGTTCATCATCCTGGGCACCGCGTGGGGGATCGTCCAGTTCTCCGCCGGCGCCACGCTGCACGCGCAGCGCAAGCGCCGCCTGGCCACCGGAGCCGAAGCCCGGCTGGTCTGATCGCATGGACTCGGTCCGGCTGGCGATCCTCGGCGCCCTGGCCGCTTCCCGCGTCGGCATGCGAGCATTCCTGATGTCCTGCGCGCGCTGGACACAGCGGGCGTGGACGCAGCCACCGCGGGCCGGGTGCTGGCGGCGCTCGTCTCGTCCGGCGGCGTGCGCGCCGCGCCGATGCCTGGCTGGAGCTGACGCCGTCGGGATCCTGGACCTGCTCGCGCTGCACGCCGAGATCGAGCGCGCGCTCGATCCTTCGCCGCCGCTGCCCGAGCAGGAGCAGTGCCCTCCGTGCCCTGGCTCACCGCGGTGCAGACCTGCTGGATCGACGCTTTGTCCATCAACTATCGCGTGGACCCCCTCGCCCTGGCCCCGCTGCTGCCCGCCCCTCTCGAGCCCGAGGTACACAAGGGCCACGGCTGGGTGCAGGTCCTGATGTCGTCGCTGCGCGACATGCGTCCGCCGGGGATTCCGTCCTTGTTCGGGACGTGTTTCTACCAGGTGAGCTACCGCGCGGCCGTGCGCTATCGCGATGGGGGCGGTGCGTGGCGGCGAGGCAGGTACTTCGTGCGCAGCGAGACGAACCATCCCGTCATGCGCGCGGTGGGGAATGCTCTCGCGGAGTTCAAGTTCCACGACTTCGGGGCCGCGGACATGGTGATGCTGCGCGACGGGGACCGCCTGACCGTGGGCGTCGATCCCGAGCCGGGGTCTCCGGACGGCAAGCTGGTGAGCGTGGTGGACACGCGGCCTTTGGGGGCGCCCCTACGGGGTCGTGCTGGTCGTCGCTGGACGAGCTGCACGAGCCGCTCGTCGAGTGCTACGACGCGCTCGGCGTGGACGCGGAGCAGGGGCACCTGTACATCCTGACCATCGACCGCGATCCGTGGAACGCCGCTTCGTCTCGCCGCAGAACGTGTACTGCGAGTACTTCGACACGGGGCCGCTGGGGCGCGGCGCCGGCGAGCTGGACTCCGTGCTGCACCTCGAGGTGCCGGTATCGGTGGCGGCCGCTGCGGCGGGTGGCGCTGGGGTAGCCGGGCGGGCGGCGCTTCTATCCGTTCCGGAACGGATGGAAGGCGCCGATCACTCGCGCGATGCGCTCGACGTGCTCGCCCGCCTTCTACGGCACAAATATTTTTCGGACCGCGCGATGTTTCGGACCCGCATTTCCAAGCACTCGATCACATCCGTCGCGCCCGCATTTCCACGATCGTGTCTTGGACGCGCTCGGGCCGCTCTGGGCCGTTCCCGCGCGCGAGCCTTCGCTTTGCGGTGATCGACTCGCTTCACCTCGTCCTGGCGCACGCCTGCGCCCTCGCGAAGCCGCAAAAATCACCGTGATAAACAGAGTGCATGACGAACATGTTCGCTCTCGCCTCCGCCCTTTCGGATCACGACCTCCTCGCGCGCATCGGCGTCCTCGCCGGAAAAGAGCGCGAGGCCACGGCCGAGCTCGTCGCGCACCTCGCGGCACTCGATGCCCGGCCGTCTCTCTACGCCGCGCGCAGGGCTACGGCTCGCTCTTCGGCTACTGCACGGATGTCCTCCGCTTGTCCGAGGACGCCACGTGCAACCGCATCTCCGCCGCGCCGCGTCTGTCGCCTCTTTCCGGTGGTCCTCGACCTGCTCGCCTCCGGCGCGGTGTCGCTGACGTCCGTGCGGATGCTGCGTCCACACCTCACGCCGGAGAACCATGAGGCGGTGCTGGCCAACGCCTCGGGCAAGACCTTGCGCGAAGTAGAGGCGCTGATCGCCGAGCTGGCGCCGCGTCCGGATGTCCCGACGTCGGTCCGCAAGCTGCCCGAAACGGCACCGCGAACACTGGACCTGTCGCGAGGCACCACCGCCGTCGTCCGCGCCGAACGTGCCGATCGTACTGCCAGCCGATGACGAGGCCTCGGGCCGTCATCGAGACGACCTCGCGTGAGCGCTATCGCGTCCAGTTCACGATCGGGAAGAAGAGTCATGACACGCTCCGGAGCCTGCAGGCGCTTCTCCGGCGCGAGATCCCGGACGGCGATGCGGGCGCAATCGTCGAGCGTGCCCTGAGCTTGCTTCTCGAGAAGGTCGAGAAGTCGAAGTTCGCCGCCACCGCCAAGCCGCGCCGGGCCATCCGCCGCGGAACGGATACAGCCCGAATGCCGAACGAGGCCCGGACCCCGGTCGTCCTGTCGCGAGACATCCCGAATTCTGTCGAGCGCGCCGCCTGGCGGCGCGATGGCGGCCGGTGCGCCTTCGTCAGCAAGGACGGCGTGAGATGCAAGGAGCGCTCGTTCCTGGAGTTCCATCACGTCCAGGCCCACGCACGGGGAGGACCCCCGACTCTCGACAACATCTCGCTGCGGTGCTGGCGCCACAATCAATACGAGGCGGAGCTGGTCTTCGGCACCAAGACTCAGTCTGGCCGTCGTGAGGTTCCGCACAGTCCTCGAACGCCGAGCACGCCCTGATGGTCCGTCTACGAGCAATTCGAGCGAGAATGGGCCCGATGCGCCCCCGGCTTGCGATCCCAACGGCCCTGTTCCTGGCGACGCCACTCCTCGCTGTACCCGCCTCATCGCCGGTGACGCACGCGCAGGATCGCGCGCAGGTCGCGGTCCGCTCCGCCGCCCTCTCCGCGGCGATCCGTGAAGTCCCGACGCGACGCACAAGGTCTGGGTGTTCTTCCGCGACAAGGGACCCGATCCGGCCGCCCGCCTGGACGCGACCTCCCTCTCGCCGCGGGCGCGGGCGCGAAGGGCGCTCCGCGGATCCACCACGGGCGTCACCTTCGAGGACGTGCCCCTCGTGCCGTCCTACGTCGCGCAGGTGACGGCGGGCGTGACCCGCGTCCGCCAGCGAGTCGCCTGGCTCAACGCCATGAGCGTCGAGGCGAGCGCGGAGGAGATCGCGTCGATCGAACGGCTGCCGTTCGTGGCCCGCGTCGATCTCGTCCGCGGCTATCGCCGCCGTGTGGACGACGAGCGCACCGGTCGTGCCCAGGCCGCGACCTCGTCATCCCGGGTCCCGGAGAGTCGCCGCGCCGGCTTCGACTACGGCCTCTCCGCCGGCCAGCTCACCCAGATCGGCGTGCCCGCCGCCCACGAGCTGGGGCTGCACGGCGAAGGCGTGATGGTGGCCGTGTTCGACACCGGCTTCGACACGCTGTCCCACGAAGCCTTCGCCGCCATGTCCATCGTGGACCGTCACGACTTCGTCAACGGCGACGACGACGTGGCCAACGGCCGCGACCGCGGCGAAGGCAGCCACGGCACGGAGACCCTCTCCGTCCTCGGCGGATACGCCCCCGGCCACCTCATCGGCCCCGCCTTCAACGCGACCTTCATCCTGGCCAAGACGGAGGACACGAGCAGCGAGACGCCGGTCGAGGAGGACAACTGGGCGGCGGCGGCGGGTGGGCGGAGGCCCGCGGCGCCGACGTCATCAGCAGCTCGCTCGGCTATCTGACCTACGATCCCGGCTTCCCCAGCTACACCGCCGCCGACATGAACGGGCAGACGGCGATCTCCACCGCGCGCGGCCGACCTGGCCGGCGCGCGGGGCGTCGTGGTGGTCAACTCCGCGGGCAACGCGGGCCCGAGCACGCTGAGCAACACGCTCGGCGCGCCCGCGGACGGACGGCTCGTCCTCACCGCCGGCGCGGTGACGTCGTCAGGACGCGCGCGCCCTTCAGCTCCGTGGGCCCCACCGCGGACGGCCGCATCAAGCCGGACGTCGCGGCCCAGGGCGTGGCCGTCACCGCCGCCGCGCCCGGCACGGCCAGCGCCTACACCAGCGTGAACGGGACGTCGTTCTCGTGCCCTCTCACCGCGGGCGTGGTCGCGCTCGTGCTGCAGGCGCGGCCGTCGGCCAGCGTCACGGAGGTAGAGAACGTCCTGCGCGCCACGGCCAGCCAGTCCGGCCAGCCGGACAACCTGCTGGGCTGGGGAATCGTGGACGCGAGCCGCGCCATCCTAGGCCCTCACCCGCTAGTTCCCGTTCCCGTCTCCGTCTCCGTCCGTTTCGCCGATCCAGCCCTCCGTTCCCGTCCCCGTCCGTTTCGCCGATCCCGCCCTCCGTTCGCCGACCGCGGGAACCATTCTGGCACTCAGTGCGTAACGCATATATGCTGCGCACAGCCAACACCCTTCGGAGGCGCGATGCCCGATCGCCGTCCCCCATCGAAGACTTCCTGCCCCTGCGGCCGGTCGAGTTCGACATCCTGCTCGCCCTCGGCGACGGCGAGCGCGCACGGCTACGCGATCATGCAGGAGGCGCTGCGCCGGAGCGACGGGCGGCTCCAGCTCGGAGCCGGGCACCCTGTACCGCGCCCTGCGCCGCATGCGACAGGCCGGCCTGGTCACGGAGACGACGGGCCACGGACAGGACAGCGAAGACGAGCGGCGGCGCTACTACCGCCTCACCGCGCTCGGGCGCAGGGTGGCCGCGGCCGAGGCGGAGCGGATGGCGGGACTGGTCTTGACCGCGCGCACCCGCGGCCTGCTCGGCAAGGCCTGAGATGACGCAAGGCACACATCCCCGCCGCCGCCCGCCGCGCCTACGCGATCCTGCTCGCGCCTACCCCCGCGCGTTCCGCGAAGACGTCGGCGAGGAGATGGCCGCCGCCTTCGCCGCGCGCTATCGGGACGAGGCCGCCCGCGGCACGGGCGCACTGCGCCGCCTTGTGCGCGCGCACCCTCTGGGACACCGCGCGCAACGCCGCGCCGGAACGGCTGGCCGCGCGCACGTGGACGCGGCACGGGAGAACCGGAGGAACCATGGACACGCTGGGCCAGGACATCCGCTACGCGCTGCGCGCGCTCGCCCAGCAGCGCGCGTTCGCGATCGTGGCCGTGCTCACCATCGCCCTGGGCGTGGGGGCGAACTACCGCGATCTTCTCCGTCGTCAACGGCATGCTCCTCCAGCCGCTCTCCCTATCCGGCGGCGGACCGCCTGGTGATCCTCTGGACGACCACGGGCAGCGGCAACAACGCCGTGGCCTGGCCGGAATACCTCGACTGGCGGGCGCCAGTCGCACGCGTTCGAGGAGATGGGCGTCTGGCGCGGCCAGAGCGTGACCCTCACCGGCGCGGGCGCGGAGCCGGACCGGGCCTTCGGGCGTTCGTGACCGCGAGCTTCTTCGACGTGGTGGGCGCGCGCGCCCGCCTCGGGCGGACGTTCCGGCCGGAGGAGACGGAGCCCACGACCACGCAGCCCGTCACCGTGATCAGCCACGGGCTGTGGACGCGGCGCTTCGGCGCCGATCCCGCGCATCCTCGGCCGGACGCTCGTCCTCAACGGCCAGCCGCGCACGGTGATCCGGCGTGCTCGGGCCGGAGTTCGAAGTGGGCCGCGCCCCCTTCGACGGCTGGTTCATGGGGACGGAGGTCTGGCTGCCCGTGGCCGACTCCCCAACGCGAACAGGGCTCGCGCGCGGACAGACGGAGCTGCTGGTGGCCGCGCGAATGAAGCCGCACACGACCGTGGCCGGCGGCGCAGGCCGACCTCTCCCTGGTCGCGCGCCGCCTGGAGCAGGCCTACCCGGACACGCACGCGCGCCGCGCAGTGTTGGTCATGCCCCTGCCGAGCAGCTCGTCGCCGGCGTGCGCCCGCCCTGCTCATCCTGCTCGGCGCGGTCGGGCTCGTCCTGCTCATCGCCTGCGCCAACGTCGCGAACCTCCTCCTCGCGCGCGCGTCCCATCGGCAGCGCGAGCTGGCCCTGCGCAGCGCGCTGGGAGCGGGACGCCGGCGCCTGGTGGCGCAGCTCCTGACCGAGGCATGATGCTGCGCCCTGGCCGCGGGCGCGCTGGGCGCGGTCCTCGGATCCTTCGCGCCTGCGCGGCACTTCCTCCTTCTCGTGCCCGCGGACGCGGGGCTGCCCGCGAACCTCGGCATCGACCGCACGGTGCTGGCCTTCACGGCGGGCTCTCGCTGCTGACGGGCCTCGTCTTCCGGCCTCCTCCCCGCCTGGCAGGCCTCGCGGCCCGATCTCGTCGCCGTGCTGCGTGAGGGAGGGCGCTCGGTGGGAGGCGTGGCCCGGCGCCGCTTCCGCGACGGCCTGGTGGTGGCGGAGATCGCGCTCTCGCTCGTCCTCCTCGTCGGGGCGGGCCTGCTCCTGCGCAGCGTGCTCGCCCTGCAGGGCGCCGACCCGGGGTTCCGCACGGACCGGCTGCTCACGATGGAGTTCCGCCTGCCCTCCGCCCGCTATCCGCAGCCCGCGCAGATGGCGGCCTTCTTCCGCGCCATCCTCGAGCGCATGCGCGCCGTGCCGGGCATCGAGGCGTGGCCCTCGTACGCGCGCGTGCCATTCAGCGGCAACGGCGGCTCCAGCCTCTACGAGATCGAGGGGGCGCGCCCGCCCCGCCGGGCCGCGAGCCGCGCACCCAGACGAACATCGTCAGCCCCGGCTACTTCCGCACCATGGGCATCCCGATCCTCCGGGGGCGAGACGTGCGAGGAGCGCGACACCGCGGACGCGACGCCGGTGGCGGTGGTGAGCGCGACGTTCGAGCGCTCGGCCTGGCCCGGGCAGGACGCGCTGGGCAAGCGGGTGCGGTTCGAGGGCAACGACCGCTGGTGGACCGTGGTGGGCGTGGCCGGCGACATCAAACATGGGTCGTTCACCGACGCGCCCACGCCCCAGGCCTACACCCCTCACGAGCAGGATCCCAGGATCTTCGCGTGCGTGGTGGCGCGCACCACCGGCGACCCGCATGGCCATGGCCGCGCCCATTCGGCAGGCCATCTGGTCCGTGGACGCGCAACAGCCCGGTCTGGAAGGTGCGCTCGATGGAAACGCTGCTGGCCGGCGTCGCGCGGACCGCGCGCGCCTTGTCCATCCTGATCGCCATGTTCGCGGCCGTGGCCCTGGTGCTGGCCGCGGTGGGCATCTACGGCGTGATGACCTACCTGCGTCGCGCAGCGCAGACGCGTGAGATCGGGATCCGCATCGCGCTCGGCGCCTCCGCGCGCACCGTGGTGGCCATGGTGGTGGGCCGCGGCCTCGCCCTCACGCTGGCCGCGACCGTTCTCGGGATCGCGGGCGCGGCCGCCCTCACAAGGACCCTGGCCACGCTGCTGTTCGGGGTCGGCCTCTCGACCCGCTCACCTTCGCGGCCGCCGCCGCCGTCGCTGGGCGGGTCGCCCTGCTCGCGCTGTTACCTCCCCGCGCGACGGGCCGCGCGCGTGGACCCCGTGGTGGCGCTGGCGGAGGAGTAGCGGGGCGCTATACTCCGCCGCATGCTCCATCGTGCGTGCGGCGTCTTGATGATGATGGGCGTCGCGGCCACCGCTTCGACCAGAGCGTCTCCCCTGCGCCTCCTGCGCCCCCGCGCAGACGGAAGCGGACGAATACACGCGCTACGAGCTGCTCGGGCCGGGCACGGGGCGGTTCCACATCCTCTATGAAGTCACGGCCACCACGCCCGGCGCGACCGTCTTCTTCAATCCCATCCGCAAGGGCAGCGTGGCCACGGACGAGCGCGTGCGCGACCGGCTCAGCGGGAAGCTGCTCGACTTCTCGGTCGTCGGCGGGCGGGAGGCCAAGGCCAGCGGCCTCGCCGACGCCGACCCCGACGAGCGCTACATCGCGGTGCAGCTCCCGCGGCCCGTTCCCGCGGACGGGGGCGAGGTCCGCCTGCTCATCGAGAAGACGTACCAGGACCCGAAGAGCTACCTCGTGGAGGCGGAACAGGTCGTGTTCACGCGCTCCTCGGGATCAAGCGCAACGCGGTGGTGCTGCCCGCGGGCTACGAGCTCGTCTCGTGCAACGTTCCCGCCCAGGTCGCGACGGAGGACGACGGCCGCATCGTGGTGAGCTTCGTGAACACTTTCCCGGGCCCGGCGGCGGCCGTCATCAGGGACGGAGGCTGCGGTGAGGACCTGGGCCGCCGTCGCCGCCGGTGCTGGCCGCCGTTCCCGCGGTCGCGCAAGAGCCCGGCCGTCTGACCGAGCGCGCGCATCAGGACCGCGAGATCGTCTACTTCCTGCGCGACCCGGACACGCACGCCTTCGACCTCTACCACGACTACACGGAGACGCGCGAAGGGATGGACCGGTACATCAACGTCGTGCGCACGGGCAGCACCGTCGCGAACCCGAGCGCGCGCATCCTCGACACGGGCGAGGCCCTCAAGCCGGAGATCCTCAAGGGCGAGGCCATCACCGCGGCCAAGCTGGACATCCGGCGAGCCCGTGCGGCCGGACAGCGAGATCGTGCTCATCCGCTTCCCTCCCGTCGCGCGCGGGGCGAGCGTGCGCCTGCGCATCAGCGAGACCTACACCGATCCCGCCCGCTACAAGGTGGACGGCGGCGAGCTGGTATGGGACCGCAGCTTCGGGCGCCCGCGCAACGCGGTGGTGCTGCCCGCGGGCTGGATGCTGACCGCGAGCTCCATCCCGGCCACGGTCAGCGAGACGGAGGACGGCCGGATCCGCCTCGACTTCGTGAACCCGCGCGCCCGGACGAGATCGCGGTGTTGATAAAAGCAAAGAGAACGCGATAGCAACGGAAATCGATCGGCTCGATTAGCTGGTGAGAGTCAGGTCGGCAGCTCGGCTAGATCGGCTTCACGCCTTTGTCACGATTTGCGAGGGGCCTTGTCTTGTACGGGTCCTGCGGCCTTCCGAAGAAGTATCCCTGGGCGTAGCGCAGGCCGAGGCCCTTCAGCGTATCCGGCCTCATCCTGGGTCTCGATGCCTTCCCCGATGACGGCCGCGCCCACCGCCGTGCCCATGTCCAGGATGGCCTTGACCACCTGCTGGCTGACCTTCTTTTCGTGGATGTCGCGCACGAGGCCCATGTCGATCTTGAGGTAGCTCGCGCCCAGGTTCGCGATCGTCTCCAGCCCCGAGTAGCCCGCCCCCACGTCGTCGATGGCGAACGTGAAGCCCAGGTCGAGGAAGGAGTGCATGGCCTCGCGGTAGAGGTTCAGGTTCTCGATGACCTGGCCCTCCGTGATCTCGAGGGTGACGGTGGAAGGCGAGAGGCGCGGCCCGAGGTAGTCGAGCACGCCGCGGCCGAGGAAGCTGACGTCGCGCACGGTGGCGGGCACCGTGTTCACGAAGAGGCGGGCGGGCGAGCCGAAGTATTCCCAGTCGACGAAGACCTGGCGGCGGCAGGCGCGCTCCAGCTCGTCCACGAGGTCGAAGCGGGCCGCCGTCCGAAGCAGGTTCATCGGGTACTCGAGGGCGCTCCCGCGCGGCCGCGCGAGAGGCCCTTCGTAGCCGACGACCTCTTTCGTCTCCATCTGCACGATGGGCTGGAAGGCGCTCCAGAGGCTCTTGTTGACGATGACCTCGACCACCGCGTCCCGCTGGTCCCGCTCCGGAGCTTGCGCCGCAGGTCGGCCGAGGTGCGGCGCGTCCTCGATGAGGCGGAGGATCTGGCGCTCCTCGTTCTCCAGCGGGCTCCAGAGCGAGAAGCCGTGGCCGACCTCCACCGCCGGCCGCTCGCGCATGTAGGGCGTGGTCAGGCGGGCCACGCGCGGGTGACGAAGCTCTCCACGCGGTCGCACAGCCGCTGCAGGTCCACGGCCGCGAACGGGTTCTTGGTCTTGCGCTTCCCGGTCAGGAAGAAGAGGTAGCGGTCGGCGTCGCGCTCGTCGCGGGTGAGGACGTCGTCGTCCCGCACGTGGGCCTTGGTCTCGGCCAGCAGGGGGTCGACCTGCGAGCGGAGGGTCTTGTAGGCGGTGGCGCCGAAGCTGCGCTCGATGCGCGCCAGCGGCCGTGAGGTCGACCAGCAGCACCCCCATGCCGCCGTTCTCGCGGAAGTACTCCACGATGCGCGGCTGGACCTCCCGGAACGGGGGGATGAGCACGAATTCATTGTCGTCAGCGGCCGTTCGTTGTCAAAGGCGGCGCCGCGGGGCGCGCCGGCCAGCCGTCCCAGGGCCCCAGCCCACCGCCATGAGCAGGACCGGGACCCAGGCCTGCGTGAACGTGCGCGTGCTGAGCAGCCAGAGCGCGAAGCCGATCGCGATCGGTGCGATCACGTTCGCGCCCGGGAGAGCGGAAGCCCGGCCTCCTCCCGCGCGGCGGCGGAAGACGAGGAGGGCGGCGCAGATGAGGCCGTAGGTCACGAGGCGCACGATCGCGGAGACGGTCGCGTTCCAGGCGAAGCTGCCGTAGATCGCGCAGCCCAGCGTCACCGCGGCGTAGAAGACGATGGCGACGTCCGGCGTGCGGAAGTGCCGGATGGATCCGGCCCAGGATCGCGGGCAGCTCGCCCCGCTGCGCCATCGAGAAGAGCAGGCGCGGCGCGGCCAGGCACAGAGCCGGTCGCGAGCCCGTAGGTCGAGATCATCGCTCCCACGGTGATGAGCACGACGCCCGGGCGGGCCCATCAGGATCGCGGAGCGCCTCGGCCAGGGGCGCCTTCGTCGTGGCCACCGCGGGCACCACGCCCACCGCCACCACCTGCACCAGGCGTGTAGACGGACGCGATGACGGCCATGCCCGACGATGCAGGGCGAAGGCGCTGTCCTTCCGCGGCCGCCGGACCTCGCCCGCGACGATCAGCGGCGTGTCGAACCCGCCGTAGGCGAAAGACGAAGAGCAGCACCCCCTCGCGTCCAGTCCGGGTGCGCCACCGTCTGCGTCGCCAGGACCTTCGCGCGCTCACGCGCGGCAGGCCCAGCGCGATCAGGAGGAAGAGGGGGCAGGAGCTTCGCCGCCGTGAGCAGGTCCACCGCCCAGGGTCGCCTGGCGGACGCCGAGCACGTTGATGACGGTGATGACGGTGAGGACGCACGGTCATGGTCGCGTGCGGCCAGCCGCCTGCGCGAGCGTGGGCGCGAGGGGCCGAGGTAGTCCGTGAACACGTTCAGCGCCGCCGCCGCGGAAGTCGGCGCGAATGAAGAGATCAGCCAGCCCGCCTGGAACCCGACGTCGCGGCCGAAGGCCTCGCGCACGTAGAGGTACGAGCCCGCCTGCCTCCGGGCATCGGCTGGCCACCTCGGCACGTGCAGAGGAGGCATCGTCAACATGCCGAGCCCGGCCAGGACGAGCGTGATCGGGGCTGCCTGCGCCGGTGAGCCCGGCCAGGACGGAGGGCAGGCCGAAGATGCCGCTCCCGATGACGCCGTTGATGATCGCGGCCGTGAAGTCCCAGCGGCCGATGGCGCGGACGAGGCCCGGCGGCGCAGGCGCTCCGACGATCACGCCGCCGATGATATCGTGCACGCTGCGATGAAGGTGGCGACGCCTGATCGCGTCGGGGATCGCGGCCGCGGCGGCGGCCTGCCCTGCTCGTGGCCGCCCCCGCGCGCCGCACCGAAAACGTCGTCCTCATCACCACTGGACGGCCTGCGCTGGCAGGAGGTGTTCTCCGGCGCGGAGGAGGCGCTCCTCACCAAAGACGCGGGCGTCGCCGATCCCGAGGCGCTGCGCGCTGCGAGTTCTGGCGCGACACGCCGGCGGCGGCGGCGCGAGGCCCTGCTGCCGTTCCTCTGGCAGGTGCTCGCCAAGCAGGGCCAGCTCTACGGCAACGCGGACCAGGGCAACGTGGCCCGCGTGACCAACGGGCACAACTTCTCCTATCCCGGGTACAAACGAGCTCCTGAGGCGGCCGCGCCGACCCGCGCATCGACAGCAACGACAAGAATCCGAACCCGAACGTCACCGTCCTGGAATGGCTCAACGGGCGCGCACCCTATCGAGGCCGGGTGGGCGCGTTCTGCTCCTGGGACGTCTTCCCGTGGATCCTCAACCGCGAGCGCAGCCGGGCTGGTGGTGAACGCGGGCTTCGAGCTGAGTGACGGCGGCGGGCGAGGGGCGGGACATGGTCATGCTGAACCAGCTCCTCGCCGACACCACGCCCGCCGCGGGACGGGGTCGGCACGACTCCTTCACCTACGCCGCCGCCCTCGCCCACGTGCAGGCGGCCCGGCCGCGCGTCCTCTACATCTCCTACGGCGAGACCGACGACGTGGGCGCACGCCGGGCGCTACGACCACTACCTGCACTCCGCCCAGCGCTTCGACCGCTTCACGCGCCAGCTCTGGGACGAGATGCAGGACATCGACCAGTACCGCGGCAAGACCACGTTCGTCATCACGACCGACCATGGGCGCGGCCGCGGCCTCACCGGATGGAAGAGCCACGGCGAGAAGATCCCGGAGTCGGAGAACATCTGGATCAGGGTCCTGGGCCCGGACACGCCGCCGCTGGGCGAGAGCACGTGAGGCGAGGACGGTGACGCAGGAGCCAGGTACGCGGCCACGGTGGCGGCAGCGCTGGGCGAAGTTTCGTCAAGGCCATGCCGGGAGTGGCCGCGCCCATCGCGGCGCGATCCGTTCCGCGGCGGGCTCTGCGGGAGGGTGAAACTGGACCGCGCGCGCCTGATGGAGCTCCTCGGCCGCACGCCGCCCGCGCCGCCGCCGCTCGCGCCCGAGCGGACGGAGACGCTGGACCTCGGCGATGTCGTCCGCGAGAAGGTGACCTACGCCGTCGAAGGGGACGAGCGCGTGCCCGCCTTCGTGTTCGTCCCCGAGCGGGCAGGGGCCCCTTCCCCGCCGTCCTCTTGCCACCACCAGCACGCCGGCGAGTTCGCGGTCGGCAGGACGGGCCGGCCGGCCTGGGCTCGACGCCGGATCAGCACTACGCGATCGAGCTCGCGCGCGCCGCGGCTACGTGACGATCGCGCCCGACGCGCTCTGCTTCGGCGAGCGCCAGGATCCCGCCGCCAAGCTCAAAGGACGCGAGCTACGAGCGGTTCGAGGCCCTGCATCGCATCACGGAGGGCAAGTCCCTCCAGGGCAAATACGTCTGGGACGCGCGGCGCGCCCTCGACTACCTGGAGACGCGGCCGGAAGTGGACCGCGCGCGGATCGGGATGATCGGCCATTCGCTGGGCGGGCAGGAGACGCTGTTCACGACCGCGGCCGACACGCGCATCCGCGCCGCCGTCTCGAGCTGCGGGTTCGGCAGCCTGCGCGTCCTCGAGCGCGACCGCATCCTCCACAACTTCGCGCTGTTCGTGCCCGGGCTGGCCGAGGCCGGCGACTACGGCGCCGTGCTCGCCCTCGTCGCCCCCGCCCGTTCCTGGTCGCGGCCCGCAGCGAGGACCCGATCTTCCCGATGGAGGGCATCGAGGAGACGGTCGCGGCCGGCCGCGCCGCCTTCACCGCCGCCGGCGCCGCCGACCGGCTGGGCACCTTCTACGAGCCGGGCCCGCACGAGTTCTCGCCCGCCATGCGCGAGGCGGCCTACGCCTGGCTCGGACCGGTGGCTCAAGCCACAGGCGAAGTAGCGCGCACCAGGGCCTCGGGCGGGCCCGCGAAGCGGTCGTTCAGCACCGGCGAACCAGACGACGGCCAGCAGCGGCAGCACGCCGCCCACGATCAGAGGCTCTTCTCGTTCGGCGGGTGCATGCCGATCGCGATCAGGGCGAGGCATCGATCACGCTGACCGCGGCCAGGGGGCGGTACCACGCGCCGAGATTCCACGGACCCATCACCGTCCACCGCCGGCCGTAGGCGGCGAGCCCGCAGCGCGGTCGGCAGCACATACGAGATGTAGAGAAGAATCGCGGCCACCGCCGCCATGGTCTCGCAGACCGGCGTGTGCGCAGGTCGAGAGCGTGGCCGCGGCCGCGACCGTCCAGATGGCGAAGGTCGGCGTTGCGGTACCGGTCGGACACGCGCCGCCAGGACCGCGGAAACGGGCAGTCCCCGTCGCGCGCGAACGCGTACGCGCAATGCGCGAGGCGGAGGGTGACGGCGAGCGAGGCCGCACAGGTACTGCGCCACCGCGATGCCGGCCAGGAGCAGGTACGCGAGCGGCCGCGGCAGCACCGCGCCCACCGACCACGTGAACGCCCCTGCCCCGAGCGATGCCGCGTGGTCGAGGTCGGGAATGGCGAGGACGACCGCGCACAACATCAGCCGCCCGGCCAGGCCGGAGACGGCCACCACCTGCACGATCCGCGGGGCGCGGTGACGGCGGCGCCGACCGTCTCCTCCGCCGCGTTGGCGGAGGCGTCGAAGCCCGTGATCGTGTACGCGGGAGCAGGAAGCTGAGCGCGAAGAGAAGGGCGCGAGGCTCTCGGTCAGGGGCCACCGTCGCCGCCCGCGAGCGCCGCGCTGTAGTTCGCGAAGCGCACGAGGCGCGAGAGGTCGAGCGACGGCGCGCAGGCGAGCAGCGATCCCGCCAGGAGCACCGCGACGACCAGGATCCAATAGCCGCTGAAGTCGGTCAGCCGCGTGGTGAGGCGGATGCCCAGGTGGTTGATCAGGGCCTGCGAGGCGCCGATCAGGAGGACGCCGGCGATCGCCACCGTCGTCGCCTTCCCCGGCGACCAGAGTGGTGGAATCCAGGCCCACGGCCGGACCGACGGAGTCGAGGGTGAAGCGCAGCGCCCCAGGTTGATGGCGGCGATGGCCGCCGATCATTCCCGAGGAGGTTGAGCCATGCCTGTCGTCCAGCCCCAGCCCCTGCCGCCCAGGATGGAGGCCCAATGATGAGGGCCGCCCGCGGTGGGAAAGCTCGAGGCGACCTGGCCCATGGTGGCGGCCACGGCGAGGGAGAACAGGCACACCAGCGGCCATCCGAGGTCCGAAAGCGGCGCCGCCCACGCTCGAAGCCCCTGGTGGAAGGACGTGACGCCGCCGGCGAGGATGCAGATGATCGAGAGCGAGAGCGCGTAGTTCGAGAACGCGCCCATCCCGCGCCGCAGCTCCTGCTTGTAGCCGAGGCCGGCCAGGCGGCGCTCGTCCGCGGCGATGACCTCCTCGTCCCGCGGGCTGGCCCATGGCGCGGCGAGTATACTTTCGCCCTCTTGCTGTTCCTGACCGGCGCTTCCGGCTATATCGGATCGCGCGTGGGAGGCGCTTCTGCCGGCAGCAGCCGGCGCGTGCGCAGCCTGACTCTTCCCGACGACCCCGTCGATCCCGGCAATATCTTTCCCTGCCAGGTCGTGCGCGGCGACCTGACCCTTCCCGGCAGCTTCGACGCCTACGGCGAAAACGTGAATGCGATCGTGCACGCGGCCGCGGCGCATGCCCCCGTCCGCGGCCCGCATCCGCGCCGTCAGCGTCGAGGGCACCGCCAACGTGATCGCGTTCGCCAAGCGCTGGAAGATCCGGCGCCTCAGTCTATCTTTCGGCAGCGCGCCGCCGCGCGGACGCCGACGACGCGTACGCGGAGTCGAAGGTGGAAGCGGAGCGCCTGGTCGTCGATTCCGGGCTCGACTACACCGTCCTGCGCCTGGCCCTCGTCTACGGTCCGGGCGGGGCGCGGCCCTTCCGCAGCCTGGTCTCGCGCCTGCGCCGCATCCCGCTCGTGTACCCGATCGCGGGCCGCGGCCGCACGCGCCTGCAGCCCGTCTACATCGGCGACGTCGTCGAGCGCCGTCGAGCTCGTCCTCTCCACCGCCGCCGCCACGCGCAAGACGTACAACGTCTCGGGCGGCACGACCGTGGACATGCGCGAGCTCGTGGATCGCATCGCGAAGGCGGAGGGGCTGCACCGCCTGCGCGTGCACCTGCCCATGGTGCTGTGCCAGCTGGCCTCCCGCACGCTTCGCGCCTGCTGCCCAACGCCGCCTACACGCCCGACGCGCTGCTCGGCCTGTCCGAAGACGCGGACCTCGACCACACGCGCTTCCGGGAGGAGTGCGGCTATGCGCCGCTCACATCGGATCAGGGCTTCGCCCGGGTCTTTGGCGGAGCGAAGCGGTCGCTAGAACGAAAATCGCCAGAACGGACGGAGAGGGAGCAGCTCGACGGGGCCAAACGGACGGGAACGGAGACGGAGAGTGGAGACGGGAATGGTCGCCGATCCCGTGCCCGTCTCCGTGCCCGTGCGCCTGTTCGTTTTGGCGATCCAGTGGCATAATCGGGGCCCCATTTTCCGAAGAGGAGCCCCCATGCCCAGGGTCGTGCGCTGCGGCCTGATCCAGGCCCAGAACGTCAAGGGCCCGGAAGGCCGGCCTCGAAGCCATCAAGAAGGCGATGGTGGAGAAGCACGTCAAGCTCATCGAGGAGGGCGGCCAAGGAGAAGGTCCGCATCCTCTGCCTGCAGGAGCTCTTCTACGGCCCCTACTTCTGCGCCGAGCAGGAAGACGAAGTGGTACCACCTCACGGAGCGCATCCCGGAGGGCCCACCACGCAGCTCATGATGAAGCTGGCCAAGAAGCACCGCATGGTGATCGTGGTTCCCGTCTACGAGGAGGACCAGCCCGGCGTCTACTACAACACCGCGGCCGTCATCGACGCCGACGGCAAGTACCTCGGCAAGTACCGCAAGACCCACATCCCGCACTGCAAGCCGGGCTTCTGGGAGAAGTTCTACTTCCGCGCCGGGCAACCTGGGCTATCCGGTCTTCGAGACCGCGGTACGCGAAGGTCGGCGTCTACATCTGCTACGACCGCCACTTCCCGGAGGGCGCGCGCGCTCGGCCTCAACGGCGCCGAGATCGTCTTCAACCCGTCGGCGACCGTCGCCGGCCTCTAGCGAGTACCTCTGGAAGCTCGAGCAGCCGGCGCACGCGGTGGCCAACGGCTATTTCGTGGGCGCGATCAACCGCGTCGGCACCGAAGCGCCCTGGAACATCGGCGAGTTCTACGGCCAGAGCTACTTCTGCGATCCGCGCGGGAAGTTCCTGGCCGAAGGCCCCGCGACAAGGACGCGGTCGTGGTCGCGGACCTGAACCTGGACCTGATCGAGGAGGTGCGCTTCGGTGTGGCAGTTCTATCGTGACCGCCGCCCCGACGCCTACGGTCCGCTGGTGCAGCCGTGAGCACGGGCTGACCAACCCGGCGCGAGGCGCGGCCCCAGCGGCGCAAGGGCGAGGGCAAGACGTATCGGAACTTCGTGGGCGGGCAGTGGGTCGACTCGGAGTCGCACGAAGTCCGTGCCCTAACATCAACCCCGCGGACACGCGCGAGGTCCTGGGCGCGTGCCCCTCTCCACGGTCGAGGAGACGCAGGCCGCGGTGGCGGCCGCCGAGGCGGCTTCCCAGGCCTGGCGCGACACGCCGGCGCCCGTGCGCGGCCGCATCCTCTTCCAGGTCCATGGCCCTCATGGACAAGGAGAAGGACGAGCTGGCCCGCCTCCTGACCCGCGAGGAGGGCAAGACGGTCAAGGAGTCGATGGGCGAGATCCAGCGCACCATCAACATCCTCGAAGTACACGGCGGGCGAGGGCCGGCGCATCGGCGGCAGCACGGTGCCGTCGGAGCTGCCCCACAACTTCTGCTACACGCTGCGCCAGCCCCTGGGCGTGGTCGCCTGCGTCACGCCCTGGAACTTCCCGTCGCCATCCGGTCTGGAAGATCGCGCCCCGCGCTGATCGCGGGAACACCGTCGTCTTCAAGCCGGCTACGCTCACCCCGGAGACGGCGACCGCGGTCGTCGTCCATCTTCGAGCGCGCGGGCGCTGCCCCAAGGGCGTGCTCAACATGGTCCTGGGCTCGGGCGGCACCGTCGGCAACGCTGCTCGTCGATCACGACGACGTGAAGGCGGTCTCAGCTTCACCGGGCTCCAACGAGGTCGGGGCCGGGCATCTACGCGCGCGTGGCCGAAGCGCATGATCCGCCTGCAGGCGGAGATGGGCGGCAAGAACCCGGTGATCGTGCTCGCGGACGCCGACACCTCGACCTGGCCGTCGAATCCACGGCCCAGGGCGCCTTCGGCTCGACCGGGCAGCGCTGCACCGCGACCTCGCGGCGTGGTCATCGACGAGACGATCGCGGACGCAGTTCGTGGAGGCCCTGGCTGCGCGCGCGGGCAAGGTGCGCGTGGGCAACGGGCTGGAGAGCGGGCGTGGACATGGGCCCGGCCGTCGACACCTCCCAGCTCGAGAACCGACCTCAAGTACATCGAGATCGGACGCGAGGAAGGGACAGCTGTCTGCGGCGGGCGTCGGCTCGAGGACGCCGATCGCGCCCACGGCCACTTCGTGGAGCCGACGGTGTTCGACCACGTCAAGGCCCAGACGCGCATCGCCCAGGAGGAGATCTTCGGGCCCGTCGTCTCCGTGATCCGCGTGAAGGGCTTCGAGGAAGCGATGGAAGTCGCGAACGGCGTGCAGTTCGGGCTGTCCTCGTCGATCTTCACCGGCGACCCGGCCAAGCTCTTCCGCTTCGTGGACCACATCGAGACGGGGATCGTGCACGTCAACAGCGGGACCCCCGGCGGCGAGGCCCAGATGCCTTTCGGCGGCATCGAAGGGCACGGGCCTCGGCCCGCGCGAGCAGGGCGAAGCAATACGTAACTGAACGAAGTACAAC
>ERZ1370068.9374-contig-8158_pt1 | contig 42381 bp, 70 predicted proteins | sample MGYA00561227_ERZ1370068 | MGnify/ENA primary metagenome ERZ1370068 (study PRJEB38410, sample SAMEA6850437) | metagenome | study: Metagenomic assessment of the ecological functions of the soil: analysis of the soil microbiota associated with the... | reverse complement strand
TTGTACTTCGTTCAGTTACGTATTGCTGGCATGGTGCGCGGCACCGTCGCGCCCGGATCATCGGCTGTTCGCCGGAATCCCTTACGCCGCACCGCCTGTCGGGCCGCTGCGATGGCAGCCGCCGGCGCCTGCGCCGCGCCTGGTCGGGGCGTGCGCGATGCCACCCCGCCCGGAGCCGCGCTGCATCCAGGACACCGACGGACGACCTCGAACTCGGCAGGCCAACCGACGAGGATCGCCTGACCCTCAACGTGTGGCACCGCCGGCGCGCAGGCGAGGGGCGAAGCGTGCCCGGTGATGGTGTGGATCCACGGCGGCGCGCTTCATCAACGGCAGCAGCGAGGACGTATGACGCGCGGTGGCTGGCGGTCGCGGCGACATCGTCGTCGTCACCATCAACTACCGGCTCGGCGCGCTGGGGTTCCTGGCGCATCCGGCGCTCGGGCCGGCCGGGCGACGTCGGTAACTACGGACTCGCCGACCAGCAGGCGGCGCTGCGCTGGGTGCGCGACAACATCGCCGACTTCGGCGGCGATCCGGGCGAGGTGACCGTGGCAGGTGAATCAGCTGGCGGCATGTCGGTATGCGACCACCTGGTCGCGCCGGGCGTCGACGGGAGCCTGTTCCGCGCGGCGATCATCCAGAGCGGCCGTGTCAGGCCCAGGTCGCACCTGCCCGCAGCGCGCGGAACGGCGCAGCTCTGACTACGCGGCGCGAGCCGGGTGCGGCGATCGAGTCCGCGCGCGAGTGTCTGCGGGCATTGCCCGCCGACAAATTGCGAGAACCGGTCTGGTACTACCAGGTTTACGACGATCAGCCGAGCGGTCCGGTGACCGGCACGGACATCGCTGCCGCTCGATCCTATTACGGCGATTCGCCAAGGGCGATGCCGCCCAGGTGCCGGTCTTGATCGGCACCAACCGCGTGACGAGTTCACGTTGTTCGTCGGCGCTACAGCTATCTGCGGCTGGGCGCGACACGAATACACCGACCGAGCAGTACCCGCAGTTGCTGCGAGAAACGTTCGGCACCAACGCCGCTGCCGTGGGCAGCGCTATCCGCTCAGACGATTACGGCGGCAGGTATCCGCTGGTATTACTCCGCAGCGTCACCGACGGGGTGTTCGCCTGCGCGGCACGATCGCGATGGACGAGCGCCCTGGTCGAACCCCCGTATACGCCTACGAGTTCAACGACCGCGACGCTCCAGCGCCGGAGCCGTTGCGGCACGTTGCCGTTCCCGCTCGGTGCCAGCCATTCGCTCGAGCTGCGATACCTCTTCGATATCGGCGGTGCGCCGCCGCTGAACTCCGGCGCAGCAGTGCGCTGTCTGACCAGATGATCGACTACTGGAGCCACTTCGTTGCCACGGGCTCGCCGAACGCCTCGGCCAGCCGGATGGCCAGAGATCGGCGATGACCCCGGGGCGAGGCAAGTTGCTTGTCGCTACAGCCCGACGGCAGCCAGAGTCGTTGACCGACGTTCGAACAAACGCACCAGTGCGCGTTCTGGGCGAGCGTGAAAGGCTAACTGTCATTGCCAACTCCCCGACCCGAACAGCTATGCGGACCGGTGGGTGCGGGCCTGGAACGCTCACGATGTCGAGGCGGTGCTCGACCACTTCCACGACGACGTCGTGTTCACCTCGCCGGTGGCCGCGCGCGTGGTGCCCGAGAGCGGGGAGTGGTGCGCGGCAAGGCCGCGTTGCGCGATTACTGGGTCGACCGCGCTGAAGCCAGCAAGCCGATCTGCAATTCGACAGTGCATCGGCGTCTACCGCGGCGAGTCGACGTTGGTGATCAACTACCGCAACCATCGCGGCCAACTCGGTCAACGAGGTGCTGATGTTCGACGGCGACGGCCTGGTGCGCGAGGCCACGGCACCTATCTGTCCGAGTGATTTCGGGCGCGTCTACGCCTCAGCGTCCGTCAGCGCGCTCAATCGCTAGACCGGCGTCACCCAGCAGGTGATGTCGGCGTGCACCACCTCGACGCCGTTGTGACGACGCCGACAGGCACGACGATCTCTGCGCCGTCGGTGATCGACGTGAACTCCGGCGGGTCCAGCTGGGCGTGTGCGCGCAACGAGGTCGTCGCCTTCTCCAGATACTGCACATTCATCGACTTCGGGATCCAGCGGTGGCTGGTCGGCACCGTGGCCTCCCATGAGCATGCCCATCGCGACCTCCGGCGGCGTTGCAGCATCGCGATCGCGTGCACGGTGTGCAGGTGTGGTTGTAGACGAAGAATATTCGGGTGATACCACCACCTATAGTTTAGGGGTATGCGCGCCGCTGTGTACACCCGAATCAGCAAGGACCCCGCCGGCCAACAGGCCGGCGTCGACCGACTAACGCAAGCCTGCATCGCACTGGCCGAGCGGCTCGGCGCCGCCACCGTGACACCCTTCACCGACAACGACATCAGTGCCTACAACGGCCGCCGCAGGCCAGTTCCAGGACCTGCTCACCGCGCTGCTGCAACCACGAGATCGACACCCTCATCGTCTGGCGTCGACCGGCTGGCACCGCACGCTCAAGGACCTGAATTGCGCCTACTCGAAGGTGATCGGACCGGTGCCGAATCGCCACGGTCAACAGCGGCGAACTAGACCTGTCCACCGCCGCCGGCAAGATGGTCGCGACCATCCTCGGCAGTGTGGCCGCGCAGGGAATCCGAGCATCACGCCAGACGCCGAGGAAGCGGGCCTACAGCGCGCGGTCGCGGGGGGGTGTGCGCTACGGGTAACCGGACGTACGGGTACGACAAGACCGGCGATGCCCCTTTGGAGCCGGAAGCGTCACGCCGCTGCGCCAGGCCACTGCTGACATCTTGGCCGGGCGGGTCGCTGGGCTCCATCGTGAGGGAGTGGAACTCAAGGGGTTGACCACTACCAAAGGGGCCGCGTGGTCGAACCTCCATTTTGCGGCGGGTGCTTATGAACTCTCGGATTGCGGCCCTGCGGGTGCACCAGGGCACGATCGTGGGCGCCGGTAACTGGGAGCCGATAGTCGATCCGACACTTTCCGCGGGCTCACCGCGTACCTTTCCGATCCGTCCGCACCAACGGCCTGGCGTTCGAGCGCAAGTACCAGGGCTCCGGGATCTACCGCTGTGGCATCTTACGATCAACCGATGTACGCCACCTACTACCCGCACGGGCGTGACAAGCCGATGACCTACGCGTGCCGCCCGACCAGCCACGTCGCACGGCTAGGCGCACCGCTCGACGAGTACGTGAGTTCCCTTGTGCTGGGCTATCTTTCGAACACGGAGACCCGGCAACGGTTGACGGTGCTGCTCGACGGCAACACGGTCGACGTGGACGGGCTACACACCCGGCGGGCCGCACTGCAAGCCCACACCTCGACGATCCCTCGTCGCCATGTTCGCCGACGGCGGCATCGACGGCAGCCAACTGCATAGCCAGGGCACAACCGATTTGCGGACACAACTGGCCGGTGTCGACAACGCGCTTCTTGGCGGACCTGTCCCGTAAGAGCCCGGTCGCCGACCTGATCGCCGCCGGTGACCAGCTCGAAACACAATGGGCCTGTCACCCGACCTACGCGGCAAAGTGGTGCAAAGAGTTATGACCGTGACTGTGCAGCCGGGGCGGCGCGGCGCGAGGACGTTTGATTACGACCTCATCACCCATCGACTGGAAAGCGTGACGGTTGTGTTGGTGCAGAAGCGAATCAAGTTGGTGGACGACCGCAGCCGCACCGTGTGCGTCTTCATGAAACATGAAGATACCGAGACCGGGCACACTGACGGCTGGCGCGGGGTCGCCCAGAGCCGTCGAACCCCAACGGTTGCACCGCCCCGACCCTGCACCGCCCCGTAACCCCGCCGACATCGCACGATTAAACGGGTCCACACCCGCGACGGCCGCCTGTACCTGGAAGTGCGGGGCTGGCCCGCGCTGAGATGGGGGAGAAGTCGCCCCGGTGTTCGACCGTATCGGCGGCAGATCGCCGACGGGCGACATTCACGCTCACCGTCCGAGCAGTTACTGCTTTACACCTCCGGCGACTAGTAATGGCATCTAGTTAACGCGCGGGCTCCGTGTCCCGTAGCAGCGCCATCCCCGGCGCCCGGCTTCTCAAGAACCACCTAAAGGTGGTTCTGCACCTAAATTTGAAAGCCAATGTCCACCTGGACATCTGAACGTGCCCGCATCGCCGCACTGAAACGCGGTATCCCCGCGCCGGCAGACGCCCACCCGACGGCCCCGCACTGATCGAGGCCTACCGCAACCTGCACGCACTGCGCCTCGAAGGAACACGTCCTCAAGGGTGCTGGCCACCGCGCCCAGGCCAACCGATGAAACGCTGCAGCGCATCGCGCCTGTGACCGCCGGATCATCCCACGCGACGGCAGTGACAGCGATGCCGCCTAACGAAGATGACTGGCGCTAAGTCCGGAGCCACCTCCCATAAACGCTTACCACCAGCCGCCAGGAAACTGAAGGCTCATTTCAGTCTAATGGACGGCCGGAAACCCGGAACGTCGAGCACCGGCAACTCCTCACAAACCTCGACAAGCTGAAAGGTCCCGATCTTCACCGCCGCACCCGGCGGCAGAAGAGTTTCACCCGCCCCTGCCGGATGGCAGAAACTCGACGCCGCCGACAACTGGGACCGCATCAAAAGTTCACGCCGGGTGACGCCCTCGCCGCCGTCATGGGCGGACCGATCGCCTGCATCGACGTATGGACCCCCGCAACGGCGGCGACGTCGAAGCGGTGCGCAACCTACTCGCCACCCTCGCGGTCACAGTCTTCATGATAGCCACCCCCGGCGATGGTGTCCCTTCTACGTCGCCGGTCACCGCGGCCGCCTCCCCACCGTCCACAGCCGTTCGGGTGACACCCCGAAAACTGCTCGGATTCCCCGGCGTCGACATCCAGTCACACGGCAATATCTCCCGGCACCCAACGGCCCAAGTACCAGGGCCGCGGCTGCACCATCGTGTTCGACAAGCTCGCAGCCTCGCCGACGGCGGAGACCCCGACGGCGCAGAAAACTTCGTTGAGTGGGTCGCCGCAGTCAGGAACACCAAGCCCCGCAGTTCACCACGGCGCCGCCGTGGAGACGGCACACCGCCGGACCCGCGGCCGCTCGCCTACCTCAACGCCGTGATCCGCAACCAGGCCGCGCAGATCTCCGCCATGGAACCCGACTCAGGGCGCAACCAAGCTCTGTACAGGCCGGCCTGAAATGCCGGAAACTACATCTTCGGCGCAGGCATGAACGAACAGCAGGTCCGCGACACCCTCGAACAGGCCGCGCAGGCGTACGGTCTGGTCGCCGACGACGGCGCAACTCGGTACACTCGCAACAATCAGTCCGGGCTGACCAACGAGGAAGCGGAGGCCCCGCGCAGTGCCGGATAGGCAGACCCAGGCTGAGGAGCTGGCGGACTCATCGATCCGGCACGCCCGAGCGCGCGGAACGGGCACCAACCCCACCGCCGACCAGGCCGAAGACACCGACGAGGATGGCGGGAAACGGTGAAAACCGTTCCCTGGCCGACCCTTAACGACGCCCTGCCTGGCACCGCCGAGAAGATCGTCAACCTCGTAGCGCCACACACCGAAGCTGACCCGCGGCACTGCTGGTGCAACTACTGGCAGAGTTCGGCGCCACGGTCGGGCCGAACCGCATTTCGTGGCCGAAATGACCGGCGCAGGCGATCATTGACCCGCTGATTGTCAGCCGCACCAATAGCAGGGCCAGGGCACCGGCCTGGCCGCTATCGATGCGATCCGCAGCCGCGCACTGCCCTGGTTCGACGAGTTCACCACATCGAGGTTGTCACCGCCGAGGGGACTGATCGAGCTGGTTCCGGGACCCATCAGGAGGAGATCCGGACGACCAGGACTACGACCCCGGCGTGGCCGACAAGCGGTTGCTGGTCAAGGAGGCCGAATACAAGTCGGTGCTGGTCCGTATGCGCCAGGCGGCAACACCCTGGGCCGGAGCGTTGCGCGACGCCTTCGACTGCCGCACCCTGCGGACCCTGACACGCAAGCACAACAAGCTGACCGCCACACGGCCGCATATTGTCGTGATCGGGCATGTGACCCCGCAGAGATTCCGGGCCACCCTCGAGGACGGCGGCCTATCCGGCGGCACCGTGAACCGGCTGCTGATCTGCCTATCCCGGCGCTCACGCCTGCGCCCAGCTGAGCAGCCGCCGAACGTCCTGGCCGACGCGCGGACATTCGGCGTCTACCGCGCCGCGGTTACAGCGCACGGAGCTCAAATTCACCCCACAGTTCTGGCCTCTCTGGGACAGCGCCTACCGCGACCTCAACCGTGACCGGCCCGACTCCCAGTCCACCGACGCCACCGCCCGCGCGCAGTGACGATGGTGCTGCGGCGCTCGCTGCTGTACCTTGCTGATCCTGACGGCAGGACACCATCGACGCCGAACACCTAGACGCCGCGCTAGCCTGTGGGCCCTACGCCGAACACAGCGCCCGATGGCTGTTCTCCACCCATGAGTTAGAGGGTTCAGCGCGAAGCGGCCGGCGCTAACCAAACTTCATCGACGGCGGACGCGACGAGCGCACCCACCGAGATTTACCGCGGCTACTTCGAGCAACATCAAGGCCGCGGAGATCACCGCCGAGTTAGCTCCACTCGTCATGACGGGTAGTGATCGAGATCAAGGAGCAGGTCTTGCGTCCGCCCAGTCACCCGCTACGTACATCGCAGCCTACGTGACGTATTTACGCATTATGCAGGTCAGGACGCTACGCACGATACGTACGCTACGTATTTACGCACTGAGGAACCGCCCGTCGACACGTCTGGATGCGTTGAATGCGTGAACATGCGTACCGCCGAAACACCATCTGACCTGCAAAATGCGTTAAATACGTTAATACGTAAGCCTGAAGAAAACGAGCGACAAACGAGTCAGCGGGGATCGAGAGGGCGCAGGCGATCGCCCGCTCGATAATGCCGAACACCAGCGCAACGGGTCACACGTCCAGCGGTGCCCGTGTGGCCGGCCCGCACCCACGGCCCGAAACCGGCCTGTGCCACTGGTGCACCCTCGCGGCCAACAAAGAAAGCCGCCGATGAACCGCAAGGAACGTCGTGCCAGCAGCCGCCGCTAACACTCCGCCAAACGCATCCGCGACCTCTGGCGCCACATCGAGGACACCGGCCGGCCCGCGCATCATCTGGCCTACAGCGCATGCTCAGACTGCTCAGCCACCGGCGGCGAATTCATCTTGCTGCCCAACCGCCGCGTCGTCGCCAACATCTACCACGACGCGACTGCCGCCTACAACGGTGTCGTCGACTGGCAACCAATCCCCATCACCGGCGACGACTGCATGACCGGACCTCATCGTGACCGACCTCATCGTCGTCAGAATCATCGTGGTCGCATCATCGTGCTATAACGATCAACACTGGAACGATCAACACCCCGATCTTTTGGCAACCACTTCCACGGCGACAGCCAGTCGCCGAAAAATTTGGCGACCTGATACAACCGGCCGGGTTTACAATCTGCCTGGGTTGTCACAAGGAGTACTCCTCCCCAGCTCCCAGACAACTGCCGCGCTGATGAGGCTCCCGGCTGCGTGGATGGATTTAGTGGTGCGACCGAGCCAGATCGTCGGTGCGTTTGATCATGCGGTCAGATAGCTCAAGAAACTGGTTCTCGTATCCGGCAGGCATGGAATATCCCAGTCTCTTTACTTCAATCGCGAAGTCCCGCATATCGCGGGTTACTTGCTCGAACGCGTCCATCGCCGCCGGTACTTCCTCGGAAGGCATCGCTCGACCCATCCCTCGACCCACCCCCTCGACCAATCCTAGGGCTCACTAAACCTGCTGCCGGTAAAGATTCAGTTACTTCCCTCTAATGGGCCAAGCCGCGCCTAACCCAGGGGATCATGCCTGCTCGGCTCAGCTGCCTGGTTTCCCCAGCATCATCGCGCCGCATCGCACCTGAAGAAGCAGTTTTACACTTGGTGGTGTTATGTACACCGCCGAAGCGCCGGTCGGGCTGGGAACCAGGGCCGGAAGCTGTGGCGCGATATCGTCGCAGTATGACTGGACCCGGCCGAGATTGGCCATTCTTGAGCGCTGGCGCGCACGGTCGACGAGCTGACCAGGCTGAACCTTTGAGGCGGCGTCGGCGCCGGTTACGGTGCTGGGTAGTCGCGGTCGGCAAGGTGGAAAACCCGATCTTCGCGATGGTTCTGCGGCATCGCCAGGTGGCGAGTCGTTGTCGCGGTCGTTGGCGCTGCCAGCGGATGGTGCGCAGGTCGGGTCAGTGCGTGATCCCGCATCGGCGGGCGGCGGTGAATGCGCGGTGGAATCGGGCCGGAGGCCACGGACTGCCGCTGAATTCCTCCGGCTGAGGAAGCCTGATGGCGTCGCTGCGGGGCGACGACGGCTGGGAGTGGCCGGAGGAGCTACGCGAATACGACAACGAAATGGGAGTGCCGGGCGGATTGGCGCTGGCGCGGGCCGAGGCGGCGCGAAACCACGCTCGGATGGCTCAACGAGATCCGGGCGGCGCTGGGAGTGCCGCCGCTGTCTGGTCTACCGGCCGGCCTGGCGAGGGCGGCGCAGGCGTTGAAGGCGACCGCCGGTCAGCGACGATTCCCGCTGATCGTCCGCGTTGACAACGCCAGTAGTCAGAGCCATTAGAATGGGTGAAACTGGGGAAGGGGCCCCTCGAATGACTCTTACGCGGTATTAGCCGGCCCGCCGGCCCCGCTGTCCTACGGCTCGGCGGCTGCTGTGGATCGTGACCCCTCCGCGTTCATCTCGCGAACGTGGCCGCGTTGAGCGTGGCGGTATCGCCCCGCCCGCCGAGTGGTCGGCGACGGCAGGCGCTGCAAGCCCCTTCGTCGGCCTGGGTTGATCCGGGCCGTCGACCGGCTAGCCGAGAAGGTCGTCAACGAGAAGGTCGTCAACGAAGCTGTCCGTCGGCATGGTTGGTGCTGCTTCGCAGCGCCGCGTGGTCGATGAGCTGGTGGCCGACTCCGACGCGGCACGGTTGACCGCCCGTGTCGCAGCCGTGGTACTGCAGCGGTTGCAGGCGCTCTACAAGCCTGCAGCAGTCACGAATTACCGTCTCGCCGCGCAGTCCCTACGACACAGCGGCGCGGGCCTTCTCAGCAACTGCGCCGACATCATCGACGTCGAATCTGACGGCGGATCACTCGTCCCGTGTCAGCCAGAGCCAGCGTGACGGCTGGCTACGAACGCCAGAATGCGGCGACCCAACTCGAAGAAACCTACGGGTCCGCGCAGCCGCAGCGCTGTGCGGCAGGATGGCGGGTGACGTCGGCTCCCTGAGTCGGCGCCGACATTACCGCCATCGAATACCGTCGCGATCGCCACGATCCTGGAAAGCTCACCGCCGCAAAGGTGTTTGCGGCCCTGGATGCACTGGTGGGCGCACCGGCCTTTGGGGGGCGCTGCACAGCAGATGTGAGGTTGAGGGCGGCAGAAGCGATCCCGTCCGTGGTTACCGGCGGCCGGATCCGTACATCACGGTGGTCGACGCCGGAAACCGTGTCCAGCGAGGAGTGGGATCCGCACGACGGCAGCCCGCCCGCCGGTTGGCGCGCGGTGTTGGACGGCTGGGAGGGGCAGCGAGTCCGCGTGGTCGGCGGCGGAGTGAAAAAGCGTCGTCGCGGGCAGGGTTCAGTTCCTTCCTTTCTTACCCTGTCCTGCAACGACAATCGAATTTGGAGATCTTGTGGCAGAGTCGCCGGGCGGCCCAAAGGTTGGCTGGGACCTCGGGGCCGTTCACCCGGAGCGTCCCGGCCAGCACCACCAATACAAGGGAGTGAACATGGTTATGACGAAGTCCGGTGCGGCCCAGCCTGATCCGCGACCCAACGCGGGAAGTTACAACTCTCCATCCCATAATTTCGCACGCCAACCGGGATCCGTTCGTCGCGCAGGAGGCCGACTTGACCGCGTTGGCGCACACCGGGTTTGAGATGGCCGAGAACACGCACGCCTGGACAAGGACGCCGGGGAAGAAGTCTTAGCGAGCCAACCCCCGGAATATCGCTTAAAACATTGACGTGATATTCGGAAATGATCGGTGGAAATGATCCACCAACCAACTCGATAGCAAGAGTTTACTTTTGCCGTCGTGGCCGGTAGTCGCTCCCACGCCGAGAACGGCTCTGGTGGCGGTGTTTCAGGTAATCCCGGCGGTTCGGCCCAGCGGGTGAGGAGTCTGCGCCGCAAGACTGAGCAGTCGGGACCGTGGCTGGACGATTGTGACGCTGGCGCGACCCCGACGACCGTTGTGACCACGGCGCTGCAGCGGGTGCAGTCGAACGGCACGGTGTCAGCGGTATCCCAGGACGGCCGCCCATCCCTTCACTCCCACCCCGGCCGCGTTCGTGGCTCTGCGTTCAATCTAAAAAGGCCGTTCCTTCTTGTAGTGCTTGACCCGTGGTTCTCCCGGTGGTGTATGGATGTTGCATCGCTGCCCGCCTGACAACGATTAGCCATAATCTCGTCGGCATGGCTGGAGATGACTGGTACCTGACCGCCCACCACGAAGCTGGTCACGCAATAGCCGCCACGAGGCGCGGCCATATGGTCACGGAGATATGCCTCCATCCGATGAAGGATTCACCGACTTTGACGTCTTGAGGCGACGACTACGCCTTCATTCTCTATGCCGGGCCGTGGGCGCACGCCCGCGCGCTATGGACGCTGCCGGTGATCGACGACAGGGACCCGTGACGGCGACGACTCCGCTATCCAAACCGTGTCGCCCGCGAGATGCAGAACGGCTTGAGTGACTGGAAGAAGTACGAACGACTTATGCCGGACGGCGACGAAAACGCCGTGGATGATGCCGAGCTCGCACGGATGAATGCGTACTACAGCGATACCAGAGACAGCGTCCCGAAGGACGCCAGCTCCACCTAAAGATGATTGGGCCTGCGAGCTGGCAACAGCGTGGTCCGACATGCAGGTGCTGGCAAGCCGCGCTTTGGCCGATGACGAGGTCATCACTGCCGAGCGCTCGACACTTCGCAGGGCGAGAAGGTCACTGGTTCGACCTCTCCAAGACCGCCGGGTCATTCTGTCAGCCGAGCGATTGACGCCGCTGCTAGAGATCGCTCTGGCTGGAGAGTTACAGCACCTCGGCCTCTTGACGAATAACCGTGTGGGGAGAATCTGCGGTTTGACACTCGCGGCGGCAATCTCCTGTCGGCGGTGCGGCGCGCTACCCATGGGCGTGCGTCACGCACGCATTGCCCTCGGGCGCATCCGTATTCGGGTGCGAACTTTGCATTAGCGTCACGGGTGCTCGCTTATGCCGGACGTGCGCCCGTGAGCGACACAGAAGGCGGCGTGAGCGTGTTCCGGTGGAACGGGCCACCTTCTCCCTGATGGCCATCGGTCGCCGCACCCCACCGGGTGCGGATCACGGTGATCCGTCCACTACCGGTTGGCCTTTGGACAGCGGGCCCGGAAATCGACCGCGGGTTGCCTGATGCGCTGAAGGTCGTCCTTGACTTGCGGATTGGCGTCTAGATAAGTCTGGACCTGAGCCCGGATCTGATCCTTGGGTTGGCCCTTGAGGCTCGTGAAATAGTTGTTCACGTCGGGGTGGGTGGATAGGTAGTTCGACGTGTCGAACGAGACGCCTGACATGACGCGCGCCAGTTCGGCGGCCGTGCACGGCGGTGGAACTGGGGCTGGAGGTGGCGGCTGGGCCGCTGCGGTCGCGGCGGCACCGAAAAGCATCGCACCGGCCAGTGCGCCGGCGCCGATCGCTCCCATTACCGCGCGGCGCGCAGGACGTGCTCAAGGGCAGCATGATGGCTCCTTCATCGAGTGGTTGACGGATAACGGGGTTGATTGCTCAACGATGTCCATGATGCCACCACCTCCACCAGGACGGCCCGGACGATCGATGTCCGGACGGTCGATGTCGATGTCGCTGCACCGCCTGGCCTTCGAAAGACTCAATATTGTCGATCCTCGATGTAGACCGCGACGACGACTGCCGCCGCGACTAGCAGCAGCAGAGTGCAAAACAACGCGGCGAGGAGTTGCGGTACAACTTCGGCACCCCAGATTGTCCCGAAAATCTGGCGATCCCGGAGAACGCCGACCACACGACGGCGGCGACTAACGCTTGCCGTTGCAGCGATCACTAACACTTCATGCGTGGCCGGCACGGTTGCCTTCCCGCACGCTGACTTCAAGCCTTCATCGAGGTGGCTGACGGAGATCACTGGGGGTAGTTGCTCAACGATGTCACCACCGCCACCGCCACCACGACCGCCGCCCCCATGCCGCCGCCGTGCGGACCACCGGTGAAGCCTGGTTCAGCCACCTCCGCTTCGCTGAGCGCGGTCGTTGAAGTCAGGCACCGCTGGCGGGAGCACAGTTCAGGGTGTAGTCGTCCGGCGTGTCGCTGCCTGTACATTACCTGGGCGATGGCGTGGGGGCGACGGTTGGTCCGAAGCGATCATCGGGGCCAGAGCCAAGAACCATGGCGACTGCGCTGGCGAACGATCCAGTCGTCGCGTTGGGAGTTTGAACCGTTGTCATAGTCACACCCTTAGTAGTTCTCGACGGCCTCGGCGCGCCTGCAGGCGCCCAGGATTCAGGGCATGCTGTCAGGAGCCCGCCGACCGGGCTTTCGAGGTAAATCAGTTAATACGCTCACAGCCTGTGAGCAGCCTGGACGATTGGTGCCAATGGCGGGCGGACGCCTCCGCTAAGGGTCGTCGGTGCTGGTGGTGGTTGTGGTCATGGCTGCGCCTTTCGTGTCGATGTTTGTTGCATCTTGAATGTGTGACAAAAAGAACCACTTGGGCACGGCAGACCCTCCGCGTCGCCCGGGCTCCATCCGGACCACGTGCGGCACGATCGAGGCGAAATAGGGCACCCGCACCATCGCGGCGGCCGAGAGCAACTGCGTGCCGCCGGGCTGGGCGGCTGAAGGCGTTTTCCACATGCGATATGTGGTGGTCGGGGCTGCCATGCGCGGCTACCTTACTCTGGAGTAATAACGTCACGGGTATTCCGTGGCCAGAGATTTGGATGGGGCCCCACATCTAAGGGCATACTGTTCGGGTTGCCTTGAGCCGGGTTCGCGCCTGGCCGGGGCATACGACCAGCGCCCGAACGGGCGCATCCGGTCCCCACCTCGATCGCGACGATTTCCGCCGCGGCTGGAGTGGTGCGTAAGGGCGACACGCCCGACCGCGGGGATCGGTGGACCACAGACAGATAAACAGCGGCGGCATACCAGCGCGCATAGCGAGCGCGCCGGACGGCAAGCGGCCCGACTGGACCCAGCTGGGCCCAGTGAGCAAGTGAGGTAGGAGAAGCGTGGCGGGACAGAAGATCCGCATCAGGCTCAAGGCCTACGACCACGAGGCGATTGACGCCTCGGCGCGCAAGATCGTGGAGACGGTCACCCGTACCGGCGCCAGCGTGGTTGGCCCTGTGCCGCTGCCGACTGAGAAGAACGTGTACTGCGTCATCCGGTCCCCGCATAAGTACAAGGACTCGCGGGAGCACTTCGAGATGCGTACGCACAAGCGACTGATCGACATCCTCGACCCGACGCCGAAGACCGTTGACGCCCTGATGCGCATCGATCTGCCGGCGAGCGTCGACGTCAACATCCAGTAGGAGACCAGAAGACAATGGCTAGAAAAGGCATTCTGGGCACCAAGCTGGGCATGACGCAGGTGTTCGACGAGAACAACAGGGTCGTGCCGGTGACGGTCGTCAAGGCCGGCCCCAACGTCGTGACGCTGATCCGCACGCCGGAGCGCGACGGCTACGCGCGCCGTGCAGCTCGCCTACGGCGAGATCAGCCCGCGCAAGGTGAACAAGCCCGCTGACCGGGTCAGTATCGCCGCGGCCGGCGTGAACCCGCGCCGTCACATCGCCGAGTTTCGGCTCGACGACGAGGCCGCTGCAGGCGAGTACGAGGTCGGCCAGGAGCTGACCGCCGAGATCTTCGCCGACGGCACGTTCGTCGACGTCACCGGCACCTCCAGGGCAGGGCTTCGCCGGCACCATGAAGCGCCACGGCTTCACGGGCCAGGGCGCCAGCCACGGTGCGCAGGCGCGTGCACCGTCGTCCCGGTTCCATCGGTGGCTGCGCCACCCGGGCCGGGTGTTCAAGGGCACCCGCATGTCGGGCCGGATGGGCAACGACCGCGTTACTACCCAGAACCTGGTCGTGCACAAGGTCGATGCCGAGAACGGTGTGCTGCTGATCAAGGGCGCCATCCCCGGACGCAACGGTGGACTGGTGATGGTCCGCAGCGCGATCAAGACGAGGCGAGAAGTAAATGGCGGAGCTGCCAACACTCTCAAGATCGACGTCCACACGCCGGGCGGCAAGAAGGACGGCTCTGTCGAGCTGCCCGCCGAGCTGTTCGACGTCGAGGCCAACATCGCGCTGATGCACCAGGTGGTCGACGGCGCCAGCAGCGCCGCCGCCCGCCAGGGCACGCACTCGACCAAGACGCGCGGCGAGGTTCGCGGTGGCGGCAAGCCGTACCGCCAGAAGGGCACCGGCCGCGCCCGTCAGGGTTCGACCGCGCGCGCCGCAGTTCACCGGCGGTGGCGTCGTGCACGGCCCGAAGCCGCGCGACTACAGCCAGCGCACGCCCAAGAAGATGATCGCCGCCGCGCTGCGCGGCGCTGTCGGACCGGGCGCGCAACGGCCGCATCCACGCCGTCACCGAGCTGGTGGAGGGTCAGACCCCGTCGACCAAGAGCGCCAAGGCGTTCCTGGCCACGCTGACCGAGCGCAAGCAGGTGCTGGTCGTGATCGGCCGCAGCGACGAGGACCGGCGCGCTGAGCGTGCGCAACCTGCCTGGTCGTGCACGTGCTCGCCGCGGACCAGCTCAACACGTACGACGTGCTGAAGGCCGACGACGTGGTGTTCAGCGTCGAGGCGCTGGACGCCTATATCAGCGCGAACACCAACGCCGGCAACACTGCCGAGGAGGTTTCGGCCTGATGGCGACCGATCACTGACCCCCGCGACATCATCCTGTCCCCGGTCATCTCGGAGAAGTCGCTACGGGCTGATCGAGGACAACGTGTACCACGTTCGTCGTGCACCCCGACTCGAACAAGACGCAGATCAAGATCGCGATCGAGAAGATCTTCAAGGTCAAGGTCGCGTCGGTGAACACCGCTCAACCGGCAGGGCAAGCGCAAGCGCACCCGCGCCGGCTATCGGCAAGCGCAAGGACACCAAGCGCGCCATCGTCACGCTAGCCGCGGGCAGCAAGCCGATCGACCTGTTCGGAGCACCGGCCTAGCCGGCGGATAACGCAGAGAGACCTAGAGAATCATGGGAATTCGCAAGTACAAGCCGACGACCCCGGGTCGCCGCGGTGCCAGCGTCTCCGATTTCGCCGAGATCACTCGCGACCATCCGGAGAAGTCGCTGGTTCGTCCGCTGCACGGCAAGGGCGGTCGCAACGCGCACGGCCGGATCACCACCCGGCACACAGGGCGGTGGCCACAAGCGCGCGTACCGCGTGATCGACTTCCGTCGCCACGACAAGGACGGCGTCAACGCCAAGGTCGCGCACATCGAGTACGACCCGAACCGCACCGCCAACATCGCGCTGCTGCACTACCTCGACGGCGAGAAGCGCTACATCATTGCGCCGCAGGGACTTTCGCAGGGCGACGTGGTGGAGTCGGGCGCCAACGCCGACATCAAGCCGGGCAACAACCTGCCGCTGCGCAACATCCCGGCCGGCACCGTGATCCACGCGGTCGAGCTGCGGCCCGGCGGCGGCGCGAAGCTGGCCCGCTCGGCCGGCTCCAGCATCCAGCTGCTGGGTAAGGAAGGCACCTACGCCTCGCTGCGTATGCCGTCCGGTGAGATCCGCCGCGTCGACGTGCGCTGCCGCGCCACCGTCGGCGAGGTCGGCAACGCCGAGCAGGCCAACATCAACTGGGGCAAGGCCGGCCGCATGCGGTGGAAGGGCAAGCGCCCCACCGTCCGCGGTGTCGTGATGAACCCGGTCGACCACCCGCACGGCGGCGGCGAGGGCAAGACCTCCGGCGGCCGTCACCCGGTCAGCCCGTGGGGTAAGCCCGAGGGCCGCACCCGCAAGCGCACAAGCCGAGCGACAAGCTCATCGTCCGACGCCGGCGCACCGGCAAGAAGCACCACCGGTAGGAGCTAGCCGATGCCACGCAGCCTTAAGAAGGGTCCGTTCGTCGACGACCATCTGCTCAAGAAGGTCGACGTACAGAACGAGAAGAACACCAAGCAGGTCATCAAGACCTGGTCGCGTCGGTCGACCATCATCCCCGACTTCATCGGGCACACCTTCGCGGTCCACGACGGCCGCAAGCATGTCCCGGTGTTCGTCACCGAGGCGATGGTCGGGCACAAGCTCGGCGAGTTCGCGCCGACCCGCACGTTCAAGGGTCACATCAAGGACGACCGGAAGGCTAAGCGCCGGTGAGTATCACGACTGAATATCCGTCTGCGGTCGCCGAAGGCGCGCTTCGTGCATGTCTCGGCGACGAAGGCGCGCCGGGTCATCGACCTGGTGCGCGGCAAGTCGGTGTCCGAGGCGCTGCACATCCTGCGGTGGGCGCCGCAGGCCGCCAGCGAGCCGGTCGCCAAGGTGATCGCCAGCGCTGCGGCCAACGCGCAGAACAACGAGGGCCTGGATCCGTCGCACGCTCGTGGTGGCCACCGTCTACGCCGACGAGGGCCCGACCGCCAAGCGCATCCGGCCGCGCGCCCAGGGGCGTGCGTTCCGAATCCGCAAGCGCACCAGCCACATCACGGTGATTGTCGAGAGCCGCCCGTCGCGCGAGGAGCGGGCGGCGGCCGGTCGGCCAGCGCCGCGCCGCCGCACGCCGCGCGCAGGGCAGCAAGGCCGCCGCCGCATCGAAGAAGGCTGCCCGCGACGCAAGGCGGCGACGTGAGCACGCCGAGCGCAGCTGCGACGGCTCCGGCGAAGAAGGCACCTGCGAGGACGGCAGACCGCGAAGAAGGCTCCGGCCAGAAGGCCGCGCCGAACAGACGACTGCTGAAGCTTCCGACGAAGCGAAGGAGGGCTCGGAGTAGTGGGCCAGAAAATCAATCCCCACGGCTTCCGGCTCGGTATCACCACCGACTGGAAGTCCCGGTGGTACGCCGACAAGCAGTACAAGGACTACGTCAAGGAAGACGTGGCGATCCGTCGGCTGCTGGCCACCGGTCTGGAGCGCGCCGGCATCGCCGACGTGGAGATCGAAGCGCACCCGTGACCGGGTCCGCGTCGACATCCACACCGCGCGGCCCGGCATCGTCATCGGCCGCCGCGGCACCGAGGCCGACCGCATCCGTGCCGACCTGGAGAAGCTGACCGGCAAGCAGGTGCAGCTGAACATCCTCGAGGTGAAGAACCCCGAGTCGGTGGCGCAGTTGGTGGCTCAGGGTGTGGCAGAGCAGCTTTCGAACCGCGTGGCGTTCCGCCGCGCGATGCGCAAGGCCATCCAGTCGGCGATGCGCCAGCCCAACGTCAAGGGCATCCGGGTGCAGTGCTCGGGCCGCCTCGGCGGCGCCGAGATGAGCCGCTCGGAGTTCTACCGCGAGGGTCGGGTGCCGCTGCACACGCTGCGCGCCGACATCGACTACGGCCTGTACGAGGCCAAGACGACCTTCGGCCGTATCGGCGTGAAGGTGTGGATTTACAGAGGCGACATCGTCGGCGGCAAGCGCGAGCTGACCGCGCCGGTTCCGGCAGGCGCGCGATCGTCCGCGCCGCGAGCGTCCGTCGGGCACCCGCCCGCGTCGTAGCGGCGCGTCGGGCACCACCGCGACGAGCACCGACGCCGGTCGTGCCGCATCGGGTGCCGAGGACGCTCCGGCTGCGCCCGAACCGGTCGCCGAGGCCACTCGCCGAGGCTGCTCGTCGAAGCACCTCCCTCTGAGACCACGGAGAACTACGGAGAGCTGAGTCATGTTGATTCCCCGCAAGGTCAAGCACCGCAAGCAGCACCACCCGAGGCAGCGCGGCATCGCCAGCGGTGGCACGTCGGTGAGCTTCGGTGACTACGGCATCCAGGCACTGGAGCACGCCTACATCACCAACCGGCAGATCGAGTCCGCTCGTATCGCCATCAACCGGCACATCAAGCGTGGCGGCAAGGTGTGGATCAACATCTTCCCGGACCGTCCGCTGACCAAGAAGCCTGCCGAAACCCGCATGGGTTCGGGCAAGGGCTCGCCGGAGTGGTGGGTTGCCAACGTCAAAGCCGGGCCGCGTGCTGTTCGAGCTGAGCTACCCCGATGAGAAAACCGCGCGGGAAGCACTGACCCGCGCGATCCACAAGCTGCCGATCAAGGCACGCATCGTTACCCGAGAGGACCAGTTCTGATGGCGGTGGGAGTGTCGCCTGGCGAACTGCGCGAGCTGACCGACGACGAGTTGAAGGATCGCCTGCGCGAGTCAAAGGAAGAGCTGTTCAATCTGCGCTTCCAGATGGCGACCGGTCAGCTCGCCAACAACCGTCGGCTTCGTACGGTGCGTCAGGAAATTGCGCGTGTGTACACAGTGCTGCGCGAACGTGAGTTGGGTCTGGCTTCCGGACCCGCCGGTGAGGAATCGTGATGGCAGAAGACAGACAAGCAAAGAAGGCCGCGCGACGTCAGGCGACGGGCCCGGCAAGCACACCCGCGCACCGAGAAGCCGCGCGGTCGACGCAAGACCCGCATCGGGTACGTGGTGTCGGACAAGATGCAGAAGACCATCGTGGTCGAGCTCGAGGACCGGGTGAGTCATCCGCTCTACGGCAGAGATCATCCGCACCACCACGAAGGTGAAGGCGCACGACGAGAACGGCATCGCCGGTGTCGGCGACCGGGTTTCGCTGATGGAGACCCGTCCGCTGTCGGCCACCAAGCGCTGGCGCCTCGTCGAGGTCCTCGAGAGGGCCAAAGTAATCAATCTAGCTCCAGCATCCACAGGCCCGCGCGCGGCGGCGCTGATCGGCGCCATTGCGTCCTAGTCGGTTGTTCTTGGCCTCGCGCCACGCCCGCTCGAACGGCAGCCGCCACGCGTTGGGCGCGATCAGTTGGTGGATCGCGTTGGGGCCCCACGTGCCCGGCGGATACGACTTGGCCGGCGGCGGGTCGGCTGAGCAGGTGCGCCGATGCGCTCCCATAGCGACTCGATGCCTCTCGGCGGTGGTGAACAACGTGTGGTCGCCGCGCATCGCGTCGAGGATCAGCCGCTCGTAGCGCCTCCAGGACGTCGCCGGCGGTAGTCGGTCTCCTGCGTTGAGAACTGCATGCGACAGCTTGTCGAGCTTCATCCCGGGGCCGGGCCGCTTGCCGTAGAAGGACAGCGACACCTTGGAGTCGTCGGCGAGGTCGAAGCGTCAGGTGGTCCGGACCATGCCGAGCCGACGCCGGAGTCCGGCCGGGAACATCGTACGCGGCGCCTCCTTGAACGCGATCGAGATGATCCGCATGCCCTCGGCCATTCGCTTTCCGGTGCGCAGGTAGAACGGCACGCCGGCCCAGCGCCAGTTGTCGATGCTCGCAGTGCAGGGCGATGAACGTCTCGGTGTCGGAGTCGCGCGCGACACCCTGCTCCTCGCGGTAGCCGCTGTACTGACCGCGCACCACGTGCGACGGGTCGGACGGGCAGCATCGACCGGAAGACCTTGTTCTTCTCCTCGCTGATCGCGCGCGGTTCCAGCGCGGTCGGCGGCTCCATCGCCACGAACGCCATCACCTGGAACAGGTGGGTGACCACCATGTCCTTGTAGGCGCCGGTGCTCTCGTAGAAGTTGGCCCGCTGGTCCAGCCCGAGCGTCTCGGGGATGTCGATCTGGATGTGGTCGATGAAGTTGCGGTTCCAGATCGGCTCGAACAGCCCGTTGGCGAAGCGGAAGGCGAGGATGTTCTGCGCCGCCTCCTTGCCGAGGAAGTGGTCGATGCGGAAGATCTGCGATCTCGTCGAACGTCTCGTGCACGCAGCGCGTTGAGCTCGACCGCGCTCGCCAGGTCGGTCCCGAACGGCTTCTCCATCACCACCCGCGAGTGCTCGACCAGCTTCGCGTCCCGCAGCATGGTGATCACAGCGCGCGGCGGCCTTGGGCGGCACCGAGAGGTAGTGCAGCCGACGGACTTCGGCCCGAGCTTCGCCTCGGCCGTCTGCGACGGCGGCGGCCAGCGCCTCGGGGCCCGCGCTCTGCGGCACATAGGTGACCGTTTCGGCGAACCAGACCCACTGTTCGTTGCTGAGCTTGTGCGTGCCGAAGTCCTCGATCGCCTCCTTGGCCAGCTTGAGGAACTCGTCGGTGGAGATGTCCTCCAGCGAGGTGGCGACGATCTCGATGTTGCGGTGCCAGCTCGGACTGGTCCAGATAGGCCAGGCCGGGAATCAGCTTGCGTCTCGCCAGGTCGCCCGTCGCGCCGAACAGCACGACGACGTGCGGGTCGACCGCAGAAGTCGTCGTGACGGTGCGGGCGTGAGCCCGGGTGCCGGATAGGAGATCGTCTGCGCTTTGCTTGTCGCCACGCTCGGCATACTTCCACCGCCGGAATCTTCCGCAGCACGAGCGATCCGCCTCGCGCCATCGACTGGCCGCACGGGCATTATCCATATGCACTGAATCCGGTCGCACCCACTGACCTTGGCGGCGATGCCGTCGAGACAGCTGCGCCAGCCGGAGCGAAACTCGGCCGAGGTGGTCGTCGTCGGCCGTCGTCGAACACGCCGGCTTCGACGGCCGCCGCCAGCGCAGGGAACCGGTCGGCGTCAACAGCCGTCGAAGCAGAGCGGGGTAGTCCGGACCGTCGACGTCGGCCGGCCTCGATGTCCAGGGCGCGCCGCGCCGCGGACGTAGTGCAGCACCGCCATGACGGCCGCCAGCTTGTCCGCGCTCGGCCAGGCCGGTACCGGCCAGCGCGGCGAGCCCGGCATCCAGCCACGCCAGCTGGCCCGGATCCGCGGGCGGACCCGCCGCCGCGGTCTGCAGCGACCCACGGGTGCCGGTGGTAGACATCCCACAGCCCGACGGCCCAATCGGTAAGGCGCGCCACGCCAATCCGACGTATCAGCCGGCGTGGGCGGCGGGTCCGGGCGCGGTCGACAGCATGAACGTCACCAGCTCGTCCTTGTTGGCGACGTGGCGGTAGAGCGACATCGTGCCGCAGCCCAGCCGCTCGGCCAGCCGCGCCATCGACAGCGCCGCCGAGGCCCGTCCGCGTCAGCCAGCTCGATGGCCGTCGCGACGATGCGCTCGCGGCTCAGTCCGCTGGAGCGCCGGGCCGGCGGCGTCGTCCGCCACAGGATCTCCAGCGCGCGCGGCAGCGGCTCGTCGGTCGGTCATCACGGGCCAGCGTAATCGACTGGCGGACCGGAAGCGTATGCCGTACGCTTGTGCGTATGACATACGCATTGCAGTGCTCCGAACAGAAGATGGCTCGCGCCGGCCCTCGCCGTGATCGTCGTGGTCGTTCCTGGCTTACTCGCTGCCGCCGCTACTTCACCGGGCGGCACGCGGGTGCCCGCCACGTTCGCGTTGCACTATCCGCTGCTGGTGGCGCCACGTGATGTTCGCGAGCGTGGCGATGGTGACGCGCGGTGGCGCAGATCTGGCCGGGACTGCGCGCCGTCGTCACCCGCCCTGCACCGCCGGGTCGGGCGGGTCTACGTGTTCACCGCGATCCCCGCCGCGGTATGCGCGATGGTGATCGGCGCGGCGACGCCGTTCGGCCCGTTCCTGGCCGTCAGCAATGTGCTGCCTGGCGTCGCTGTGGCTGTGGTTCACGATCAACGGCTACCTCGCCGCGCGGCAACGACGGTTCGCCGCAGCACCGGCGCCACATGGTCCGCAGCGCGACGCTGGCGCTGTCCATCATCACCAACCGCATCTGGACCCCGGTGTTGTTCATCACGCTGCAGCCGTTGCAGGACAGCGTCTTTGGCGGGCAACGAGGAGCACTTCCTGTGGGTTCGTGGCCGGCGTCGGCGCATGGCTGGGCTGGACGATCCCGTTGCTTGCACGGTGCAGTGGTGGCTGACACCGCGAACCGGTAATAGCCGCCGTCGTCAATTTCTCAGCAGTCCGACATGCACAGCAGGTGTAGTCTCTGGGTCGATCACGGCGACACGCACCCCGATCCGGACGAGGCTGGCCATGGCGACCGAATTCAACGGCAAGATCGAGCTGGACATCCGGGATTCCGGAGCCGGATTGGGGTCCGTACGCCGCGCCGACCGCGCCCGAGGACGCGCCCAACGTCCTCTATCTCGTGTGGGATGACACCGGCATCGCGACATGGGACTGCTTCGGCGGTCTGGTGGAGATGCCCGACCATGAGCCGCATCGCCGAACGCGGTGTGCGGCTGTCGCAGTTCCACACCACCGCGCTGTGCTCGCCCACCCGGGCGTCGCTGCTGACCGGCCGCAACGCGACCACCGTCGGCATGGCCACCATCGAGGAGTTCACCGACGGCTTCCCGAACTGCAACGGCCGCATCCCAGCCGACACCGCGCTGCTGTCGGAGGTGCTCGTCCGAGAACGGGCTACAACACCTACTGCGTCGGCAAGTGGCACCTGACGCCGCTGGAGGAGTCCAACCTCGCGGCCACCAAGCGGCATTGGCCGCTGTCCGCGGGTTCGAGCGGTTCTACGGCTTCATGGGCGGCGAGACCGACCAGTGGTATCCCGACCTCGTCTACGACAACCATCCCGTCGCGCCGCCGGCCACGCCCGAGGACGGCTACCACCTGTCGAAAGGACATCGCCGACAAGACGATCGAGTTCATCCGCGACGCCAAGGTGATCGCACCCGACAAGCCGTGGTTCTCCTACGTCTGCCCCGGCGCCGGGCACGCGCCGCACCACGTCTTCAAGGAGTGGGCCGACAAGTACGCAGGCAAGTTCGACATGGGCTACGAGACGCTACCGCGAAATCGTGCTGGAGAACCAGAAGAAGCTCGGCATCGTTCCGCCGGACACCGAGCTGTCGCCGATCAACCCGTATCTCGGACGTCAAGGGGCCCAACGGCGAACCGTGGCCGCCGCAGGACACGGTGCGCCCGTGGGATTCGCTCGAACGACGACGAGAAGCGGCTGTTCTGCCGGATGGCCGAGGTGTTCGCCGGCTTCCTGTCATACACCGACGCCCAAATCGGCCGCATCCTGGACTATCTCGACGAGTCCGGTCAGCTCGACAACACCATCATCGTGGTCATCTCCGACAACGGCGCCAGCGGCGAGGGCGGGCCGAACGGATCGGTGAACGAGGTCAAGTTCTTCAACGGCTACATCGACACCGTCGAGGAGAGCATGCAGGTCATCGACCACCTCGGCGGGCCGGAGACCTACAACCACTATCCGATCGGCTGGGCGATGGCGTTCAACACGCCCTACAAGCTGTTCAAGCGCTACGCCTCGCACGAGGGCGGCATCGCCGACACCGCGATCATCTCCTGGCCCAACGGCATTGCCGCCCACGGCGAGGTGCGGGACAACTACGTCAACGTCTGCGACATCACGCCGACGGTGTACGACCTGCTCGGCATCACCCCGCCGGCGACGGTCAGGGGATCCCGCAGAAACCGCTCGACGGCGTGAGTTTCAAGGTCGCCCTTGATGATCCGGAGCGCGGCCACCGGCAAGGACACCAGTTCTACGCCATGCTGGGCACCCGCGGCATCTGGCACGAGGGCTGGTTCGCCAACACCGTGCACGCCGCAACGCCCGCCGGGCTGGTCGCACTTCGACAAGGACCGCTGGGAGCTGTTCCACATCGAGGCCGACCGCAGCCAGATGCCACGACCTGGCCGCCGAGAACCCGACAAGCTCGAGGAACTCAAGGCGCTGTGGTTCAGCGAGGCGGCGAAGTACAACGGGCTGCCGCTGGCCGATCTGAACATCCTGGAGACGATGACGCGGTGGCGGCCCTATCTGGTCGGCGACCGCAAGAGTCGTACTCTACTATCCGGGCACCGCCGAAGTCGGCATGGGTGCCGCCGGTCGAGATCCAGGGCCAGTCGTTCGTCGGTGCTGGCCGAGGTCAGCATCGACACCACCGGGTGCCGAAGGGCGTGCTCTATCAAACACGGCGGCGCGCACGGCGGGCACGTGCTGTTCATCCAGGACGGCGGCTGCACTACATCTACAACTTCCTCGGCGAGGAGGAGCAGAAGCTGTCGTCGCCGGAGCGCGGTTCCGTTGGGCAAGCACATCTTCGGCGTGCGCCTTCACGCGCACCGGCACGGTGGAGGGCAGCCACACGCCGCTCGGCGACGCGACGCTCTACATCGACGACGCCGAGGTGGCGTCGCGTCGGCGCATCGAAGATCCATCCGGGAACGTTCGGCCTGGCCGGCGCCAGCGCTCAGCGTCGGGCGCAACACCGGATCGCCGGTGTCGCGCGGCATGCAAGGCGCCGTTCCCATTCACCGGCGGCACCATCGCTCAGGTGAACGTTGACGTCTCCGGCAAGCCGTACGTGGATTTGGAACGAGAACTCGCACCGGGCCTTCGCGAAGGACTGATGAAGCGGATTGGTTGCGACGGCGCTGGTCGCTGGCATGCCTGACTGCCGTCGCTGGCATCGGGATGCGTCCGGACCAGCGATGGCGTGGCCCGTCCGCAGTCGACTGAGGCCGCGGTCGGCCGCCGGCTTGCGTCCGCAGCCAGCGACGCGACCAGACCGAGGACGACCGGACCGTCGGCTCCGGCGTCGTCCCACCACGCGGGCGCCGGTGCCGCCGAACACCGTCGCCTGCTCGCAGACCGATCAAGCCTGGCGTGCGGATGGTCGCACAGGTGTCGGACCCGCAGGCGCCCAGGATCACCGTCGCGCGTTCCCGACGGCTGGTCGATGTCGCGCGGGCACCGGTGATGTCGGCGGCCGCATGGAGGGTCCTGGCGGCATGTCGGCGACGGTCACCATCGCGCAGACGCAGCTTGATCCCGCAGCGGCGTTCACCGAGTACGCCGACGACGCGATGGCGGTGTCGCCGGTCAGCAGCGTCAGCGTGCTGCCCGGCCAGCTGTGCGGATACAGCGGCCAGAAGCTGATGGGTGCGTGGTCGGATACGCCGCAGACACGCCGTCGAATTCGACGACCGCATCGTCCACATCTGGACCAACAGCGGCAACAACTATCTCGTCGCCGTGCACGTGCAGGCGCCCGACGGGAACACGACGGATTCGATGCCGCCGCTCAGCGGTGCTGACCGAGGACTTCGAGATCGTCCTACCGTGAACGTCATGCTCACCGAGCTCGTCGAGCTGCCGGGCGGGTCCTTTCGGATGGGCTCAACGCAGTTCTATCCGGAAGAGGCGCCGGTGCACACCGGCGACCGTCGGCGCCTTCGCCGTCGAGCGCCATCCGGTGACCAACGCCCAGTTCGCCGAATTCGTCGCCGACACCGGCTACGTCACCGTCGCCGAGCAGCAGCCCGGATCCGGCGCTGTATCCGGGAGCCGCGCCGCAGGATCTGGTGCCGGGTGCGCTGGTGTTCCGGCCGACCAGCGGTCCGGTGGATCTGCGCGACTGGCGGCAGTGGTGGGACTGGGCGCCGGCGCCGAGCTGGCGCCACCCGTTCGGCCCGGACAGCGGTATCGAGGACCGGCTCGACCACCCGGTGGTGCAGGTCGCCTATCCCGACGCGGCGGCCTACGCCCGCTGGGCGGGCCGTCGGCTGCCGACCGAGGCCGAGTGGGAGTACGCGGCCCGCGGCGGCGCCACCACGACCTATGCGTGGGGCGACGACGCACGCTCCGGCGGTCAGTTGATGGCCAACACCTGGCAGGGCGGTTCCCGTACCGCAACGACGGCGCGCTCGGCTGGCTGGGAACGTCGCCGGTCGGCACGTTCCCGCCGAACGGGTTCGGCCTGGTCGACATGATCGGCAACGTGTGGGAGTGGACGACGACGCGAGTTCGCCGGCGCACCACCGGCTCGACGGGCCCGCGCAGTCCTGTTGCTGGCCACCGAGCGCTGCGACGACGCCGATCCCGACCGATCAACCAGACGCTCAAGGGCGGCTCGCACCTGTGCGCGCCGGAGTACTGCCACCGCTACCGCCCGGCGGCCCGCTCGCCGCAGTCGCAGGACAGCGCGACGACGCACATCGGGTTCCGCTGCGTGAGCCGGTCAGGCCGTGTCACGCCTGACCACCGAAGCGGACCGCAAGCCGTCGGAACGCGCCGGGAGCCAGCGCGCGCACGGTCGGGGCGATCCGAAGCCACCGTGGTCTCCACTCTTCGGCGCGGTTGCGCTCCACCGCTCGGACCACGGCGTCGGCGACCGTGTCGGCAGTGTATCGGTCGTGGCCGCGTGCGCGTATAGGGACTGCCGCGGAGTCTCGAAGAACCCCGTGTCGACGACGCCGGAACGACGACGCTGATGTTGACGCCGGATCGGGCGGTCTCGCCCCGCAGGCTCGGCGAACGTCGTCGAGACCTGCCTTGGTCGCCGAGTAGACGGCTTCACCGGCGACACCGGTGCGGCCTGCGATCGACGTCACGAAGCAGATCGCGCCGCGCTCCGCTCCGACCATCCCGGGCAGCAGGTCGTGGGTGAGCTCGACTCGCGGCGAGCAGATCGACCTCGACGAGTCGCCGGATCACGTCGACAGCCATTGCCGACACGGCTCCGAAATAGCCGAAGCCGGCGTTGTTCACCAGGACGTCGATGCGTCCGAACGCATCCAGTGCCTCGGCGGCGAGCCGCTGCCGATCCGCGGGTAGGCCAGGTCGGCGATCAGGGCGCGCCCGCCCACCTCGTCGGCCACCTCGTCTGTGCGCTCCGGGTCGCGGCCGTGCACCAGCACCTGGGCGCCTTTGCCGCGAAGCGGGCCGCGGCGACGTGGCCGATTCCGGCAGATGCGCCTGTGACCAGCACGACGGCGTCGGTCAATTGCATGGCAACCATGATCGGCGACGTCCGCCTGCGTTGTGATGGATCGGCAGGTGAGTCTGGCCGCGACGACGGCACGTTCACCGCAGCCGGCATCGGCCCGGTACAACCGGCGTGTGCTCGACGCGTTGGCCAAGCCCACGATGCCGACCGCGATCAGCACTCCCGACACCGCGATGGCCGACAGCACGCCGGGGTCGCGGGGAGCGGGCGCGTCGAAGGCGAGGATCCCCAACACGAAGCTGGCGACGGGTTGGTGACGCTCATGGCGGCAACGGCGGGCGGCAGCGGCCCGCTGGCAAACGCTATCTGTACCAACAACATTCCGCTCACCGCGGTCACGGCCAATGCGTAGACCGGGCCAGTCGAAGAGCGTGGCCAGCCGCGCCGCCGTGATACACATCCTCGACCGTCAGCTTCGAGGTAGACGGCGTTGAGGGCGTGGCACAGGCCGGCGGCGACACCGACGAGCAGGCCCGCCAGCCACGGGAAGGCGTGCCGACTCAGCTGGCGCAGAATCACGATGAGGCCGACCATGCACGCCGTCGCCATCAGCACGCGGTGCCGGTGCGGCGCGCCGGTCAGCGACGAAGCGTCAGCGGTCAGCAGCGAGCACCAGGCCGGCGCAGACCGCGAGCGCCGACAACCAGTCACGCGCCGACGGCCAGCGGCGCTGCTCGCCCGAGGCCAGCGACAGCACGAACAGCAGCTGTGCCGCCATCAGCGGCTGGACCGCGGCCACCGACCCGACCTTGAGTGCCGCCGCCTGGGTGCCGACCCCGCACAGGTTCGTCAGCCACCCGACCAGCCACGGTCCGGCTTCCGCACCAGACGGCCCAGCAGCCGCTTGACGCCGGACGCGTCGCGCAGCGATGCGAGTATCCGCCGACGACGGCGCGCGCGGCGCGTTGCTGCAGGAATGCCGACAACGCGAATAGGAACGCGGCCGCCAGAGCCCAGCGCGGTAACGGCGATCATGGTGGCATCGCAACCCAGTCTGACCGGGCGCAGTACGGCGAGATGAACGTGCGCGAAATGTCAGGTTTTGACGGTGTGTCGGGTGCGGACACGCACGCTCGCGGCGAGCGGAAGGGCTGACCAGCGGCGATTTGGTTCTGCGCTGGTCGTCACCTAGAATTCACTGGTTGCCTTGGGCAGACCTCGGCCAGCCGTTCTCGGCAGGCCCCTGCGTGCCCTTCGGTAACAGCAAGACCGCGCATGTCAGGTCGGTATCTGCCATGCACACATAACCAGGTCGAGGAGATCGAGTGATTCAGCAGGAATCGCGGGTGAAGGTCGCCGACAACACGGGCGCCAAGGAGATCTTGTGCATCCGCGTGCTCGGCGGCTCGTCGCGGCGCTACGCCGGCATCGGCGACATCATCGTGGCGACCGTCAAGGAAGCCATCCCCGGCGGCAACGTCAAGCGCGGTGAGGTGGTCAAGGCCGTCATCGTGCGCACGGTCAAGGAGCGCCGCCGCGCCGACGGCAGCTACATCAAGTTCGACGAGAACGCCGCCGTCATCATCAAGCCCGACAACGATCCGCGTGGCACGCGCATCTTCGGCCCGGTCGGCCGGGAACTGCGCGAGAAGCGCTTCATGAAGATCGTCTCGCTCGCTCCGGAGGTGTTGTAAATGAACGTCCACAAGGGCGACACGGTGCTCGTCATCTCCGGTAAGGACAAGGGCGCCAAGGGCAAGGTGCTGGTGGCCTATCCCGACCGCAACAAGGTGCTCGTCGAGGGCGTCAACCGGATCAAGAAGCACACCCCCGTTTCGCGCACCGAGCGTGGTGCGTCGTCCGGCGGCATCGTCACCCAGGAGGCGCCGATCCACGTGAGCAACGTGATGCTGCTCGACTCCGATGGCAAGCCGACCCGCGTCGAGCTTCCGCGTCGACGACGAGACCGGCAAGAAGGTCCGCGTCGCCAAGACCAATGGCAAGGACATCTGAGATGACGACTGCAGAAGCCACGTCGGCGAGCGAAGACGCCTGCCCCGCCTCGAAGCAGCGCTACCGCGAGGAGATCCGCGACTCGCTGTTCAAAGAGTTCGGCTACGGCAACGTCATGCAGATCCCTGGCGTGGTGAAGGTCGTCGTGAACATGGGTGTCGGCGACGCCGCCCGCGACGCCAAGCTGATCAACGGCGCCGTCAACGACCTGTCGCTGATCACCGGCCAGAAGCCGGAGATCCGGCGGGCCCGCAAGTCGATCGCGCAGTTCAAGCTGCGCGAGGGCATGCCGATCGGCGCGCGCGTCACGCTGCGCGGCGACCGGATGTGGGAGTTCCTCGACCGGCTGATCTCGATCGCGCTGCCGCGTATCCGCGACTTCCGCGGCCTGTCGCCCAAGCAGTTCGACGGCACCGGCAACTACACCTTCGGGCTGACCGAGCAGTCGGTGTTCCACGAGATCGACGTGGACAACATCGACCGGCCCCGTGGCATGGACATCACCGTCGTCACCTCGGCGACAAACGACGACGAAGGACGAGCGCTGTTGCGGGCGCTCGGGCTTTCCGTTCAAGGAGAACTGAACAGATGGCAAAGAAGGCTCTGGTCAACAAGGCCAACAAGAAGCCGAAGTTCAAGGTGCGCGGCTACACCCGGTGCAACAGGTGCGGTCGCCCGCACGCGGTTTACCGCAAGTTCGGGCTCTGCCGCATCTGCCTGCGTGAGATGGCACACGCCGGCGAGCTGCCCGGTGTGCAGAAGTCCAGCTGGTAACAGCGACAGACCAACAGACCAACGAAAGGTGTGCGGTAGGCCTCCCCAAAAATGGGCACAGTGGGAACCGCCGCGAGGAAGGTGAACCGGCTGTCATGACCATGACGGATCCGATCGCAGACTTCTTGACACGTCTGCGCAACGCCAATTCGGCGTATCACGACGAGGTGACCCTGCCGCACTCGAAGATCAAGGCCAACATCGCCGAGATCCTCAAGGCAGAGGGCTACATCACCGACTACCACACCGAGGATGCTCGGGTGGGCAAGGCGCTGGTCGTGCAGCTGAAGTACGGCCCTAGCCGTGAACGCAGCATCGCGGGCCTGCGCCGGGTGTCCAAGCCCGGCCTGCGGGTGTACGCGAAATCCACCAACCTGCCGCGGGTGCTCGGTGGCCTCGGCGTGGCGATCATCTCCACGTCGTCGGGTCTGCTCACCGACCGCCAGGCAGCCCGACAGGGCGTGGGCGGCGAAGTCCTCGCCTACGTGTGGTGAGGGGGAACTAGAACTATGTCGCGTATTGGTAAGCAGCCGGTCCCGGTCCCAGCCGGGGTCGACGTGACGATCGACGGCCAGAACGTGTCGGTCAAGGGACCGAAGGGCACGCTGGAACTGGCGGTCGCCGAGCCGATCACCGTGTCGCGCAACGACGACGGTGCCATCGTGGTGGCCCGGCCCGACGACGAGCGGCGCAACCGCTCGCTGCACGGGCTGTCGCGCACGCTGGTGGCCAACCTGGTCACCGGCGTCACCGAGGGCTACACCACCAAGATGGAGATCTTCGGCGTCGGCTACCGCGTGGCAGCTCAAGGGCAGCACCCTCGAGTTCGCGCTCGGCTACAGCCATCCCGTCGTTGATCGCAGGCGCCCGGAGGGCATCACCTTCGCGGTGGAGACGCCCGACCAAGTTCTCGATCTCCGGTATCGACAAGCAGAAGGTCGGCCAGATCTCGGCGAACATCCGCCGCCTGCGCCGCCCGGACCCGTACAAGGGCAAGGGCGTTCGCTACGAGGGCGAGCAGATCCGCCGCAAGGTCGGAAAGACAGGTAAGTAGAATGGCTGCTAAGACAACAGGAGTCGCGCGGCGCGTAAGCCGGTGGGGCAGAACGCGTCGCGAGGCCCGGCGGGTCTCGCGGCTGCGTCGGCACGCCCGGCTTGCGCAAGAAGATCGCCGGTACGGCCGAGCGGCCGCGCCTGGTGGTCAACCGTTCGTCGCGGCACATTCACGTGCAGCTGGTGAACGACCTCGACGGCACCACGCTGGCCGCCGCGTCGTCCATCGAGGCCGACGTGCGCGCGGTCGAGGGTGACAAGAAGGCCCACAGCGTGCGGGTCGGACAGCTGATCGCCGAGCGCGCCAAGGCCGCAGGGATCGACGACGGTCGTGTTCGACCGCGGTGGCTACACCTACGGCGGCCGCATCGCGGCCCTGGCCGACGCGGCGCGCGAAGGCGGGCTGAAGTTCTAATGACTGACAACGGAAGGACTGCATGATGGCCGAGCAGGCAACATCTGGTGCCGGCGGCCCCGGTACATCGGACGGCCGAGCCGCTCGCGCGGTGACCGCGACGGCCGGGGCCGTCGCGACGACCGTGGCGGCGGCGGTCGGCGGCCGCGACGGCGGCGGCGACAAGAGCAACTACCTGGAGCGCGTCGTCGCGATCAACCGCGTCTCCAAGGTCGGTCAAGGGCGGTCGGCGGTTCAGCTTCACCGCGCTGGTGATCGTCGGCGACGGCAACGGCATGGTCGGTGTCGGTTACGGCAAGGCCAAGGAAGTTCCTGCCGCGATCGCCAAGGGTGTCGAGGAAGCGCGCAAGGGCTTCTTCCGGGTTCCGCTGATCGGCGGCACCATCGTCCATCCGGTGCAGGGTGAGGCCGCCGCGGGTGTGGTGATGCTGCGTCCGGCCAGCCCCGGTACCGGTGTGATCGCCGGCGGCGCGGCCCGTGCGGTGCTGGAATGCGCTGGCGTGCACGACATCCTGGCCAAGTCGCTGGGCAGCGACAACGCGATCAACGTGGTGCACGCCACCGTTGCCGCGCTGAAGCTGCTGCAGCGTCCGGAAGAGGTCGCGGCCCGACGCGGGCTGTCCATCGAGGACGTCGCGCCGGCCGGCATGCTGCGGGCGCGGCGGGAGGCGCGAGGCGCTGGCCGCGTCGGCCGCGCGTGAAGGGTCGGCATAACGATGGCAGAGCTGAAGATCACCCAGGTGCGCAGCACCATCGGTGCCCGCTGGAAGCAGCGCGAGAGCCTGCGGACGCTGGGGCTGCGGAAGATCCGGCAGTCCGTGGTCCGTGAGGACAACGCGCAGACCCGCGGACTCATCAAGACGGTGCATCACCTCGTAAAAGTCGAGGCAGGTGTAGACGATGACGCCGATCAAGCTGCACGACCTGAAGCCCGCACCGGGCTCGAAGACCGCGAAGACCCGCGTGGGCCGCGGTGAGGGCTCGAAGGGCAAGACCGCCGGTCGCGGCACGAAGGGCACGAAGGCCCGCAAGAACGTCCCGGCGACGTTCGAGGGCGGCCAGATGCCGATCCACATGCGGCTGCCCAAGCTCAAGGGCTTCCGCAACCGGTTCCGCACCGAGTACGAGGTCGTCAACGTCGGCGACATCAACAAGCTGTTCCCCAAGGGCGGCGATGTCGGTGTCGACGAGCTGGTGGCCGCGGGTGCGGTGCGCAAGAACTCGTTGGTCAAGGTGCTCGGCGACGGCAAGCTGACCGTCAAGGTCAACGTCACCGCGCACAAGTTCAGCGGCAGCGCTCGCGAGAAGATCACCGCCGCAGGCGGTTCCGCGACCGAGCTTTAGTCCGACCGTGGCCCCGCGCAAGCTAGCGCCGAAAGCCCCGCACGCCTAGGCGTGTCGGGGCTTTTGCGTCAGTGGTTACTGGCCCCAGTTGAAGCAGCCGACGCCGGGCACGCAGCCGCCGCCGCCCCAGGGGCCGCCGCTGCCGCACACTCCCTCGGCAGTACAGCCGCCGCCGCCGATGTGCCGCCGCTGCGCACGTCCATCGGCAGTACAGCCGCTGCCGCCGCTGGCGTCGCCGCTGCCGCAGACCCCATTGGCAGCAGCCGTCACCGCCGGGGCTCTGCGGTGCAAATGGTGATGCTCGATGCGCCTGTCGCCACCGCGAAGGACGTCTGCTGCGGCGATCGGCGCCGCGGCGATCGCAGTCGCCGCCGCTCCCGCCATCATGCAGCGGGGCGATGAATTTCAGTTTCGCCATCATATTTCCGGTGTACCACCGCAAAGCACGAACTTAAACCACCTAATTTTCAGCGAAATCTATGAGTCAGCTGAGCTGCGGAATCACGTCTGCAGCAAGCCGTTCCATCTGCTCGCGATCCTCGGCGACGTGCTCGCCGACCGGGTTGAGCAGGACCATCTGGGCGCCGGCGTCGATGACCTCGCGCACGCCCGCGAACCACGTCGCTGGGCGTGCCCGACACCGGAACCGCGTCGATGCCCGGCATCTCGCCGTAGATGCGGTGCAGTCCGGCGAGCACCCGTTCGCGGGCGCGGTCGGCGTCGTCGTCGACCATCAGGTAGACCCGTTTGCCGATGGTGAATCGCGCTGCCGGGTCCTTGCCCTGCTTGTCGAGTTCGCGCGCGGACGGTCTTGACCGCTTCGACGAAGCTCGCCGTCGTCGACGAGCCCGCGCCGAGGAACGCGTCGCCCAGGCGCACCGCACGGGCAATTGCCTTAGGTGCGCTGCCGCCGAGCCAGATTGGCGGGTGCGGCCGCTGCACCGGCTTGGGCTGGATCGGCAGGCCGTCGACGTCGCGGAAGCGGCCGTGGAACGTCACGGTCGGCTCATCGGACCACGCCGCCTTCATCAGCTCGAGGCCCTCGGTGAAGTAGCTGATGAAGGTCGCCTCGTCCACGCCGAACGCCGAGAACGTGCCGGAAGTTGCCGCCATGGCGCGACGCCGACGTCCAGCCGACCGTGGCTGAGCCGGTCGACGGCGGTGATGGCCGACGCCAGTTGCAGCGGGTCATGCAGTGAGGTGATGAGCACCGCGACACCGAGGCGCAGCCGGGTGGTGCACGCCGCGGCATAGGCGAGCAGTCTCCAATGGCGCGATCCTGCGGCGCGTTGCCGATCGACCTGCTCCATCGTCCAGCCGCCTTCGAAGCCGAGTTCCTCGGCGCGTGCGAGATAATCCTTGACACCCCCGCGTCGTCGAAGCCGTCGGTAGTCGAGCTGGGGGATCGAGATCGAGAACCTCACGCGTCCACCGTAGGTCGCGGCGACAGTGATGTGATGGGCGGATGGCCGACATCGTCGAGCGCTACCTTCACGCCATCGCGTCGCACGACTGGGACGTGGTCGATGAATGCATTGCCGACGACATCGTCCGCGTCGGCCCTACAGGGACCGCTACGCGGGCGCGACGAATATCTCGCCTTCATCGCCGACACCGATGCCGAAGCTCAAGGGTTATGTGATGAAGGCCTCGACAGAGTGACCTACGCGAGCGACGCGCTCGCGTTCGCCGAGCTCAGCGAAACCGTGGAGTTCGACGGCAAGCCCATGCGTCACCCCGGAGGTGCTCGTCTTCGAGCTCGCGAGCGACGCCGCATCGCGCGCGTCGACGTCTTCATCCAGACGCCCGCGGGCTGGAACCTGCGCGTCGGTACGCTCGAATCATGTTTGCTTTCCTGCCCGGCATCCCCGGCGCCGACGACCTGCGCACACCTGGCCCGGCGGGTGGACACCGCCCGGCACCACGGCGTCCCGAACGGGTGTGTGCTCGAACTGGATTTACTGGCGGTGCCACACGAGACCGGTGGCTTCGATCCGTTCGCGATGATCGCCAGCGGTGGTCGGCCGCTGGTGTTGCGCGAGGCCGTCGCCGCCATCCACCGCGCCGCCGAGGACCCGCGGGTGGCCGGGCTGATCGCCCGGGTTCAGATTCCGGCCGCCGCGGCGGGTCCGGTGCAGGAGCTGCGCGACGCCATCGCCGCGTTCAGCGACGTGAAGCCGTCGCTGGCGTGGGCGGAGACGTATCCTGGCACGCTGTCGTACTACCTGGCGTCGGCGTTCCGCGAGGTGTGGATGCAGCCGTCGGGCACCGTCGGGCTTGTCGGCTTCGCCACCAACGCGCTGTTCCTGCGCGACGCGCTCGACAAGGCCGGCATCGAGGCGCAGTTCATCGCCCGCGGCGAATACAAGTCCGCGGCAAACCTTTTCACGCAGGACCGCTACACCGATGCCCACCGCGAGGCCGACAGCCGGCTGATCGAAAGCCTGCACAGCCAGGTGTGGCAGGCGGTCGCCGAGTCACGGCACATCTGGACCCGCCGCGGTCGACGAGCTCGCCGACAAGGCACCGCTGCTGCGCGACGACGCCGTCACCGGCCGCTTGGTCGACCGCATCGGCTTCCGCGACGAGGCCTACGCGCGGATCGGTGAACTCGTTGGCGCACCGGGCATTTCGCCGGAGACCGGCGACGCCGATTCCGCGACGACGCGCCGCCGCGGCTGTATCTGTCGCGGTACGCCCGCGCCGACCGCGTCAGCCGGCCCGACGCCGCCGATGCCGTCGATCCCCGGCCGCAAGTCAAGCCGACGATCGCCGTCGTCACCCTGCACGGCCCGATCGTCAGCGGCCGGGGCGGCCCGCAGCTGCTGCCGTTCGGGCAACTCCAGCGCAGGCGGCGACACCATCGCCGCCGCGCTGCGCGAGGCCGCCGCCGACGATTCGGTGTCGGCGATCGTGCTGCGGGTCGACAGCCCCGGCGGTTCGGTCACCGGATCGGAAACCATTTGGCGCGAAGTGAATCGGGTTCGCTCGGGACGGGCGGTAAGCCGGTCGTCGCGTCGATGGGCGCGGTCGCGGCGTCCGGCGGCTACTACGTGTCGATGGGCGGCCGACGCGATCGTCGCCAACGCCGGGAACGATCACCGGATCGATCGGCGTGGTGACCGGCAAGCTGGTGGCCCGCGAGCTCAAGGACCGGCTCGGCGTCGGGTCCGATTCGGTGCGCACCAACGCACAACGCCGACGCGTGGTCCATCAACCAGCCGTTCACCGACGAGCAGCACGCGCACGTCGAGGCCGAGGCCGACCTGTTCTACACCGACTTCGTCGAGCGCGTTGCGCAGGGGCGCAAGCTCAGCGTCGAGGCCGTCGACGCGGTCGCCCGCGGTCGGGTGTGGACCGGTGCCGACGCGCTCGAGCGGGGCCTGGTCGACGAGCTCGGTGGGCTGCGCACACGCGATCGACCCGGGCCAAGGTGCTGGCCGGGCACGACGAGGACGCCGACGTCCGCATCGTCAGCTACCCGGGCTCGTCGCTGATGGATCTGCCTGCGGCCCAAGCCGTCGTCACAGCCTGCGGCGGCGTCGCTGCCGGAGGCGCGTCGGCGTGCACTGCTCGGCCGCTCGGTGACGGAATCCTCAGCCAGGCCGAGCGGTCGCTTACCGGCGTCACCGCACTCTGGCTGGGCGACTATCGCTTCTGAGCGTTGCCGGTCCTGATCAACCAGGCAGCGTCTTAACCATTAAGTCACAGGAATCGCTTGATGTTCGCCGTTGCGTACGGTTAATCTTCGGTTGTCAACAAAACTACGACCTGAACCCTGGGACGTTGACCACAACTCTGCCCGCCGTGTGGTGGGCACCGGCGTCCGATCAGTGTCAGCTGACACGAGGAGGATCCCGATGGGCATCCCCGACCAACCTCTGCAATCGGCTGCCCAGACCGACCCATCCCTGGTGTCATTAGAAGGCGGTCGCCGCGTCAGCCATCGGTAACGCGACGGAATGGTTCGACTACGGCATCTACGCGTATGGCGTGAGCTACATTTCTGCCGCAATTTTTCCCGGGAACACCGAGAGCGCGACCTTGCTGGCGCTGGTGATGACGATTCGCGGTGTCATTCTGGTCAGACCCCTGGTGGGCTGGTGTGGGGACCGCTGGGCGACCGGATCGGGCGTCGGCAGGTGCTGGCGATCACCATCCTGATGATGTCCGGCGCCACCCTGTGCGTCGGCCTTGTCCCGTCCTACGCCGCCATCAGGTTCTGGGCCCCCGTGCTGATGGTGCTGCTGCGGATGATCCAGGGCTTCTCGACCGGCGGCGAGTACGGCGGCGCCGCGACCTTCATGGCGGAGTACGCGCCAGTGCCGCAGGCGCGGCTTCTTCGGCAGCTTCCTGGAGTTCGGCACGTTGGCGGGCTTCTCGCTCGGCGCGCTGCTGATGCTCGGGTTCTCGTTGGTGCTCAACGACGAGCAGATGAACACCTGGGGATGGCGGCTACCCTTCCTGGTTGCGGCCCCGCTCGGCCTGGTCGTTGTCTACCTGCGGTCCCGGCTCGAAGACACACCGATAATTCCGGCGAGCTGGTGGAATCCGGTGAACGGGAGGAGCCCGGCTCAGCCCGCCACGACGGCGCCGACGTGCGTCGGCCCAGATGCCTGCCGCTTCGTCGACCTGATCGCTGCTCACCACGGGCGCGGGGATGAACCGCACCACCTGACCCAATGCCCCGCAGGTCAGCAGTAGCAGGGCCGCGCCGGGCCGCCTCCTGCTGGGCGGCGGCGGCCATCACCGGATCGGGTTTGCCTGCGGCGTCGCGGAATTCGTTGCCGATCATCAGTCCGAGGCCGCGCACGTGCCCGAGGTCGTCAGCGAAGCCGCTGCCACCGCTGGCCGGGGAAACCGCCGTGGAAGACGATGACATTGGGCCCGATGCCCGCGGTGAAATCCAGGTATCGGCGATCGTCTTCGTCGTACAGCAGGCGCCCTCACCGCGGGTGGCCAGCACACCGGTCGCTTGTTTGAGGATCTGTGAGAGCTGTGCGGACCCAGCCACTTCCTCCCCTTGTCTGTTGACGGGTAGATTGTCAACAATCAGCGTATCCGACGAACCTGGGCCGACGAACCTGCCGACGATGAAGGGGTAGTTGTGATCGAACATGACGAGGCGAAGGTCGTCGAGGCTGTCCAGAAGCGACTGTTCATCGACGGCAAAATGGCTCGACGCATCGGGTGGACGCACGTTCGACGTCGTCGACCCTGCCACCGGAGCAACGCTCTGTGCGGTTGCCGACGCGTCTCCGGAAGACGGCAGGGCGGCACTGGACGCCGCCGTCGCCGCCCAGCCGGGATTCGCGGCGACCTCGCCGCGTGACCGAGCCGACATCCTCACTCGGTCGTTCGAACTGCTACACGAGCGAATCGACGACCTCGCGCTGCTGATGACGTTGGAGATGGGCAAGCCGCTGGCCGAAGCCCGCGGCGAGATCGCTTATGCGGCGGAGTTCTTCCGCCGCTTCGCGGAGGAAGCCGTTCGAGTCGAGGTGGCTATCAGACGGCGCCCGCACGGGGATCGCGCTTCCTGGTCGCGCGCCAGCCCGTCGGTCCCTGTCTGCTGATCACGCCGTGGAATTTCCCGATGGCGATGGGCACCCGCAAGCTGGGGCCGGCCATCGCCGCGGGATGCACCGAGCGTGATCAAGCCGGCCCCGCAGACCCCGCTGTCGATGCTCGCGCTTGCTGGACATTCTCTCCGACGCCGGGCTGCCGCTGCAGGCGTGGTCAACGTGCATCACGGTGACCAACGCCGGGCCCGGTGATGGAGCCGCTGATCCGCGTCGCGGCCTGGCCAGGAAGCTGTCGTTCACCGGCTCGACGCAGGTCGGGCGGCTGCTCATCGAGCAGTGCGCGGAGAAGATTCTGCGGACCTCGCTCGAGCTGGGCGGAAACGCACCGTTCATCGTCGTTCGAGGACGCGGACCTCGACGAAGCGGTCGAGGGGGCGATCGCGGCCAAGATGCGCAATATGCGGCGAGGCCTGCACCGCGGCCAACCGCGTCTACGTGCAGTCCGTCGGTCGTCGACGAGTTCGGTCGCCGCCTGGCCGATCGCATGGCGTCACTGCCGGTCGGCCGCGGCACCGAACCGGGCGTCAGCGTCGGGCCCGCTCGATCGACGAGGCGGCGTTACGCAAGGTCGAATCGCTGGTCGCCGACGCCGTCGACCGCGGCGCCACCGTGCTGACCGGCGGCTCGGCGTCGGTGGACGCACGGCTACTGCTACCCGCCCACCGTGCTCACCGGCGTGCCGCGCGACGCCGCGATGCTGCGACCAGGAGATCTTCGGTCCGGTAGCGCCGCTCACGCCGTTCGAGACCGAGGCCGACGCGATCGCAGCGGCCAACGACACCGAGTACGGGCTGGTCTCCGTACGTCTTCACCAATGACCTGCGGCGTGCACTGCGGGTCGCCGAAGCCCTGGAGAGCGGCATGGTCGGGCTCAACCAGGTCGTCGTCTCCAACCCAGCGGCGCCGTTCGGCGGCATCAAACAGTCCGGCCTGGGCCGCGAGGGTGGCTCCGTCGGCATCGACGAGTTCCTGGAGACCAAGTCATCGGCATCGCGATGCGCTGACCTCGCAATGATCTCAGGCTACGTGCCGACGGGCTCCACTCCAATGACCGCGGTCACGTCGGTGAGCCGAGCGGATGGCGTCGTCCATGTGAGCGGTCAGTAGCCGGTCGGTGAGTTCGCGGTCACCTGAGCGGATCGCGTTCGCCAGGGATCGGTGCTCCGTATCGCGCACCTCCGATTTGGCGTAGCTCTCGTCGAGCGCGTGGATGCACATCCGGGTCTCGGTGATGAATGTCTGGTGCATCCGCGACAGCCGCGGGCTGCGGGCCAGCTGAAGCAGGCGCTCGTGGAAAGGCGATGTCGAGCTCACGCTGACCTCGGCCGGTGTGCCCGCCGCCGCCATCTGGTCGACGATTTGCAGCAGCTCGTCGCCTGCCGCCATGTGGTCGCCGTCGAGGATCTTGCGGGCCGCGGCACGTTTCGATCGCCTCACGCGCGAAATACATGTCCCGAACATCGCCGGGGGTCATGTCTCTCACGAAAAGACCACGGTTGCGGATCGCGACGAGGAGCCCCTCCTGCGTGAGGCGTTGCATCCCCTCGCGCAACGGACCGCGGCTGACCCCGAGCTTGCGGGCCAGGTCGGCCTCGCCCAGCTGCGCGCCGGGCTTGAGCTCGCCGTGGGCGATGGCCTGGCGCAGCTTGTCCGCGATGATGCTGGGCGTCGACTCCTGGACGAGCGGCCCGATGTAGCTGGTCACTGACGTGTCTCCGAAAACGTGCCGAGCCCCGGCAGGGGCGGCACCGGACCGAGCAGTTCCAAACCCTTCCAGACCGTCACCTGGTTGGCTGGTCAGCACCGGCTTGCCGACGGCCGCCTCCAGCTTGTCCGACGATCGCCAGGGTGTGCATCGCTGTGTCCGGGACAAGCACCGCTTCGGCGTCCGAGTGGTCGGCCGCGGCGACCATCGCGACCACCTGGTCGGGACCCAGCGTGCCCACCTCGGCCGCAGTGTAGATCCCGTGGCTGCCTCATCGAGACCACCTCGGCGCCGCCGCGCGGTCAGGAACGCGACGAAATGTTGCGCCACGTCGTCAGGGTAGGACGCTGCGACCGCCACCCGGCGGATACCGAGGTGCCGCAGCGCGTCGACGAAGGCGATCGACGTGGACGACGCAGGGACACCGGCGGCGGCCGCGACGGCGGACGCCTGCTGCCTTGCGCCCTGCGGCCCGGAACACGAAGCTGCCCGAGGTACATGCCCACATCACCGCGTCCGGCTTCTCGGCAGGCCAGCAGCGCTGCACCACCGGCAAGCCGTTCGTCGCTGCCGAGGTCGAGCAGGGCGTCGACGCGGTGCACGTCTTCGCCGACAGAGGTGATCGCCACCGGCAGGCGTGTACCGCTCCGTCGACTCGCGCCTCCAGTGCCGGAAAGTCGTCCTCTGGCGCTGTGGCCGGGATAGAGGAGGCCCACCGTTGGCATGCTCATCTCCCTTGGATCATGGTGACCGAAATAGGTAGATTGTCGACAATGCTAAGCCGCGCGAGCTACGACGCCAGCAGGCTGGGTGGAGCGCTCCGATCCGAAATCCGAGGCAGTGCGCGACGACGCGGCCAGCCGGGCCTGTACGCAGTCGACGCGTCGAACTACCGTGTGGCGCCCGACCTCGTCATCGTCCCCGCCGACGCCGAAGACCTGGCCACCGCGGTGATGCTGCACCGCCAGCGGCCGGCGCGCGCAGTGACGCTGCGCGGCGGCGGCACGTCGATGGCCGGCAACGCGATCGGCGGCGTGGTCATCGACGCGTCGCGGCACGTCAACCGGATCCTCGACATCGACACCGCCGGCCCGAACCGCCGTCGTCGAACCCGGCGTGGTGCTCACCGACCTATCGGCCGCCCGGCCGCACGGGCTCACGTTCGGCGCCGATCCGTCATCGGCCAGCCGCGCAACGATCGGCGGGATGATCGCCAACAACGCCTGCGGCGCCCACTCCGTGCGCATGGGGCACCACCGCGGACAACGTTCGGTCGCTGGACGTGATGCTCGCCGACGGCACTCGCTGCACCGTCGTCGATCTCGCGAGGCCCGAGAACGAACTGGCGAGCGGACCCGGACGCGAGGGCGAGCTCCACCGGCAGCTTGCAGGCCTTCGTCGACGCTCACGAGCTGGTGATCCGGCGTCGGTTCGGCAGGTTTCACCCGGCAGATCTCCGGCTACGCGCTGCACCGGCTGCTTGCCCGAGCACGCCTACGACGTCGCCGGGTTGCTGTGCGGCAGCGAGGGCGGTTTCGCGGCAACCCTGCAGGCGACCGTGGCACTGGACGCCGCCGCCCGACGGCGCAGCGTGCTGTGCGTGCTCGGTTTGCCGACTCCATCGCATCGGCGGAGTGCGTGGAGTGTCGTGCTGGCACACAGTCCGCTGACCATGGAGTCGATCAATCTCGACCTCGTCGACCGGCTACCCGGCGACGTCCGCCGCGCCGCCACCGCCGCGGGACTCCCGGCCGGGCGGGCCTGGCTACTGGTGGAGATGGGCGGCGAGGACGGAGCGGGCGCCGCGGTGACCGCCGAGAAAATGCTTGCGGCACTGCGTGGACTCGGGCTCGCGGCATCGGCGTCACTGGTCACCGACCCTGGCGCTCAGGCGGTGCTGTGGCGGTGCCGCACGGATGCCGCGGGCTGGCCACCCGCCGCGCCGACGGCGCCGAGGCCTGGGGTGGCTGGGAGGATGCGGCGGTGCCGCCGGAACGTCTCGCCGACTACCTGCGCGGCCTCGACGAGCTGCATGGGCCGGCACGGACTGTCCGGCGCCGTCCTACGGTCACTTCGGCGAGGGCTGCATGCACATGCGGATCGACTTCGATCTGCTCAGCGCAGCGGCCTCGCGGCCTACCGGTCGTTCGTCGAGGAGGCGACGGATCTCGTTGTCTCACTTGGCGGCTCGGTGTCCGGCGAGCACGGTGACGGCCGGGCACGCTCTGAACTGCTGGGCCGCATGTACGGCCAGGACGGTCTGCAGCTGCTCACCGAGATGAAGGACATCTGGGATCCCGGCCGGGTGATGAACCCGCGGCGTCATCGTCGATCCGCCCGCATTCGACAGCGAGATCCGGCACCTGGGTCGCCAAGATGACCGAAACCGTTGACGCTGTTCGCCTATCCCGACGACAACCACGACTTCGCCCAGGCGCAGCGACGCTGTGTCGGCATCGGCAAGTGCAGGCAGTCGTCCGGCGGCGTGATGTGCCCGAGCTACCAGGCGACTCGCGAGGAGCTAGCATTCCACGCGTGGCCGGGCGCACCTGCTCTGGGAGATGCTGGAAGGCGATCTGGTGACCGACGGGTGGCGCTCGACGAATTTACGAGCAATGCGTAACTG
>ERZ1370068.3760-contig-2862_pt1 | contig 42384 bp, 52 predicted proteins | sample MGYA00561227_ERZ1370068 | MGnify/ENA primary metagenome ERZ1370068 (study PRJEB38410, sample SAMEA6850437) | metagenome | study: Metagenomic assessment of the ecological functions of the soil: analysis of the soil microbiota associated with the... | reverse complement strand
ACACGATATCTCAAGGCTTTGTCTGGAAGGTGGGACGTCCACTCGTTCCATTGATTCACAACACGTTCTTCCCGGGCTGTCCCACCACTAAAAACCAAATCGCGGATTGCACGGAGTTTTGGGTTCGCAATGCCCGCCAGCTGCTCCAGTTATTGCGCGAGCTGCGCCAGCCCTTCCAGTCGAAGGTGATACCGTGGCCGGGTCGCGCTGGCGCCAAAGCCATGCCCTTGGTCGAGGGCGAGCGGGTGCTCGATATAGCGATCGAGCCCAAAGCCGTGCGCTTCGAGATAGGAGCGATTTGGGCAGGCCGCGAGCAGGTGGACGGTGACGTCATGTGCGCCGTGGCTGGTTACCGGAAGGTTGAACGCTTCTGCCAGCCGCGCGATCTTCATAAAGGCCGGTGACGCCACCGCAATTGGTGACGTCGGGCTCAGGATAGGACACCGCGCCAGCCGAGATATAGTTCTTGAACTCCCAGAGCGAGCGCAGGTTTTCGCCGGCCGCGATCGGCACGCCGCCGGCAGCCATGATGCGGGCGTGACCGGCAATATCATCGGGAATGATCGGCTCTTCCGAGCCAGGTGAGGTCGTAGGGTTGCAGCGCGCGCGCGGCGCGGATGGCTTCCTCGACCGTCCATTTCATGTTCGCATCCGCCATCAGAGGAAAGCCGTTACCGAGATGTTTGCGCATCGCCTGCACCCGCGTGACGTCGGATGCGAGATCCGGGCGGCCCACTTTCATCTTGATGGCGCGAAAGCCCTTGGCGAGATTGTCGTCGGTCTGCTTTAGAAGCGCCTCGACGGAGAGATCGAGGTCGATGCCGCCGGCGTAACAGGGCACGCGGGCGTCGAAGCCGCCGAGCAGACGAAACAGCGGCAGATTGGCGCGGCGCGCCTTCAGGTCCCACAGCGCGATATCGAGCGCCGAGAGCGCGAGCACCGCTGGTCCGCCACGTCCGCCGTAATGCAAGGCCCACCAGACGTGATGCCAGATGGCTTCGGTGTCATCGGCTTCGCGGCCCTCGATCAGTTCGGGATCTCCCGCCGGAGAATGTCGGCAATCGCGCCGCCATTGCGGCCGACGGTATAGGTATAGCCGACGCCTTCTGCCCCGTCTGAATCGCGGACACGGCATGTTACTAATTCGAAGGCTTTGATTTCGCCGTGCGTGCTGTCGGAGAGGGCAACGGTCAGCGGGATCCGGTAGAATCCGGTCTCGGCCTTGATAATTGCCATTGGTTTTCGCCCAGTTTTTAGACGCTATGTCGACCGTCTTCTCAGAGCAATCGTTACGACGGCGATCGGCCATCGTTATCGCGGAACGAGCAGGCTTGAGTTTCTGCATACATCGCTCAAGGCCGAGCAACGGGTCAGGCCGCCGCACTAATAAATGGCTTTTGCATTCTGGAAACGTCAAAGTTCGATCCCTTCCAGGTCAGCCACGCAGGTCTTGAGGTTCCGCCAGGCCTCCCAAGAGATCTGAAAATGGGCCGGAAATCACGGCTTTTCGCGCATTCGCTTTGGTCTCCGGACCTCGCCTGCCGAACATGAGGTGGAAATCGCCGGAAAGTCTCCGGCCGTTTCCTGCAAATATTCCCGTTTTGGGAGACTATCGGCGGAGACGGGTTTGACTGTGACCGCCGCCCGAAGTACGCAGTGCAATTAGCGACATCTACGAGAAGGTCGGTGGGCAACTGTATCGCCGCGCGGCGTCGGCGCCGCACAGAGACGGTTGAGCTGCTATATTCCATTGCGCGGATATAGATAACCGCGCGACCAGTTACTTTACGAAACCGCGGTGTCCAGCTTTCGATCAATTTCTCTTCGTCGTCTTCATCTTCCGCTGCTTCAACGCGCGCCAGCGTCAGGCTGTTGCATCGAGTACGGGTCAAAGTCCGTCCGTATTATCCAAGTCCAACCACTTTGAACGAGTATCCACGCCGGTATCCATCCAATCGCGCAAGTTCCCGTCGCCTGAGGTTTCTGCCCTGCGCGAACGTTTTCGCGCCTTGCGTTGAACAACCTCGGTCACGGTGCCACCCGGCACTGGCGTGCCCTTGCGCAACCACTCAATCCTTTCGCTTTAAGTCCTTCCGACATGAAGCAGTAATCAACCGCCTGTCCTTTGCTCAGGACAAATATGCCACAATCGTCCCGCGTGAAGCCCGAATACCGGATCGCAGTGGCTGTGAGCGATGTACGCAGGCCTTAGCCAGTGCTTCAATGCCGACGAGCCCTGTTGTAAGATCATCGATGGCCTTCTTTGAACGGAAGGCTTGGCATCAGCAGGGCTGTGGCAAAATGTCCGCTTCTATCTCGTACGGATTCGCAGGTGATTGAAACCGCGTGGGAATAGTGCGCGCCTGTGCTGAGTAGAGCATCAACATGGCTTGCCAAGATACAGTAATGCCCAATTTCGTGGGCTACGCTGAATTTTTGAAAGCCTTTGCTCGGGATATTCTGTCGCGTACATGATCCCGAATTGATCAAATGACTTCACCAGCATCCCCGAGACGCCGCCCAATGGTATCCGCCTTTTCCTTGACAAGAATTCCCTGCCCGTAAGCGTGATCGCTACCGGATCGACGCGCAGTCCCCTCACCTCGGCCCCGCGCAGGACGATTAGCGGCCCTTCCGCGATCGACTTGCGGGGACCGTGAGTCTGGCGGTCATTTCGTTTCAGGGGACTTCCCGCGCCGGACGAGCATGTCGACAAACTCCCCGGCAAGTTTCAGATCGTCGGCGCTTAACTTGTGAATGTCCTGCGCAGTTGGCCGACCGGCGCCGATGCTTCGGGGCTGTCCACTCGGCCCAGAAGATAGTCGGTCGTTACATTCAATGCGCCTGCCAAGCGCTTTCGGAGGTTCGAAGGACGGTTTGCGAGGGCCGGACTCGAAGTGTGACACCGAGCTGGAGGCAGGCCCGCCCGATCTGCCAGATCAGTTCGGTTCGGCCCGCATGTCGCGGCCTTCTTCAGTCTTTCTTAAAGATATCAGGATGTCAGGCTCGTCGCGAGGTTGACATGGAAAATATTGACGAAGTCGCACGTCCGTGAGACTATGCGCTATCGACACGCCATATGAACAAGAAAATTTCTGCAAGTTGTTGATGACGCGGACCTGCCATGGCAGGGCGCTGATCAAACGATAGGTGACTTGTGAACTACACGGATCGTTTTCTGCGGAGACCGCAAGCTACAGCGTCATGGACGTTATGCTGGCAGACATTGCTTTTTGTGCGCATTCAGCTTGCGCCGAGCGATTATCAAATAGCCGTCGACCATTATGAGGCGATCAACGAATGGATCGACCGCGGCCAGCGTCCTGCACGGCGCGTCCAGCTCTTCTATCCGCAGGGCGGTTTCATGATCAGCGCGACGACCGCGCGGCATGATACTTATGCCGTGACTTTGACATCGACGTGATGGCGCAGATCGACTGGCCTACGACCGTCGACCCTGAAACTGCCCTCTCGACACTTGATGAAGCGATCCGGGCGAGCCTGGTTCGCGTTATTACAAAAAGACCGAGCGAAAGACCTGGCTGCAGTACCGTCTACCATATGACGGAATGCACCTGACGTTACCTCTGCAGGGCGGTTAATCACGCACGAGGAAAAGACGAGCCTTGATATTCCACTCCAAACCGTCGGACCGTACCGAGCCGAAGCAGACCTCTGGGTAACGCCAACTGTCTGGTTTTGGGCAATGGTTCAACGCTTCTTTACGCCCGCTGACGAAATCTTCGGCCTCTATTTCGAAAATCATCCCCGGACTACGACCGCATGCGGCTCCAGGTGCTGGCCAAGGCGGACGCTGATCCCGTGCCGGCACTCCGGTCTATCGCAAGTCGCGTGCTGTTATCAGCCTGCAATTGATCAAGCGCTGGCGCACCGCTTTATGATCGCCAGATATCCGGGCGTCTGCGCATGCCGCCGTCGGTATTGCTGGCCTATTACGTGGCTTACAACGCGAACCAGACCCACACTCCTCGCAGAAGACCAAGATCCATCAGGTCGAATGTATCATCGTTGCGCTGGAGCAGGCCGGAAGAAACATGCGGGCTTGATTGTGCATGCAGTCAATCCGAAGTGCGAGAAGGATGTTCTGACCGACTGCGCTGGCCTGCCAATCTCGCCGAACAGCGCGTCTTTACGATGAATTGCGGGCGTTTGCTGTTCAGCTTACTGACTGCAAAAGGGTCTTCCTCTGCACGAAATGCAACGCATTCTGAAGACCTGTTCGGCGAGCGCCCGCGCGCGACGCCGTACGCAAGTACACCGAACAGCACGTCAACGACAACAGTCAGGCAAGGGCTTTCACATTCTGCGCAGTGGCAGCATTCCGGCACTGGTTCGGCTGCCGTGCCAAGCACCGCGCGGGCCACGCCGAGAAGCAGCCCCGGGGTGATTAAACCATCATGCTTCCGCTTTCCATCGACGAACAGGGACGGAAAAATGCGCGCGCTGAATGCCGCAAGTGTTCCGGCTTGTTGCACACCGTGGATGGATGGGTGCCTGAAGGCACACTTCCTTGCCGATCTGCCAAGCCTATCGGGTGCGGCTCGCTGGCTTCCGCGCCGCTACTGACGGATGGCATCTTGCGAATCCATACATCAGCGTCTTTGTCATCGATACCTGCATGTCTCCGGCTTCGGTCGGCCTTCGTTGCTGCCAGAGACTGTCCTTGTGCGTCACCGCGCCCTCGCGGACGTAGGTGATGATCTCCATGTTGGCGTGCGGGTGGGGCGGAAAGCCCGTGTTGGGGGCGATCTCGTCGTCGTTCCAGACGCGCAGCGAGCCCCAGCCCATTCGCGTGGGATCGTACGTAGCTCGGCGAACGAAAAGTGGTGCTTGGCCTTCAGCCAGCCGTGGTCCGCGCCTCCGAGCTCGTTGAATGGTCTGCGCTCGATCATTGGTGCTCTCCTCGGTCATGACCGTGTCTGTCGCCACACACCTATGGACACTAGCCTGGACTTAGAAATAGAAACTATTGAAACTCATCGTTTCCGAATTTGAACCTATGGCCAGACTGCCGGACTTCGAAGGGCTAGCGATTTTCGCCAAGGTCGTTGAGACTTCGCTCCTTCGCCGGGGCGGCGGCGGAGCTGAAGCTTTCCAAAGCCACCGTCTCGAAGGCCGTCAGCAGGATAGAGGCGCGGCTGGGCGCGCGGCTCATCAACCGCACGTCACGGCGGCTCGCGCTCACCGACGCCGGACGCCAGCTCGCAGGCCGCGCCGCGCACATCCTCGCTGAGGGCGAAGCAGCCGAAGACTCCGCGCTGGCGCAAGCAACGATGCCGCGCGGGCTGGTGCGGCTGGCAGCACCCATGTCCTTCGGGCTGCTGCACGTCGCGCCCCTGCTGCCGGAATTCCTTGCCGCCTATCCGGAGGTATCGGTCGATCTCCACCTGAGCGATGCTCATGGTGGACCTCATCGGCGAAGGGTTCGACGCGGCAATCCGCATCGCCGTCTTGCCCGACTCCTCGCTCGTTGCGCGGCGGCTTTGTGAAATGCCGCGCTATCTGGTCGGCTCACCCACCTACTTGAACAAACATGGCAGACCGAAGCATCCACTCCACCTCGCGCAGCACCGCTGCATTGGCTACAGCTATGCGATGACGGCCGAGACTTGGCGCTTCACCAAGGACGGCAAATCCGCGACCGTGCGGCCGTCCGGTCCGCTGCGCGTGAACAATGGCGACGCGATGATGCCGGCCCTGATCGCCGGGACCGGGCTCGGCATCCTGCCCGGAATTCATTTTGCGCGACGCACTCGCCGCCGGCCGGCTGGAAGACTGCTGCCGGATTGGTCTCTCCCACTTGGCGCTGTCTACTGGGTGACGCCGCCCGGCGGACCGCGGCCCAAAGCGGGTCGAGGTCCTCGGCGATTTTCTGGTCGAGAAGCTCGCCGGGCATGCGAAGCGCGGAGCGAGAGCAGCACCCGCGAGCACGCTGAAAGGCTCATAGCGGGCAAATCTTGTCCGCTTTACCCCGGAAGCGGACATGCGCGAGCCCTCCCACTACGTCCGCTTTGTGCCGATGCTGTCGAAAAAGTCGGCTGGGGGCGCTTTGTCAGCAACAATCGACCGGGAAATGTGGCCTTTGGATCGATATTGCGCGTTCGACCGTTATCTGAATCGTGCTGCTAGCCTGACGCTCAAAATCACCGTTTTTCGACAGTATCGACCCAGAGCGGACGTTGGATGTTTGGCCGCATCTTCGGTTTGGACGGCCGTGAGAGCTATCGCGAACTGCGGCTGGAGCCGTTATGCTGCCCTCACCGTCTAAGCCGAGGAACTGCTCCGCATGAACGAGAGTATCCACGGAGAAAGGACCGCTTCTGAGCCGCAAGATCGGGTGACCGAACTCATCGAGCAACAGACGGCCATCTCGGAAGTGCTGCGCGCCATTGCGAGCTCGCCGCACGACTTGCAGCCCATCTTCGACGCCATCCTCGACAGCGCCACACGTCTCTGTCGAGCAGACATAGGCAGCTTACGTCTCTCCGAAGAAAGCGGCCTTCGTCTCGTGGCGGTGCGAGGGGACCCCTTTTGGTTAGTCAGGCGTGGTCATCATTCCCAGTGCTCGCAGACAAGGAGAGTTTTCTGGGTCGATTAGCCCAAAGCCCACCCGATGTGGCGGAGGTGAGGGAGGCGCTCACCTGCATTGTGGACGACACCGATCGAGCCAGCGACGTCGTCGACCGGATCGGGTCTCTCATCAAAAAAGCGCCACCCCCGGAAGGAGGTCGTCGACCTCAATGCGGCGATCCTGGAGGTGACCGCCCTAACCCGCAGCGAAGCGGTCAAGACCGGCGTCACGGTGGGCACGCAACTGGCGGGCGAGTTGCCACGCATCCAATGCGATCGGGTGCAACTGCAACAAGTGATGTTGAACTTGATCGTCAATGCCATCCAGTCGATGAGTGGCGTTGAGGACGGCAACCGCGAATTACACATCAGCACCGTGAGTATCGAGCCGGAGGGCGTGTGCGTCGCGGTGCGGGATACCGGCCATGGGCTGCGCCCGGAGAGCCTGCCGCGTCTCTTTGAACCCTTCTACACGACGAAGCCCGACGGCATGGGCATGGGCCTCTCGATCTGCCGCTCGATTATCGAAGCCCATGGTGGGCGGCTGTGGGCGACCAGGTGCGAGCCGCGGGGTGCTCTCTTTCAGTTTACGATCCCCGCTGACTGAGCCGCCATAGTCAGCAAAGTGGGGCAAAAGCGACCTTGATCAGGTCGCTGTCACCAATCGCCATTTTATGAGTACACGCCGTAGCGGGCCGGCGGGGGTCAGCACTGTCCCAAAATAGACCCGAAAAGCTAAGGCATTTTTGCCACGGCTTGTAAGCCAACGTTTAGCGCAGCGAAACGACAGGACTATCCCGCACCACCAGCGTGCAATAGACCGCGGCACTCCAGATCATCCAAATTGCGGCTCACCAGGATTTCGGCGTCGCACGAGGCGATGATGTGCTCGCGCATCTCGGCAGTGCACCGTCGAGCCACCTTTCGGCGGGCCTGGTTACGGCAAACAACGCCTCAGGGAGACCACCCATGGCCAATCCGAAGCTCGAAGTCCTCACACCGCAGAACTCGCAGATCATCTTCATCGACCACCAGCCGCAGATGGCGTTCGGCGTGCAGTCGATCGACCGCCAGACGCTGAAGAACAACGTCGTCGCCCTCGCCAAGGCAGCGAAGGTGTTCAAGATCCCGACCACCATCACCACGGTCGAGTCGCAGAGCTTCTCCGGCTACACCTATCCCGAGCTGCTCGACGTATTCCCCGACAAGCCGGTGCTCGAGCGCACGTCGATGAACTCGTGGGACGACAAGAAGGTGCGCGACGCCCTCAAGGCCAACGGCCGCAACAAAGTCGTGGTTTCGGGCCTATGGACCGAGGTGTGCAACAACAGCTTCGCGCTGTCGGCCATGCTCGAGGGCGGCTACGAGATCTACATGGTCGCCGACGCCTCCGGCGGCACGTCCAAGGAGGCGCACGACTATTCGATGCAGCGCATGATCCAGGCCGGCGTCGTGCCGGTGACCTGGCAGCAGGTGCTGCTCGAATGGCAGCGCGACTGGGCGCGCAAGGAGACCTACGACGCGGTGATGGCGATCGTGCGCGAGCATTCCGGCGCTTACGGCATGGGCGTCGACTACGCCTACACCATGGTGCACAAGGCGCCGCAGCGCATCTCTAAGGTCCACGAGGTGCTGCCGCCGGTGGCGGCGTGATACGGCCCGACGCAGGATGGCCGACGATGCGCGTCTATCTTCTGTCGCTCGGCGCCGGTCTCCTGGTCGGCATCGTCTACAGCCTGCTCAACGTGCGATCGCCAGCGCCGCCCGTGGTGGCGCTGGTGGGGCTGTTCGGCATCCTCATAGGCGAGCAGATCATCCCGGTGGCCAAGCACATGCTGGATGGCTCGCATCTCGCCGCCGCGTGGCGCCAGTCGCACGGCACGCCGCACATCTTCGGCCTCCTGCCCGGGCGCCACGAGCGGGCAACGCAACCCAACATTGACTCCGAACCGAAGGCGCGCACATGACCAAACCAGCACCGACCGCTGATCTGATCCTGCATCACGGCCTGTTCACGACGCTCGCGCGCGCGCACCCGACCGCGACCGCCGTCGCGATCCGGGACGGCCGCTTCCTCGCCGTCGGCGCCGACAAAGAGGTGATGGCGCTGGCAGGTCCGAAGACCAAGGTCGTCGACCTCAAGGGCCGGCGCGTCCTGCCTGGGCTGATCGACAACCATCTCCACATCATCCGCGGCGGGCTCAACTTCAACATGGAGCTGCGCTGGGACGGCGTGCGCAGCCTCGCCGACGCCATGAGCATGCTGAAGCGCCAGGTCGCCGTCACGCCGCCGCCGCAATGGGTGCGCGTGGTCGGCGGCTTCAGCGAGCACCAGTTCGCTGAAAAGCGGCTGCCGACCATCGCCGAGCTCAACGCCGTCGCCCCCGAGACGCCGGTTTTCCTGCTGCACCTCTACGACCGCGCGATCCTCAACGCCGCCGCGTTGCGCGCCGTCGGCTACACCAGGGACACGCCGAACCCGCCCGGCGGCGAGATCGTGCGCGGCCCGGATGGCACGCCGACCGGGCTGCTGCTCGCCAAGCCCAATGCCGGCATCCTCTATGCGACGCTCGCCAAGGGTCCGAAGCTGCCGTTCGACTATCAGCTCAACTCGACGCGCCACTTCATGCGCGAGCTCAACCGGCTCGGCGTCACCGGCGCGATCGACGCCGGCGGCGGGTTCCAGAACTATCCCGAGGACTACGCCGTGGTCGAGAAGCTGGCCGCCGACGGTCAGCTCACCATCCGCCTCGCCTACAATCTCTTCACCCAGAAGCCGAAGGGCGAGAAGGACGACTTCCTGCGCTGGGCCAGATCGTCGAAGTACCAGCAGGGCGATGACTATTTCCGCCACAACGGGGCGGGCGAGATGCTGGTGTTCTCGGCTGCCGACTTCGAGGATTTCCGCCAGCCGCGCCCCGACATGCCGCCGGAGATGGAGCCCGAGCTCGAAGCGGTGGTGCGCATCCTGGTCCAGAACCGCTGGCCGTGGCGGCTGCACGCCACCTACGACGAGACGATCAGCCGGGCCCTCGACGTGTTCGAGCGCGTGAACCAGGACATGCCGCTCGACGGCCTGCATTGGTTCTTCGACCACGCCGGAGACCATCTCGGAGCAGTCCATCGACCGGATCGCGGCGCTGGGCGGCGGCATCGCCGTGCAGCACCGCATGGCCTATCAGGGCGAATACTTCGTTGAACGCTACGGTCTGGGTGCGGCCGAAGCCACGCCGCCGGTCGCGCGCATGCTGGAGAAGGGCGTCAAGGTCTCCGCCGGCACCGATGCGACGCGGGTCGCGTCCTACAATCCGTGGGTGTCGCTCGCCTGGCTGGTCACCGGGCGCACGGTCGGGGGCTTGCGCATCTATCCGCAGCGCAACTGCCTCGACCGCGAGACGGCGCTGCGGATGTGGACCGAGAACGTCACCTGGTTCTCCAACGAAGAGGGCAAGAAGGGACGGATCGAGGCCGGCCAGCTCGCCGACCTGATCGTGCCCGACCGCGACTATTTCGCGTGCGCCGAGAGCGAAATTGCCGACACCGTCTCCGAGCTGACGATCGTCGGCGGCAGGATCGTCTATGCGGCCGGCATCTTCGCGAGCCTCGACGCCCCGCCGCCGCCGGCAATGCCGGATTGGTCGCCGGTGCGCCGCTTCGGCGGCTACGCCGCCTGGGGCGAGCAGGGCCGCGAGCGGATGCACCGCCCGCAGCTCGATGAGGCGTGCGGCTGCGCCAGCGCCTGCAGCGTCCACGGCCACGATCACAGCCGCGCCTGGACCGGCACGGTGCCGGTCCACGACCTCAAGAGCTTCTGGGGCGCGCTCGGCTGCTCCTGCTTCGCGTTCTGAGACCTGCGCGATGCCCCGGCGCACCCGCGATTCTCGAGCCAGTGGACCGGCTCATCGGCCTGTTCTTGCGGGCGCCGGCGACCGCGGCGGCGGCGCGTATCGTGCTGTGTCTGCCGTTCTGGTGGAGCGGGCTGAGCAAGCTGCTCGACTTCTCCGGCGGCACGGCGGAGATGGCCGCCCTCGGGCTAGAGCCGGCGTGGCTGTTCAATGCACTCACGATCTTCGTCCAGCTCGGCGGATCGTTGCTGGTGATCCTGAACCGATGGACATGGCTCGGCGCCGGCGCACTCGGCGTGTTCACGGCGCTCGCGACCGTGATGGCGCATCAGTTCTGGACGCTCGACGGGATCGAGCGCGTCCGCGGGAGCTCAATACGTTCCTCGAGCATCTGGCGATCATCGCCGGGTTCGTGCTCGTCGCCATCCTCGGCGTCGTCGGTGCTCGCGGCCGTGGCTGAAGCGCGTGGAGAACCAGTTTTTCGAGCATCTCGGTTTGATCGGCGGCTTCCCGCCGGTGGCGTGGCTGGACGTGCGTCAGGCGAAGCGACACTCCAGGCCAATGAGGGGCTGCGATGGCTGCTTCCTCTGGCTTTTTCGAGCAGCGACAAGGCAAAGCCTGCGGCCGACAGGTTCGACGCTGGCGCCCTTCCGCCACCCGGCCTTCACCGTGCTGTGGCTCGCAACCGTCGTTCCAACGTCGGCGTGTGGATGCAGAACGCCGCGGCCGGCTGGCTCGCTGACCGGACTGACGTCCGATCCATTCCTGGTTTCGCTCGTTCAGGTCGCGACGTCCGGTGCCGATGTTCTTGTTGCACTTCCGGCGGGAGCTCTTGCTGATATCGTCGACCGGCGGCGTCTTCTCATTGCCATGCAGTTGCGGCCACCGTTCTCGTCGCAGCATTCGGATTTCTGGTTCCACGCCGGCCGGGTCACTCCCGGCGTTCTGCTGGCCTTTGTCGTTCTGGCCGGAACGGCGGCGGTTCTCATCATGCCGGCGTGGCAGTCCGATCGTGCCTGCGCTCGTGCCGCGCGCGCATCTTCAGCCGGCCGTCGCGCTCAACAGCGTCGGGTTGAATATCAGCCGCGCGATGGGCCCCGCCCTCGCGGGTCTGGTGATCACGGTTTGGGGCCTGGCTTCGCCCTTCTGGGTCAACGCGGCCACGACGACTCGGGGTCATCGCGGCACTGATCTGGTGGCATCCGGAAAGGAGGATGCGGCCGCGGGCCGTCTGCCGCCCGAGCGGTTTTACCGCGCCATAGCCGCGGGGCTGCGGCATGCACGCTACAATCCGCATCTGCGGGCCACGCTGATCCGCGCCGCGGGCTTCTTCGTCGTCGGCCAGCGCCTACTGGGCGCTACTGCCTCTGGTTGCCCGGCATCAGATCGCAGGCGGCCCGGCGCTTTACGGGCTCCTGCTCGGCGCGATCGGGGCGGGTGCCGTCTGCGCCGCTTTCGTGCTGCCGCTTCTGAAGCGGCATCTCGGGCCGGATCGTCTTGTCGCGGCGGCCGTGATCGGCACCGCCGCCGCATTGATTCTGTTCGGCCTGGCGCGGCAGCCGTCGGTCGCACTCGTGGCAGGCGTACTCGCCGGCATTTCATGGATTTCGGCGTTGGCCACCCTAAATGTCTCGGCGCAAGTCGCTCTGCCCGGCTGGGCGGGGCGCGGCCTGTCGATTTCTTCGTGGCGGTGATGTTCGGGTCTCTTACCGTTGGCAGTGCGTTGTGGGGCCAGGTCGCCGTATGGGCGGGCCTTCCGACCGCCCATTTCACCGCCGCCGCTGCCGCGCTGATCACTGATCCCGTTGCTCTGGGTTGAAGCTTCAGAGCGGCGCCGCGCTCGACCTGACGCCTTCCATGCATTGGCCCGAGCCCGTGCTCGCACAGGGGGTGGAGGAGGATCGCGGGCCGGTGCTGTAACCGTCGATACCTGATCCGGCCCGAGGATCGCACGCCCTTCCTGGTAGCTCTGAGCAAAGCTCGGTGACGAGCGGCGGCGCGATGGGGCCTTCGACTGGTGGATGTTCGAAGACGTCGGCGAAACCGGGTCGTTTCGTGCGAGACCTTCATGCTCGATCTCGTGGATCGAACACATGCGCCAGCATGCTCGCGTCAGCAACACGGACCGGAGCCCAGGAGCGGCGAGGGTTTCCACATCCAGGCACTCCGCAGGTTACTCATTTCCTCGCTGCGTCGTCATAATAATTCTTGCAGGCGCCGCGACCGCGGCGGTGGCGCGTATCGTACTGTGCCCGCCGTTCTGGTGGGAGTGGGCTGGAGCAAGCTGCTCGACTCTCCGGTTAGCACGGTAGAGATGGCCGCCTCGACCAGAACTTCGCGTGGCTGTTCAATGCACTCACGATTTCGTCCAGCTCGGCGGATCGTTGCTGATGATCCTGAACCGTTGATTACGGCTCGGCGCCGGCGCAATCTGGCGTGTTCACGGCGCCGCAACCGTGCTGGCGCATCAGTTCTGACGCCTGACGGCCCGGAAAGCGTCCGCGAGCTAAATACGTCCCTCGATCATCTGGCGATCATCGCCGGGTTCGTGTTCGTCGCCACGATCGGCGTCGTTGGTCTTATGACAGTGGCCGGCGCACTATGTAATCCACGAGCGCCGCCACAATCGCGCCGCGCACCTACCCCGCGGCGATCGCAAACGCAGCCCCGTCCAGCGCCGCTGCATGTGAAGCGGAACTGGATACAGCTGGTGATGCCACCTCGCCGGTCAGCCAGCCGGAGGCCACGGTCGTGGATAGCGGTCCAAGGCTTGGCGTTTTCGCCACGCCTTGTAAACCGCTGGGTTCAGCGCAGCGTGAAACCATGCCGGTATCCCGCACGACCAACACGCACAGATCGTGGCATTCCAACGTCATACAGAGTCGTCATGATCAATATTAACCGAGGTCTCGCGGCAATTTGTTTTGCCCTCCGCCGCTGCGGCCATAATCTCGCCAAGCCTGATGAAGCTCCGGATGGCCAACGATGGAGATGTAACATGAAAACGCTAGTGGCACCTGCTCTACCGTCGGCACCTTCATTGTGGAGCTGGCGTTCGCACCGTCTGCCAATGCTCGCGACGCTTCGCGCCGAACAGATCATTCGCGAATGCATGGACCTGCAGAATCGCTTTCCGAACGACGGATACGAAGGCAAAAGAGCGGCGGGATCCGCGGCAGTCACCGCGCCTGCATGGGATGAACACGGGCAGCCGGCATGAGGGGCGCCGCTGTCGTGATGCGGCCAGCGTCATCGCGCTGACCGCTCACGCAGAATGTAACGATTAGAGGCATATCATGAGCAGCGCGAAAGTCCGACGACGATCACGCGCGCATTGGTGAGCGCAGTGATTTTGTCGCGCAGAACAGCGCACCACGCAGGTTAACCTCGAGCCGCAGCAACGCGAGCAGCTCGGACAGTTTTGCGCACCCCCCGACGAACACGAAGCCCCCGCCTGTATTGCCAGTGTGGATTAGCGCGGCCAGCCCCGTGGATCTGCAATGAATGCGGACGCTCTCATCACTTTGCAGCGCGCACTTATACGAACGTCGGCAGCCGACAATCGCAAAACGAAACAGCAAGAACATTCCGTGCAAACTAACCAAGAAGTCCTCGACCAACCGTGAGATCGTGCGCCAGAAACAACGGCTGATCATGCTCATGTGGTGGCCGATCTTAATTTACTCCATGACCGCTTGCCGCCGGCGCCTTGTCGGCCCCAACAACTGACGCGCATGCGGCAGGCATGTTCCCGCCAATGACCTGTTCTGTCGTCACCGCAGCCCGACCGCGGCGCTCAGCACCGGCATCCCCTGCAGGACAAAGCCTAACGAAAAGTTCTATCTTCGACGTGGTACATGCCGGACAATCCCGCCAGAAGCTGCTGCAATAATGTGACCGTTATCCAAACCGGAAATCAAGCACGCTGGCGGCAACATCTATGCGTGCGAGGCGCAGGAAGACGGGCAGTACATTCTGATCCCTCCACAGGTTGTGAGCTAAAACTGGACAATCCCTGATGGCGGTGAAACCAATTCCTCTGCGCTCCACCACCGGAACCGCTACTACCCGAGCGCCGATACCGTGTTCTGCTTCTCGTTGGGAGGCGGCACATGAGATTTGTGCCGCTGCTGAACGGGGCAGCACCGCGCGAGCAATCTCTCTGTGCAAGGTACTGCGAGCCGATTGGAGAGAGTTACCTGCGAGAACTGGCGACGCGGCTCTCATACTGCGATTACGCCACCGAAAAGCCTCACGATGGCAGCGTTTCCTGAACGGTAGCAGCGTGGACGAGAGCGTCCCAGGAACCGAGCCGCTCTGGCTAAAACCGGGCGCAGCGCGGAGAAACGAAATAGGTGTCCCGCACGACCAACACGCAATAGATCGTGGCATTCCAAATCGTCATATTGAGTTGCAGCAGGATCTCGTCGGCGTAGGATTGCGCACCCGAGTTGCGTCCTCCTCGCACCCCCGAGCCGGGGTCCGCTGTGGCCGGTCCTGTCCCGCGGGACCGGTCACCCCGCATGACGCCAAGTCGGTACAGAATTCATTAGTGAGCTCATTTCGACGCACGACTGCGCGGATGGGCACTCCCGACAGTCAAGCTTTCATGAGTGCGCGAAGTGCAGTGAGCACCAGTAAACGAAGCGTATGCACTCAAACAAAGACAGCATGCCGCTCGACCACGGTAGAATAGACCCTTTCATCTCGAGGCGTATGTTGGCGGTCGAAACGAGCAGCCAATGGTTGGCTCTCGAAAGACCTGAGATGGGACGCGCCATGACCACGCCAATGGACCACACGCTCGCCGCTATCGGTCGTCAGCTGTCGGTCGCTTACTTGCCGACCGTCCGGGAGCCGCTGCCAAGGGAGCTTGAGGACCTGCGTGGTCCAGCTCGTTGCGTTTGAAATGCGCAAGCGAGGATCGAGCGCGAGATCCGCCGGAGGCTCTGCAATCCGTTGTGGCGCAACTGGCACCGATCCCCGCTCCACCGATCCGTCAATCAAACGATAGCCTCACCACAGGAGGCAGGCGTGAGCCGCATCACAAGATCTGTCTTTGCGCCCTCGACCAGCATTGCCTTCGCCCAGCCAGTCTGGCGCACACTTGCGATGTACACGGGATTGTCGATCCCTATCGCCCCGAGTTGCACCATGCGCGGCCCCGGCCCGAAATGGCGTGAAAGGCACGCCCACATTACTTCGGTCTTGCCGTTCTCGCGTCACCAGTAGATTGATCGATCAACCTAGTTTGGCGAACAGGTAGCCGGGCATTAGCCCGCTTTTGTCCATTGAGGGTCACCGCATGAAGTTCGTTTTGGTCAATCACCGACATTCGCGTCGTAATCCTCTAAAAGCGCTCTTAAGGTGAGCTTATCGGGAGACTTTACCTGAGGGAATGGCAGGACCCGGCGCACTTTACTGTGACTACGCGCTACCTCGGTCACGGCGTGCTCGCCTCCCAGAGGACTCCAAATCACGCGAGTGGTAATGACGTCTTCCACCTTTGCCATGCCGCACGGCTGAAACCAGCGTTCGAAGCCGTGCTTCGGGTGGACGCGGCTGCCGCGTGGGGGCCGATATTGTTAAAAAGCCAGTATTGCCTTTCAAATTCATACGCCCGGCGGCGGCTCCATTGCGTGAGAGTAATCTTCGGCAGCCGCCACGCTTACGCTTTCTCATTTGAACCGTCGATCGCCTGAACACGCGCGGTGCGATGACTTGCGTGCATTTGGAAATCGTTCCAGGCGGCGAGGGGCGGCTTGTAAACCAAGGTTTAGCGCGCGAAACAATAAGATCATCCTGGCGCGACCTCGCGTGCAATAGATCGCGGTATCTCCAAACCCTCAAATTGCGGCTCACCAGGATTTCTGGCGGCGCACGCGCTGAGAGATCTTTCTTCGCGTCCAGCGGTCGATCATCTTGTGGGGTGAATGGCGGAGTTAAAGCAAATGGCGACGACGACGGCAACAGCGCAGCGGCAGCACCGCAGCGTAACGGTAAAGATGGAAGTTCGGGCGGAACTAAAGGTGCTCCCCAGGTGCTCAACAGCGACTTCATGAGTCTGCGAAACCCTTGAACGCCGATGAACTCGCCACGGTGAAGCGGGTGCGCGCGTTCATGGAAGCCAGGTCGCGCCTGTCATTACGAAATACTGGGTGGAGGACGCCTTTCCCTTCGAGCTGCCGCTACGGTGTGAAGGAGCTTGGGCATTGGCGGCCTCGCCATGAAGGGCTACGGCTGCGTCGGCGGAAGCCTGGCGCTGTTGGGCTTTGTCCAAATGGAGATTGCACGCATCGACCCGTCGTTCGCGACGTTCACGGGCGTGCACGTCGGCCTGGCGATGGGCTCCATCTATATCGACGGATCGGAAGAGCAGAAGCAGAAGTGGCTGCCGCCGATGGCGCGCTTCGAGAAGATCGGCTGCTACCTCGGGCTGACCGAGCCGCTGGTGGGGTCAGGTGCAAGCGGCGGCCTGCTGACCACGGCGAAACGCGAGGCGATACCTGGATCCTCAACGGCCAGAAGCGCTGGATCGGCAACGCGCCGTGGTGCGACGTTTCCGATCATCTGGGCGCGCGATCGTCGCCGACAACCAGGTCAAGGGCTTCATCGTCGAGAACAAGACCACGCCCGGCTTCAGCGTCGAGAAGATCGAGCACAAGATCGCGCTCAAGGTGGTGCAGAACGGCCAGATCACGCTGAAGGACGTGCCGGGTGCCGGAAGCGAACCGCCTGCAGGGCGGCAACTCGTTCCGCGACACCGCGCGCGTGCTGCGGATGACGCGCTACATGCGTGGGCTGGGCGGCGACCGGCATGCCAGATGGGCGCCTACGAGGCCGCGCTCAAGTACGCGCCAGGAGCGCCTGCAGTTCGGCAAGCCGATCGGCTCGTTCCAGATGGTGCAGGATCTCCTCGCCAAGATGCTCGCCAACGTCACCGCCTGCCAGTGCCTGATGGTGCGCGCTGGCGCAGCTGGATGACGAAGGCAAGCTCGGCGACCATCACGCGGCGCTCGCCAAGGCGTTCTGCACGGCCAAATCGCGCGAGACGGTCGCGTGGGGCCGCGAGCTGCTGGGCGGCAACGGCATCGTCGCCGACTACAACGTCGCGCGCTTCTTCGCCGATGCCGAAGCGCTCTACTCCTACGAAGGCACGTATCAGATGCAGAACCTGATCGTCGGCAAGGCCATCACCGGCCTCGGCGCCTTCGTGTGAGCCAAGGGCGAGCCAGCAGCTCCTCCCTCCGCCTCCGCCGGCTCGCCCGCCTATTTCCAGACAGGAGATGCCAACATGGCCTCGCCAACAGCAACGCTCACGCCTTCGCCCGCCGTGCCCGCCGCTTCGCCAACGGCAGCACTGACGCTCGCGAATGTCCTGTACGAGAAGAAGGGCGCCATCGCCTATGTGACCGTCAATCGGCCCAAGGTGCTCAACGCCCTGAATACGCCGACCTGGAAGGATCTGCGGACCGCCTTCGAGGATGCGCGGGACGACGCCGCAGTGCGCGGCGTCATCCTGACGGGCGCCGGCGACAAGGCGTTCATCGCCGGCGCCGACATCGGCGAGCTCGCGCATGTCGCGGCGTTCGAGGCAGAGCAGTCCAGCCGCTTCGGACAGGAGGTGCTCGATCTGATCGAGAATCTCGGCAAGCCGGTGATCGCGGCCGTCAATGGCTTTGCGCTCGGCGGCGGCTGCGAGACGGCGATGGCCTGCACCATCAGGATCGCGGTGGACACCGCGAAGTTCGGCCAGCCCGAAGTCACGCTCGGACTCGTTCCGGGCGGCGGCGGAACGCAACGGCTGCCGCGGCTGGTCGGCAAGGGCCGCGCCCTGCAGCTCATTCTGTCCGGAGAGATGATCAGCGCGCAGGAGGCCTATCGCATCGGGCTCGTCAACGAGATCGTTCCGGCGGCCGATCTGATCACGCGCGCCGAAGCCATCCTGAAGAAGATCGCCTCCAACGCTCCGATCGCCGTCAAGTTCGCGCTCGAGGCGGCGAACAAGGGGCTGGAGACGAGCCAGAGCGAAGGCTTGCTGCTCGAGGCTTCCTACTTCGGCCTCTGCGCCGCAACCGAGGACAAGAAGGAGGGCACGACCGCCTTCCTCGAAAAGCGCGCGCCCCAGTTCCACGGGCGGTGACGAATACGCCGCTGCACGACGATTCAGGGAGAGACCAATGGCAAGCGACAACATTTTCTCCGGACTGAAGGTGGTGGACCTCGCGAGCTTCATCGCGGGTCCCAGCGCCGCGGTGATCCTGTCCGATTTCGGCGCCGACGTCATCAAGGTCGAGCCGCCCGTCCGGCGACATGTGGAGAATGGGCATCAAGATCCCGCCGCAGCCGCAAGCGCAAGGACACTTACCCGTGGCACCTGGCCAACCGCAACAAGCGCGGCATGACGCTCGATCTGAAATCGCCGAGCGCCCAGCAGGTGCTCGAGACGGCTCGTCAAATGGGCCGACGTGCTCATCGTCAACACGCCGCATCCGGCGCGCAAGCGGTTGAAGCTCGAATACGACGACGTCGTGCAATGGAACCCGCGCCTGATCTATGCGGATGTCACAGGCTTCGGCGACAACGGCCCTGACGCCGACCTTCCGGGCTTCGATATCACGGCCTACTGGGCGCGAAGCGGCCTGCTGTCGCATGACGCGCGATGCGGGCGCGCCGCCGACATGGCCGGTGGCGGCCAGCGGCGATCAATGCGACGGCGGTTGGCCTGTTCTCTGCGATCGTCACGGCGCTGTATCGGCGCGAGCGCACCGGCAAGGGTTCCGTATGTCACGACATCGCTGCTCGCCGAGGGCATCTGGTCCGCGAGCGTCTCGATCAGCCGGAGCTCTGGCCGAGGCGACGTTCTATCCGCTGCACGATCGGCAGAGTCCCGTCGAACGCGACGCTCAATCCTGTACCAGGCGTCTGACGGCAGCTGGTTCATGCTGGTCGTCACGCCGGACAAATTGACAGGCGCTGGCGACAAGCCATTGGCCGCGCCGGATCTCGCTGACCGATCCGCGCTTCAGCGATGCCGGCAAAACAAGCGACGAACATGCCGCACAGCTCAGCGGCAATCCTCGACGACGTGTTCGCCGCGCAGCCGATGGCAGCACTGGCGCGAGGTCTTCGACAAGGCGTCACATCACGTACGGCGTCGATGCTGGACCCGCACGAGGTCGTCAACGACCCGCAGCTGCGCGCGAACGACATCGTTGTTCCGCTCGAAGGCGCGGGCGGCAAGCTGACCTTCGACGATCAGCAGCCCGATCCAGGTGCATGGCGTTGCACGAAAGTGCCGGCGCGGCGCGCCCCGGCGCTCGGCGAGCACAACGAGGAAATTCTCAAGCAGCTCGGGCTTCAACGCGGCCGAGATCGACGGCTTGCGCGCGAGCGGTGCCACTGCCGAAAGCAAAGGAACGCGCGGCGTAGCGCTGTAGGAGCTACGGATGCTGGAGACGAGAGCAAAAGACAATGAGCACTCGTCGCAAGTCGGGCCGCTTTGGCGCGTTGCGTCCACCCGCATGCCGACCAAGTGGGGATGTTCGACGCCATCGGGTTCGAGCGCGATGTCTCGAACGGCACCACGCGCGTCGAAACCGCGCTCGCGATCGTCATGGGCGATCTGACCGAAGGAGTTCCGTTGCTGCGAATCCATTCGCAGTGCTTCACGGGAGAAGTGCTCGGGTCGCTGCGCTGTGATTGCCGCGACCAGCTGGAAATGGCCATGCAGGCCATCGCCGAAGAAGGTCGCGGGCTCGTGATCTATGAGTACCAGGAGGGCCGCGGCATCGGCTTGATGGCGAAGTTGGAGGCCTACGAGCTGCAGGATGCCGGCCTCGATACCGTCGAGGCCAATCATGCCCTCGGGTTCAAGGCCGACTGCAGGGACTTCAGCCTGCCGGCCGCGATCCTGCGCGATCTTGGCATCAAACGGGTTCGCCTGCTCTCGAACAATCCGCGCAAGGCCAGCGCTTTGGCGGAGAACGGCATCGAGGTGGTCGCCCGAGCTCAGCTGCGAAGCTGTGCCGAATCCGCACTCGTTGGCGTATCTGCGGGCCAAGAAGGAAAAATGGGCCACGCCCTGAGCCTTCGGCGCGACAACACTGCAAGCGACAACCGAACGGCCGATTTCGCCTGGCGAGCGTGCGGCATCGAGGCGCAACTCTGAATTCATCAGGGCGAACACAGGAGCTGCGACGATGAACGAGATCATTACCGAACGTTCCGAAGACATCCTTCGCGTTGAATTGAACCGCCCGGACAAGAGAAACGCGATGACTTCGAGCATGTATGCGACGCTCGCGGATGTCTTCAATGACGCGGCCAAGGACGAACGCATACGCGTCGTGCTCTGGCATGGCGCAGGAGATTCGTTCTGCGCCGGCAACGATGTGGAGGATTTTCTGAAAAATCCTCCGGGGCCGGGAGATCTCCGCAGGCGCGGCTGATGAATGCGCTGATCGATTTCGACAAGCCGCTGATCGCGGCCGTGCAGGGTGCCGCCATCGGCGGCGGAACCACCATGCTGACGCACTGTGACTTCGTATACGCCGGCGAGCGCGAAGTTCCAAATGCCTTTCATCAATCTTGCTCGTGGTGCCGGAATTTGGATCGAGCTGCTCCGTTCCGGCGAGGATCGGGCACATCCGTGCGGCGGAGTTGATCTTGTTGGGATTGCCGTTCGATGCCAGGCGCGCTGCGGACCTGGGATCTGTCACGCAGGTCGTGCCCGATCAGAACCTGCTGGCGACGGCGACCGAAACAGCGCGGAAGCTGGCGGCGAAGCCGGCCGGCGCGCTGCAAGCCAGCAAGCGACCTCATGAAGCGGCCGTTTCCGCGAACAGATCAAGGCGGCAATCGAAGGCCGAGAACGAAGAGTTCAGCGCGCAGGTTCGCTCTGACGACGCCAAGGGAAGCACTTGCGGCGTTTCTGAGGAAGCGCCGCGTGCCCGCGGAGTCCCTGCGATGATGACACGTGCACTCCGCTAGGCCGAGCCGCCTCGATATTATCCGGAGCGTCCAGCGGCGCTTGGTTCCGAGCGGAAAGCATTCGACCTTTCGAGAGCTCCACGATCGTGTCGCCGCCGTCGCCGCGGCGCTTGAGCCGACATGGATTTGCGCGCGGGCGACCGGCTGGCCATGCTCCTCCCGAACGAACCCGAGTACCTCGAGCTGATATATGCCTGCAGCTGGCTGGGCGTGATCGCGGTGCCTGTGAACGCCCGGTCCTCGGCGGCCGAAATCGATCGCGTGCTCGCCGACGCCAGCCCGCGGGGCCTCGATCTGGCACTCGTCGCTGCCGGCGCCGACTGTGCAGCTTCCATGGCAGCTGGTGCTGGACAAAGAGCCGCTGGACGCTGCGGGCGCGTCCTGTCCGGATCCAATTTACGACCCGGACGCGATCCTGGCTCTCATCTACACGAGCGGCACGACCGGCCGCCCCAAAGGCGTTGCGCTGACCCACGCCAATATTCTGGCCAATATCGACCATCTCAATTACTGGATGCCTTACCGCGAAGGCGGTGTGCACCTCCACGCGGCGCCGGTTTTCACATTCTCGACTTTCCGTTCATCTTCGCGGCGCCGGCGTTCGGCACTTGCCAGATCACGATCCCGAAGTTCAGCGCAGCGAGCTTCTGCGAGACCGTGTGCCCGGCGAACGCGTCAGCCGCACCGTGTTGGTGCCGACGATGATCAACCTGCTGACCCAGTTCCCGGATCTCGAGCAGTTCGACCTGACCAGCCTCGAGGCCTTGGCATACGGCGGATCACCGATGGCGCCCTGAATTGATCCGTCGCACGCGAGAGGTTCTGCCGCACGTCAAGCTCGTCCAGGGCTACGGCCTGAGCGAAACGGGCTTTCTCACCGGCCTCCAGGACCACGAGCACACGGAGGACAGGCTCATGTCCTGTGGCCGGACCGTGTCCCGGCGATCGACATGCGTGTCGTGGACGAGTCCGGACAGGGAGCTCGAACCGGGACAGCGTGGTGAACTGGTGGCGCGCGGCGCCAATGTCATGCGCGGTTACTGGAACAATCCGGAGGAAACCAGGCTCGCGTTTCAAGACGGAATGTTTCGAACGGGCGACGTCGGCTATCGCGATGCGGACGGCTATTTCTACATCCTCGACCGCGTGAAGGACATGATCGTCACGGGTGGAGAGAACGTCTATTCCGGCGAGGTCGAAGCCGTCATTTACGAGCATCCGGCGGTTCTGGAAGCGGCGGTCTTCGGAATACCCGACCCGCAATGGGGCGAGCTCGTCGCGGCATGCGTGGTGCGCAAGCCGGACAGAGCTCTCAGCGCGGACGATCTGATCGCCCATTGCCGGCGATTTCTCGCCAACTACAAGATCCCTCGCCGCATCGAGTTCTCGGAAACCGAGCTGCCGAAGAGCGGCTCAGCGGCAAGATCCTGAAGAGGGTCCTGCGGGAACGCTTCTGGGTCGATCAGAAACGGGCGGTGGGTTGATCGCGTAGCGCGAACCTCTATTCGCCCGCAGCGCGCGCGGGATCGAGCCGCAACTGTGACAAGAAAGGACAGACCATGACCGTACTTCAGGCGACGCGAACCGAAGATCTTCATCGGGCGCGACCCGCTCCGGCTCGACTGTTCCTCCTTGAACTGAGCGGCGACCGCATTCACTCGATGAATCCCGACGGCTCCGACCGCAAGACCATCGTCACCGATTGCCACCTCCCCGACGGCATCGTCGTGGATGCGGAGGCCGGTCATATCTATTGGACCAACATGGGCGTCCCCAACCTCGACGACGGCTCGATCGAGCGCGCCGACCTCGACGGCAGGAATCGCAGGGTCATCGTCCCGCAAGGCGTCACGCACACGCCGAAACAGATCCACCTCGATAAGGACAGCGGCAAGCTCTATTGGTGCGACCGCGAGGGCATGCGCGTGATGCGCGCGAACCTCGACGGCTCGCAGGTCGAAACGCTGGTCGAGACCGGCCGCGGCGACAAGGACCGGCGCGATCAGACCCGGTGGTGCGTCGGAATCACCATCGATCCGAAGCTTGGGAAAATCTACTGGACGCAAAAGGCCCGGACGAAGGGCGGACTGGGCCGTCTCTGCCGCGCCAACATCGACATCCCGAACGGCGAGAGCCCGGCGAACCGCTCCGACATCGAGGTGCTGTTCGATCAGCTTGCCGGAACCCATCGACCTCGAGCTCGATCTGGCGAACCGCGTCCTCTATTGGACCGACCGCGGCGATCCTCCGCGCGGCAACACCGTCAATCGCGCGCCGATCGACAAAAAGGCGGTGCCGGAGATCCTGATCACGCACCTGATGGAGGGAATCGGCATCGCCCTCGACGTTCCCGGCAACCGGATGTTCGTCACCGACTTCGCCGGTTCGGTCTATTCCGCCGATCTCGATGGAAAGAACGAGCGCAATTTCCTCTACGCGCAGGGCAATCTCACCGGCATCGCCTACACGGAAATCTGAAATCCGATCGAAGGAGAATCGACCATGTCGAACAACAAGCCTATTCGCCGCATCGCCATCATCGGAACCGGCGTGATCGGCGCGAGCTGGACGGCGCTGTTTCTCGCCAAGGGACTGGAGGTCGTCGCGACCGACATTGCGCCGAACGCGGAAGCCGTCGCTGAGGACGATTCGTGGAGGCGGCCTGGCCGGCGCTCAAGCGATTGGGCCTCGTCGCCCGGAGCGTCGCAGTCGAACCTGACGTTCACGGCCGCGCTCGCCGGCAAGCGGTCGCGCGGCGCCGACCTCGTGCAGGAGAACGGGCCCGAGCGGATCGATTTCAAGCAGAAGCTCTATGGGCAGCTCGACGAGCTGCTGCCGCCCGACGTGATCATCGCGTCGAGCTCGTCGGGGCTCACCATGAGCGAAATCCAGTCGGGCGCCGCGTCGCATCCCGAGCGCTGCGTCATCGCCCATCCGTTCAATCCGCCGCACTTGATCCCGCTGGTCGAGATCGTCGGCGGGGCAAAGACCTCGGAAGCGACAATCCGGCGCGCAGCGGAATTTTATACGTCGATCGGGCAGCGGACGGTGCGCCTCAACAAGGAAATGCCGGGCCACGTCGCCAACCGCCTGCAGGCTGCGTTGGCGCGCGAGGTTTATTACCTCGTTGCCGAAGGCGTCGTCAGCGCCGCCGACGTCGACACCGCCCTGTGCTGGGGCCGGGCCTGCGCTGGGGCATCATGGGCAACATGATGCTCAACCACCTCGGCGGCGGCCCGGGCGGCATCGAGCACTTCTTCCAGCAGTTCACCGGCCCGATGACGGCTTGGTGGAAGACTCTCGGCTCGCCGGTGCTGACGCCCGGAAGTGCAAAAGAAGCTCATCGACAGCGTTCATGCCGAGGTCGGCTCGCGCTCGATCGCCGAGCTGGAGGCGCAACGCGACGAGGTCCTGCTGGGCCTGCTCGAGCTGCGCGCCAAAGGCCGAGAAAACGCCTGCGGTGCCCGAAAGCAGCTGCTCGCGCCCGCTGAACGGGAGGCGCGCCTCCGAGCTCGGCGTTCGTCGCAATCCACACGTGATGCACGAGGTAAGCCAATGACTGCAGCCTTGGAAGAGACCCGCCCACGAGAGACGTTGCCGCGCCCGGAAGCTGCGTCAACGAAGCAGAAGCGCGTCGTCATCATCGGCGGCGGCTTTGCCGGGATCGCGGCGGCGCGGGCCTTGCGGCGATGCGATGCCGACGTCGTTCTGATCGATCGGCGCAATCATCACATCTTTCAGCCGCTTCTCTACCAGGTCGGCGACCGCGGTTCTCGCACCCGCCGAGATCGCCGCGCCGATTCGTCAGATCGAGGAGAAGCAGAAGAATCTCACGGTGATGCTGGCAGAAGTCACGGCCGTCGATTTGAGCTTCGCGCTCGGTCAACGTGTCCTACCCGGCGTCCGGAAGCTCACAGAGATCGCGTTCGATTTCTGATCATCGCCGCCGGAATGCAGTCCAGCTATTTCGGCCACGACGAGTTTGCCAGGTATGCGCCGGGGCTCAAGAATCTGAGTGATGCCGAGACGATCCGAACCAGGATCTTGAGCGCCTACGAGCTGGCGAGAACTGACCGACGACGAAAGCGAGCGCTCTCGGCTGATGACTTTCGTGCTGGTTGGCGGAGGCCCCACCGGCGTGGAGCTGGCAGCCTCGATGGCGCAGATGGCCACGGTCACGCTGCGCGGAAACTTTCGCCGCATCGATCCCGCGAAAACTTCCATTGTTCTGATCGAGGGCGGCAATCGTATTCTGCCGACGTTCGCCGAGATCCTTGTCCAGGAAAGCCGCCCGACGGCTCGAAAGCTCGGCGTCAAAGTTCTGACGGGAACGAAGGTCGAAAGGTCGACGAGCAGGGCGTCGCTCGCCGGAGGAAGAGGATTCGCGAGCGCGACGGTCTTGTGGACGGCAGGCGTCGCGGCTTCGCCGGTCGTGAAGACGCTCGGCGTCCCGACCGACCGAGCCGGAAGGCTGCCGGTCGATCCGTTCCTGATGGTGCCGGGCGTCAGCGGCGTTTTCGCCGTGGGTGATGTGGCCGCCTTGAGTCAAGACGGACGGCCGTTGCCGCGGTGTTGCCCAGGTTGCGATCCAGCAGGGACGCTACGTGGGCCAGGTGATTTCAGAGCAGCTCAAAGGCCGACGCGCCGCGGCGCGCCTTCCGATATTTCGACAAGGGAAACATGGCCGTCGTCGGCAAGAACTTTGCGGTGCTGGAGCGAGGTCGCATTCGAATGAGCGGGTTCATGACCTGGCTGGTATGGGTGTTCATCCACGTCATGTTCCTTCCGCAGCTTCAGAACCGTCTGCGGGTGCAAAGGCAATGGTTCTGGTCGTATTGGACCGGGCAGCGCGGCTCGCGGTCTGATCTCGGAAGCGCGCCGCGAGGTCGGTGATCAGTCAGGAGGCTTGCATGTCGATTGAGCTTGATCGTCCCGGGCGGCGGAGTGGCGGCGTTCATGCTGAGCATCAGCACGCTTGCTCGCGCTCGAAGAGAACGGCACGCTCGCGCGCCGATGAGCTGGCTGATATCGTGGAGCAGTCTTTGGCGAAGCTCAAGGCGATCGATGCGGAGCCGAGCGTGCGAAGCCAGGCTGCATGTGGATCCGCTCTCGATCTCCTCGAGCAGCTGCAAGCGCGTCTCGCTCGCGATCGGAGCCGGGCAGTTCGTTATCTGATTTATTGAGCGCCCCCCACGCGAAAGTTACGGCAACGTCACGGTTTGGGCATGTGCGATGGCCGATTCTGCTGCTTACGTCGTCCGCCGTTGCCGCCCTGGTCGGGACGTTCGTCGGCGGCATCAACGTCGATCGCCACATCCTGGCTGGGCCAGCAGCGTTCAGACGAGGGAACAGCGCCGGCGCGCGACAGAAAGGCCGAGAAGCAGGCGCTCGTACGAAGCTGTTCATCCTGGACGCGTCGAAATTGTATCTCGACGCCCTCGAGCACGACACGACGGAAGTCGCCAGCTGGTGGATGTTGCACGCCACGCTCAACCGGATGCGGTGCTGTCGTCGCCCAAGGGTCATTGCCGCGGCAGACAACGCATTGCGGATGATCATCGATACTTATCGCCAGGGAGAACACGACATTCTCGGGGATCAGGCAGGCGATCGACCAGGGCTTTCTGATCCGCTGCGCGCGTTCAGCGAAGCGTGCCACGAAGAGCTCATGATGTACTGATCGCCCTCGAACATGGCCGGGTAAACTAAGGTGCAGACGCGGCGAGGCCATGGATTCGGGCCGCGACCCGGCCGTGCAATGGACCGCACGTTCCAAATCGTCAAATCAGTTCCAGCCTGGCGGCGTACGCGGCGAGGTTTCCTTCGCGGGATCTCATGTGCACGCGTCAGGCAGTCAAAGCGGCCCTGAACGACACCGAGCTATGGACCTCGCGAAGGCAACCTCTGGTTCTGAGGAACTGACCATGAGGACCACAGCGATTGCCGTATCGCGCTTGCCGTTGTCTTCACGGTCCCGCTTGGCCAGCGCGCCTGCCTGATTTCGTCACGCTCATGAAGCCGCGCGTGATGTCGCTTGCGGTGTTCACTGCACTCGTTGGGCTGGTGATTGCACCGGGTCACCTCGATCCGCTGCTTGGGTCCATTGCAATTCTCGCCATCGCCGCGGGAGCCGGCGCCGCCGGCGTGCTCAATATGTGGTACGACGCCGACATCGATGCCGTGATGGCCCGCACGGCCAGGCGTCCGATTCCTCGCGGCAGGATCTCGCGCGCCGAAGCGCTGGCATTCGGACTTGTTCTTGCCGGCGGCGCGGTCGCCGTTCTTGCTCTCGCGCTCAACGTCAAGGCGGCAGCGCTGCTCGCCTTCACGATCTTCTTCTATGTCGTCGTGTACACGGTATGGCTGAAGCGGCAGCACGCCGCAGAACATCGTCATCGGCGGCGCCGCCGGTGCGCTGCCGCCGGTGATCGGCTGGGCAGCGGCGACCGGCAGAGATCGGGCTCAGAGCCGCTCATCCTGTTCCTCATCGATCTTCCTGTGGACGCCGCCGCACTTCTGGGCGCTGTCGCTCAATCGTGCGCGACGAATATGCCCGCGCGGGCGTCCCCATGCTGCCGGTCGTTGCCGGAAGAGCCGCAACGACGCGGCAGATCCTCATCTACAGCGTTCTTCTGGTGCCGATTTCGATGCTGCCGTGGGCGCTCGGCTTTGCCGGCACGATCTATGCCGGCGACCGCCGTTGTCAGCGGAGCGATCTCTCGTTGCGCTCGCGTTCCGGCTGCACAGACGCGGCGATGCCGAGCGACCGCGATGCTTCTCGCCTGTTCGTGTTCTCGATTGTCTACTTGTCCGTGCTGTTTGCGGCGCTGTTGGCCGATCACAGGCGGAGATCCGACGGCGCATCCGACGTCGGCCAGCGCACGACCGTGCTCTACCAGTCGTCCAGGCAGACGAGGTTTGACATGCGATACGCTCTACTCAGCCGTTGTCTTGATCGGCGCGCGCGACACTCAGCGGCTGCACCGAAGGCGTCCTCGATCCGAAAGGGCCCATTGCCGCCGCCGAACGGCAAATTCTGTTCAACTCGCTCGGGATCATGCTGGCGATCGTGATCCCGACGATCCTCGCCACCCTTGGCGTCGCCTATTGGTTCCGCTCGTCCAACAAGCGCGCGCGCTACCTGCCTGACTTCACCTATTCCGGCCGTCTCGAGATGCTCGTCTGGTCGATCCCGCTCATGACCGTGCTTCTGGTGGGCGGCGTCGCCTGGGTCGGCTCATACGACCTCGATCCGCCCAAGCCGATTGCCTCTGCGGTCAAACCCGTCAGGGTTCAGGTCGTCTCGCTCGATTGGAAATGGCTGTTCATCTATCCCGAGCAGGGCATCGCGAGCGTCAATCAGCTGACCATCCCGGTCGGCACGCCGGTCAGCTTCGAGCTGACCTCCTCGGGCGTGATGAACAGCTTCTTCGTGCCGCAGCTCGGCGGCCAGATCTACACCATGGCCGGAATGGTGACGCGCCTTCATCTGCAGGCCGACCATCCGGGACCTATCGGGGCATGTCGGCGCAATTACAGCGGCGCCGGATTTTCCGACATGCACTTCAACGTCGACGCGGTGCCAGCCGAGAAGATTTGCGCAGTGGGTGGCCGCAACGCGCACCACCGGCCCGGTGCTCGACGCGCAAGCCTATGCCGAGCTGGCCAAGCCGAGCCAGGCGGTTGCGCCCTTCACCTATCGTGCCGTCGCTCCCGAACCTGTTCAACGGCATCCTGAGCGCCGGAATGCAGCCGGACGATCACATCGCAGCTCACCCATCCAGAAGTCACAGAGGGCAGAAAAATGAATCTCCTCGGCAAGCTCAGCTGGAGACGCAATCCCGTTCGACCAGCCGATCGTCATGGGCGCGGCAGGCGTGCATGGTCCTGGCGCATAGTGTTCGTCCTTGGGTGGGTCACGCTCGAAGGGATACGTGCCTTATCTGTGGCGCGAGTGGATCACGTCCGTCGACCATAAGCGCATCGGCGTCATGTATATCGTGCTGGCGCTGCTCATGCTGCTGCGCGGCTTCTCCGATGCGATCATGATGCGCGCGCAGCAGGCAGTCGCGGCCGGCGGCGCGCAGGGCTATCTGCCGCCGGAGCATTTCGACCAGATTTTCTCGGCGCACGGCACCATCATGATCTTCTTCGTGGCGATGCCGTTCGTGATCGGACTGATGAACTTCGCGGTGCCGCTGCAACTCGGCATCCGCGACGTGGCCTTCCCGACATTGAACTCGGTCAGCCTTGTGGCTCACCGCGTCAGGCATCCTGTTGACCAACATCTCGCTGGCGGTCGGCGAGTTCGCGAAGACCGGCTGGGTTGCTTATCCGCCGCTCAGCGAGCTGCAGTTCTCGCCCGGCGTCGGCGTCGACTACTACCTCTGGGCGCTGCAAATCTCCGGCATCGGCACGTTGCTGACGGGAATAAATTTCGTCACCACGATTCTGAAAACGCGGGCACCGGGCATGGGCTACATGCGCATGCCGGTCTTCTGCTGGACGGCGCTCGCCTCGAACCTGCTCATTGTCGCGGCCTTTCCGGTCCTGACCGCGACGTTCGCGATGCTGCTGCTCGACCGTTACCTCGGCTTCCACTTCTTTTCGGTCGATGCCGGCGGCAACCCGATGATGTACGTGAACCTGTTCTGGGTGTGGGGTCACCCCGAGGTCTACATCCTCGTCCTGCCGGCGTTCGGCATCTACTCGGAGGTGAGCGCGACCTTCTCCGGCAAGCCGCTGTTCGGCTACCGCTCGATGGTCGCCGCGACCATGGCGATCTGCGTTCTCTCCTTCACTGGTCTGGCTGCACCACTTCTTCACCATGGGAGCCAGCGCAGAGCGTCAATGCCTTCTTCGGCGTCACGAGCATGATCATCGCGGTGCCGACAGGCGTCAAAGTCTTCAACTGGCTGTTCACGATGTACGGCGGGCGCGTCCGATTCACGGTGCCGGTCCTGTGGACCATCGGCTTCATGGTGACGTTCGTCCTCGGCGGCCTGACCGGCGTGCTGCTGGCCGTGCCTCCCGTCGATTTGCAGGTGCACAACAGCCTGTTCCTGGTCGCCCATTTCCATCACGTCATCATCCGCGGCGTCGTGTTCGGCGTCTTCGCCGGCTACGATTATTGGTTCCCCAAGGCATTCGGCTTCACGCTCGACGAACGCTGGGGCCGAGCGCGCGTTCTGGTGCTGGTTCATCGGCTTCCATCTCGCTTTCATGCCGCTCTATGTGGTGGGCCTGATGGGCATGACCCGGCGCATGCAGCATTACGACGTTCTCGACTGGCAGCCGTGGCTGTTGGTGGCCGCGGCCGGTGCCGTCGTCATTCTGCGCGGGCATCGTCTGCCAGATCGTGCAGCTCGTCGTGTCGATCCGCGACCGCGAGCAGCACCGCGACGTGACCGGGGATCCCTGGAACGGCCGCACGCTGGAATGGTCGACGGCGTCGCCGCCGCCGGCCTGGAATTTTGCAGTCCTGCCCCGTGTCGCTGAGAGAGACGCCTATTGGAACAGGAAGCAACGCGCGCGCGCGACAGCAAGATCAGCCAGCGCAGGCGCGCGAGTACGAGCCGATCGAAATGCCGAAGAACAGCGCGACCGGCTTCGTCAACGCGTTCTTTGCCGTCGTCACCGGCTTTGCGCTGATCTGGCACATCTGGTGGATGGCCGGTCTGGGACTGGTCGGCGCGTTCGTGACGCTCCTCGTCTTCGCGTTTCGCGACGAGGAGGAGGTCGAGATACCGGCTGAGCAGATTGCTCAGTTCGATCGACGCTCACCAGGCGGAGGTTGCCCATGAACATCGCTGTTGCCATCGATGATGTCCGTCACGAGGCGCTGCCGAGCGCCAGCGAAGCCGGTCCCGCGCCAAAGCGGATCGTCGTCGCCTACGGCTTCTGGATCTTCCTCCTGAGCGACATCGTGATGTTCTCGGCGCTGTTTGCGGCCTACGCGGTGCTCGTGCGTGCGACTGCGGGCGGTCCGACCGGCGCGCAGTTGTTCAATCAAGTCAGCGTCGCGATCGAGACCGCTTGTCTTCTCGCCTCGAGCTACACGTGCGGACTGATGTCGCTGGCGGTCAATTCGCGGCGCCGCGCCGCCACTTACTTCTTTGCTGTGGTCACCTTCGTGCTCGGGGCGGCGTTCCTCGCGCTCGAGATCCGCGAGTTCGCCGACATGATCGCCCGCGGCGCGACCCCGCAGCGCAGCGCTTTCCTGTCCGCGTTCTTCACCCTTGTCGGCTGCCACGGGCTGCACGTTACCGCCGGACTGGTCTGGTTGGCGGTGATGATGGCGCAGGTCGCAGTCAAGGGCTTTCGCGCCAGCGTGGAGCGCCGCCTGCTCTGCTTCGCCCTGTTCTGGCACGCGCTCGACATCATCTGGGTTTGGCTGTTCACGGTCGTCTATCTGATGGGAGTCCGTCCATGACCGACGCACGCTACGATCGCGCGCCCGGAGACAGCTCGATATCTGCCGAGGCGGAAGAGGGGACGCTGTCCGGCGTGCGCGTCTACACGATCGGATTGGTTCTCGCCGTGATCCTCACGGCCACGTCGTTCTGGGTCGCCAACACGTCGCTGCTCTGGGCGCCCGGCATCCCTCTCGGCCTTGCCGTGCTCGCCATCGCGCAGATGGGTGTTCACCTGGTCTTCTTCCTGCACATCACCACCGGACCGGACAACACCAACAACGTGCTGGCGCTGGCGTTCGGCGTGCTCATCGTGTTCCTGGTCGTCGTCGGCTCGCTCTGGATCATGGCGAATCTGAACGACAACATGATGCCGCCGCCCGAGCTGATGAATTTGCATATGCAGCATTGACCGGAGTGGGTCATCCAGGAGCGCAGTCGCATGCAGACGACGCGCGGCATCGCCTCGCCTACGGCGGGACTTGGCACGGATATGCTGACCGCCGCGGGCCCGCCGCTGCTCTTCGCGCTTCGGCTGTGGGCGTCGGTCTGTCTCGCGCTCTTCGTCGCGTTCTGGCTCGAGCTCGACAATCCATTCTGGGCCGGCACCTCCGCGGCGATCGTGTGCCAGCCGCAGCTCGGCGCTTCGCTGCGCAAGGGCTGGTTCCGGATGATCGGGACCGTGATCGGCGCGGCAACGATCGTGGTGCTGACCGCGTGCTTTCCGCAGGATCGGATCGCCTTTCTCGGGCTCCTGGCCCTGTGGTGCGCCATCTGCGCTTTCGGCGCCACGGTGCTGCACAACTTCGCGTCCTACGCGGCGTCGCTCGCCGGCTATACGGCGGCGATCGTCGCAGCGAACACGCTCGGCGCGACCGGAGGCGCGAGTCCGACGTCTTCATGCTGGCGGTCTTTCGCGCCAGCGAGATCTGCATCGGGATCGTGTGCGCCGGCATCGTGCTCGCCGGGACCGATCTCGGCGGCGCGCAGCGGCGGCTGGCAGCATCATTCGCCGATCTGGCGGCCGCCGTCGCCGGCCGGGTTTGCCCGCACGCTGGACATGGGCGGGCCGCAACGCCCGGATACGCAAACCGAGCGTCGCGAGCTCGTCCGCCGTGTCATCGCGCTCGAACCGGCAGTCGACCAGGCGCTCGGGAATCCAGCCATGTGCGCTATCACGCGGCGACGTTGCAGACCGCCGTGCATGGCCTGTTCAGAGCGCTCGATGGGTGGCGCGGAGTTGCGGCGCAATCTAAGCCGCTTGTCGGACGAACGTGAACCCGCAGGAGGCGGAAACCATTCTGCGCAGCATTCCGCTCGAGCTGCGATCGGCGGGCGCCGCCGGCACGCTGGCTGGCTGATCCCATCGCCTTGCGCCGCGTTTGCGCGGAGGCGGTGCACAGACTGCTCGCCCTGCCCGCACGCACGCCATCGCTGCGGCTGCTCGCCGACGAGAGCGCCAAGGTGCTGGACGGCATTGTGCGCGTATTCGATGGGCTGGCGCTGCTCGTCGATGCGCCCGGCCGGCCCTCTTCCGACCATCGCGGCTCCCGGCCCAGCGTACCCGACTGGTTGCCCGCTCTCGTCAACGCGGCACGCGCCTTCGTGACAATCGCTGCCGTCGAGCTGTTCTGGATTGCCACTGCCTGGCCGAATGGCGCCTCAACCTTCGTGGTCAGTCGCGATCGTGCTGCTGTTGCTGTCGCCGCGAGGCGATCTGGCCTACGGCGGCGCTATCGCGGTCGCGCTCGGCGTCGCCGTCGGCATCGTCGTCGCCGCCATCATCAAGTTCGCTGTGCTGCCGGCATTCGAGACGTTCCCGGCGTTCTGCCTCGCCATCGGGCTTTACCTCATACCGGTCGGCTTTGCCATAGCCTGCAGCCGGCAGCCTGCGGCGATCGCCGTGTTCACCGCCGTGAGCATCAACGTCATGCCTCTCCTCGCGCCCACCAACCCGATGAGCTACGACACGGCGCAGTTCTACAATTCCGCGCTGGCGATCGCTGCAGGGCTGCGTCGTCGCACCGCTGGCATTTAGCCTGTTGCCGCCGTTGTCGCCGGCGCTGCGCGCGCGCCGGCTGCTCTCCTCACGTTGCGCGACCTGCGCCGCCTCGCGATCGCCTCCCTGCTCGCGAGATCGGAGGACTGGGATGAGCCGCATGTACGGCCGGCTGGCGGCTTTGCCGGACCAAGCCGAGCCGTTGCAGCGCGCGCGACTGCTCGCGGCCCTGTCGGTCGGCAGCGAGATCATCCAGCTGCGCCACGTGGCTCCGCGCCTTGGGGCGATCGCGTGGAGCTCGACGCCGCGCTCGAGGCCTTCGCGCAGGGAAACAGTGCGGTCGCCATCGCGCGGCTGCATCAGCTCGATCAGCCGCATCGCTTCCGATCCCGACGCCGCGCCGGAGACTGCCATCGCGCTTCGCGCGCGCGTGTCGCATCCTGGTCATCTCCGAGGCGCTTGCCGAGCACGCCTCCTACTTCGACGCAGGGGCGCTCGCATGAGGTTCGCCGAGATCGACCTGTTCGGGGTCTACGTTGCGCCCATCTCGCTCATGATGGTCGGCGCCTGGCTCGCCACGATCGCGCTGCGCCGCCTCGCCAGCCGCTCCGGCTTGCTGCGATACGTCTGGCATCCGGCCCTGTTCGTGTTTGCCGTGTACATCATCGTTCTCTCGTCCTGGATCTTGATCGTCGCGCGTTGGAGCTCGTCATGACCGTTACTGAAATCACATCAAAGCGTGGGAAGACGGAGGATGATCGCGATGCGAGCCGGTCTGTTGAGCCGGAAACTCGCGAGCCGATCAGGCCTCGTACCCCGATCATTCCGTTCTTGATCACCCTGGCGGCGGTCGCCCTTGCCGGGCTGCTCGGTTGGGCGATGTGGTGGAGCTATATGGGCGCGCCGTGGACACGGGACGCGACCGTGCGCGCCTATGTCGTCACCATGGCGCCGGAGGTCGCGGGACGCATCGTCGAGCTGCACGTCGTCGACAACAAGTATGTTCGCAAGGGTGATCTCCTGATGGTGATCGACCCAACCAACTACAAGATCGCCGTCAGTCAAAGCCGAAGGCGGCGGTGCAGCAGGCGCAGGCGAGCGTGCAGAGCATCGAAGCGCAGATCGACCGTCCAGCAGGCGCAGATCAGCGCCAACCAGGCGCAGTTGGATCAAGCGCAGGCCGCGCTCGGTGTTCGCGCAGCAGCAGGCAGCGCGCTACCAGGATCTGGCGCAAAAAGGCGCGGGCAGCGTTCAGAATGCCCAGCAGTTCACGTCGCAGCTGCATCAGCAGGAGGCCGCGCTGCAGACTGCGCAAGCGAACCTCGAATCTGGCGCAGCGGCAAGCTCGAGTCGCTGAAGGCGCAGCGCATGAGCGCCGAGGCGACCTCTCGCACAAGCCCAGGCGCAGCTCCAGCCAGGCGCAGGTGAATCTCGAGCGCACGCGCATTCTCTCCCCGGTCGACGGCTACGTGACGAACTTGCTGGCGCAGCTCGGCGATTATGTGAATGTCGGGGCGAATGCCATTTCGCTTGTCGACGCCAATTCATTCTGGGTCGACGGATATTTCGAGGAGACGAACCTCGCTCCCATCCGCGTGGGCGATCCGGCCCAAATCAAGCTGATGGGCCATAGTCAGATCGTGCGCGGCCACGTCGACAGCATCGCCCGCGCGATCAACGTTGCGAACGCGCAGCCCAACAATCAAGGGGTGGCTACCGTCAACCCGATCTTCACCTGGGTGCGCCTGGCGCAGCGCATCCCGGTCCGCATCCATATCGATGAGGTGCCGCCGGGCGTCGTCCTTGCGGCCGGCATGACTGCTGACCGTTGAGATTGACGATCGGGCTCAGCACCGAATGATCTCCCTCGGCCGCAGCCAGTTCCTAAATTGCGGTGTTCGATCATACGGTCGGTTGCTGCAAAACCTTCTCAAATGAGCAAACTCGGGTTGGCGCAATCAAGCTTTATCCGCGCTCCGGAGGGCTACTACAGGTTGGAAGCTCCGAGAGTCTGGTCAAGAACGTGATCATTCGATTCGCTTCGACGTGATTTCAGCGCGGCGCGCCAGCTGGGCGCGAAGTCGTCTCTCGCTCAGCAGTTCTGGTTGCAAGAGGCGTGAGGGCATCCAGCTTGGAGCGGCCTGAAGTTTTGGCCGGACGGTGGTTGCATCTTGGAAGCCGGCGTTGGTGGAGAGGGATGAGTTAAGCTGCCCTCTCTCGAGGCTGGCGTAGTGTTCTCCCCAGCGGCTTGACGATGCGAGCCCTGCGAACGCAACTCGGGTATGCGTCGTTCAGAGCCGCATGCCTGCCGCGCGCGGGCCCGGAGCAACTCACTACACTGAATGAAGCTGCTCCGAGAGATGTTACTGACGCCCTCACGCAGTTTTGCCGAGCCTATCTTTGGACGGTCGAGGCTGGCTCCACAATCGAGCGCCGCCGGTGAAAGAAACCATCCGCCTCTGAAAGTGGTAGAAGTCCATCAACGAGGGCTGCTGTTGACAGGTCAACCCGCCCTCTCAATATTGGTCGCATATGTGCCGGGATAGAAGTGGGATAAGAGTGGTCGAGCCGAAGGCGGCGGCAGCGCCTCCAGCGGAAGCAGGGAAGAGCAAAACTTCTTTGAGAAACGCGATCCCGAGAAAGCCGGCGGCATCAGGGGAATCGGCCCCCAGGGATTTCCGCTGAGGAAGTCCAGCGCGACACTCGCTCCGGCGGCCCGGACGATTACCGAGAATCCGGCGCGAGGCAACTCTCGAACGCAATGGCGGGCGGAAATGCTCCGCGACGCGACCGGCTGCCGTCCGAGCGGCAGATGATGGATCAATTCGGCGCCTCGCGGAACACCGTGCGCAAGGCCCTCATCGCCCTGGAGCGGGCGGCACCTCGTCGTCCAGAGCGTGGGAGCGGCACCTACGCATCAAGCGGCAACTCCAACAATCCTGCCGCGCTTCAGGCCTCCAAAGATCGGACCGCTCGACGTGATGGAAGTCCGCCTGATCCTCGAGCCTGGATTTGTCGACCTCGTCGTCGCGCGGGCCACGCCCGACGATTTCGATCGTATGGAGAGATGCCTCGATCGGGCCGACCGCGCGACCAGCCAGCACGAATTCAGGGAGGCGGCCGAGGCGTTCCGCCTCGAGGCGGTCAAAGGCGACGCGAAACCCGCTCATCATCCAGATCTACGACTTCCTCATGGATGCTCGCAAAGAGGCGGGCTGGCACCGTTTCCGCAAGGTCGACGAGCAGAGGAGGCGCAACGAAAAGCGCACCGAGCGTAACCGTGCCCTGCTCGCCGCGCTCCGCGATCGCAACAAGCCGCTCGCCGGGCGAGCTCATCAGAACACGGCTGTCACTCATGGTGGCGGAACCACAGGCACGGCGTTTGAGGAGAACAGAGAACGACGAATCTGCTGGTCGAGGCCTGACGACCTGCGGTTATCGGAGATTGGGGGCTGGAGTGAAGATCGCCGCGATCGAGGCACACACGTCATCGGAAACCTGGAAGAACTGGGTTCTGGTCAGGGTATTGACTGATGAGGGCGTTTGCGGTTGGGGCGACGCCGCAATTCCTCTTCCCTCTGGCCGTGCTGGGCGCAGTCACCGAGATTTCACGCTTCTGCATCGGCAAGGATCCGCTCCAGTCCCCGCCAGGTCTGGGAGGAGATGTTCATCGCGCTCAATCCCGCCAGTGCGAGGCGTGATCCTGTCGGCAATGGCGGGGATCGGGGACAGCGTGCTGGGACATTCTCGGCAGTCGCTCGGCGCGCCCGCTATACAGGCTCCTCGGCGGCAAAGTGAACGAGCGGGTCAGGGCCTACGCGAACGGCTGGTACAAGGCCCGCGCGAGCCGGGGTTCTTTGCCGAGCGGGCGGCGGAGGTCGCGGCGCTCGGCTACCGGGCGCTGAAGTTCGATCCGTTCGGAGCGAACTACCGCATCCTCGACGCAGCAGAGCGGCGCCTGGTCCTTTCGCTCGTGACTGCCGTGCGCGACGCCGTCGGCGCCGATGTCGACGTCCTCATCGAGACGCACGACAGACTGACCGTGCCCGAGGCAATCCGCGTCGCGAAGGACCTGGACGAAATCGGGGTCACCTGGATGGAGGCCCCCCGGTCTGGGCGCACGATGTCTCGGCGCTGTCAAAGGTGGCAGAATCCACAACGATGCAGATCGTCGCCGGCGAAAGGTTCACCAACCTTCGAGCATTTGCCGATCTGCTCGCCTGCGGGAGGATCGATGTCGTCCAGCCGGAATACATCGAGCTTGAGGGCGTCGGCCGGCTGGTCCAGTCGGCGGCGATTGCCGAGGCCTACCAGGCGCTGATCGCCCGCACAACGCCCGCGCAGTCCGCTCCAGCACCGCCGTGAACGTTCACGTCGACACGGCCATGCGCAACGTCTTCCTGCAGGAGACCTTCAACGACTTTCACGTCGAATGGGCCGCTGACATCTTCGAGGGCCTGCCGGTCGTCAGAGATGGCTACTTCACAGTTTCAGATGCGCCCGGGCTCGGCATCACTGTCAATGAAGGAGATGCGGAAACATCCTATGCGGAGAAGAACCACATGCGGATGTTCAAATCCTGGCTGGGAAGCGCGGTTCGCCGAGGAAGCGGCGGGGGCGTGGAAGGTGCAGACCCGGTGTCAGACCCAAAGGCGTTGGACAATCGCCGTCCACTTTCAATATTGGGATAAAAATAACAAGAAATTGGTATAGACTGGTATCGATCCACGTCAGGGGGGCGCAGGTGTCGGCAGTCGAAATCCACTGGGTTGCGACGAAATCGCTCGCCGACGTTAGGGCCGCTGGCGCTTGGCCGGATCAAGTGCGAGCCCGATGGGAGACCTGCCTGTCCGTCCTGCGTCGCGACAAGGATCAAGAGCGCAGTCTGCCCGTCGCCCCGATCTGAACTGTCTGGCGCTCTTCGACAGAGGGGCAGGTGCAGGCCGTGTCTCTTGAGTCCAGTGAGAGCGATGGCGTCGCTGCGTATCGACGCCTCTTCGATCTTAGCGGTCGCACCGCGCTGGTGACCGGGCCAGCCGCGGGATCGGACGGGCCATCCTCGCTGGGGCTTGCGGCGTTCGGATGCGATGTCGCGGCGCACTTTCGGTCGCGCGCGCGGCAATCGATGAAGTCGTTGAGACAGTCCGGCGTGCCGGACGACGCGCCGACCGCGATCTCCGCTGACCTGACGATCGCCGGGGAAGGCAGGCGGCTTGCTCGATCGGCGGTCACCGCGATGGGACGAAGCATCGACATCGTCATCGCGAATGCGTCAGTCGAGAATCGAGCAGGCCTTCGAAAGCGTCGACGACGACCGCGTTCGACCGTCAGGTCAACATCAACCTGCGATCGACGATGGAACTCATGCAGGAGCTGCTGCCGCCGATGCGAACGCGGAAATGGGGCGCTTCGTCACCGTCGGCACGATCCAGCAGATAAGCCCGAACCCGCGCAAGGCAATCTACGCCGCGACGAAATCCGCACAGGCCAACCTGGCGCTGAGCATGGCGAAGGCGTTCGCGCCGCATGGCGTGACCGTGAAACAACGTCGCTCCCGGGCTGATCCTTACCGACCGCACGTCGGACCTCAGATCGATGGATGACGCCTGGCGCGAAAAGTTGCGGTCGATACCCTCGGCCGGGCCGGTGCCCCCGAGGAGATGACGGTGCTCGTCGTTCTCTGCTCGGAAGCCGGCAGCTACATCACCGGACAGAACATCTTCGCCGGATGGTGGCCTCGGCTTCCCGGGTGCGCGCTGATGGCTTCGCTCGCCATCAGCAAGCCCGCACCGCGCTTCGGCTCGATGCAGCCGATCATGGAAGCGCTACGACCGCAATTGCGGCCGCTTGCCTTCTTCATGCCGGCATTCGTGCTCGTCGCGGCAGTGTCGTTCCTTCCGCTCGGCTACGCGATCGTTCAAAGCTTCTTTCGCGCCGACTATCTCGACCTCGGCACCTTCACCGGCCTCGCGCAACTACGCCGATTTCCTGTTCCGCAGAGCGGCATCGAGGCGATCGTCAACTCGTTTCTACTACACGGCAGGATCGGTGGCGGTCGCCGTGCCTCTCGGCTTCATACTCGCCATCTGCCTCGAACCAGCCGATCCCGCTTCGTGGATTCTTCCGCACGATCCTGATTGTCCCCTGGCTCGTGTCGTGCGCTGGCGAGCGCACTGCTCTGGCTGTGGATCCCTACCCACACGCTCGGCCGCTCGCGCCAGATCAGCTTCCTCAACACCACCTTCCTGACCGGCTCGAAGCTGCTGGTGCGCAAGACCTCCGGCATCAAGAAGATCGAGGACATGACCGACAAGGTGCTGGTCGCCGTGCTCGGCACCACCAACGAGAAGGCGGCGCAGGTCGAGATCGACACGCAAGAAGATCAAGATCAAGGGCGAGATCGTGAAGGTGAAGGACCACTCGCAGGCCATGCTCAATCTGGAGCAGGGCCGCGCCGACGCCTACGTGTCGGACGACGTGGTGCTGTACGGCCTCAAGAGCGCGTCCAAGAACCCCGACGAGTGGGAGGTCGTGGGGCCGTATTTCTCCTATGACCCCTACGGCATGATGATCCCGCGCAACAACGACGACTTCCGCCTGCTCGGCAACAAGACCATCACCAGGCTGATCCAGAGCGGCGAGATGGAGGCGATCTACAAGAAGTGGTTCGAGCCCGGCCCGACCAAGATCAACTATCCGCTGAGCGACCGGCTGAAGGAGAACTTCCAGCTGATCGCGCTGCCGGATTGATCGTGCCGTCGGCCGGCAGCGCGGGAGCATAGGCGCGTCGGGGACGGGAATGGGCAGCTACAACTGGAATTGGCCCATCCTGCTGAAGGAGCCCTATTTCGGCTGGATCGTCAGCGGCTTCGGCAAGACCATCCTGATCGCCGTGCTGGCGTGGGCTGATCGCGTTCCCGCTGGGCTCGGCGATCGGCATTGCGCGCACGGCCGACAATCGCGCGCTGCGCGTCGCCGGCACCGTCTACGTCGACATCTTCCGCAACATCCCGCTGCTGGTGCAGATGTTCCTCTGGTACTTCGTGGTGCCCGAGCTGCTGCCGGCGGACTGGGGGCGCTGGGTCAAGCGCGACATGCCCTATCCGCAGTTCCTGACCGCGGTGACGTGCCTCGGGCTCTACACGGCCTCGCGCGTCGCCGAGCAGGTGCGCTCAGGCATCGAGGCGATCCCGCGCGGCCAGCGCAATGCCGGCCTCGCCATGGGGCTGCACGCCGCTGCAGGTCTATCGCTACGTGCTGATCCCGGTCGCCTATCGCACCATCATCCCGCCGCTGACCAGCGACTTCCTGGGCGTGTTCAAGAACTCGCTCGCTGGCGCTGACCATCGGCGTGCTCGAGCTCGACCTCGCAGGCGCGCCAGATCGAGGAGTACACCTTCGCCGCGTTCGAGGCCTTCACGGTCGCAACCGTGCTCTACTGTCTCGTCACCGGCCTCGTGATCCTGATCATGCGCATCGTCGAGCAGCGCACGCGCATCGCCGGCGCCATCACGGTCGGAGCGCAGTAGATGTTCGGCAGCTTCGATTTCGCCATCCTGTGGGCCAACGCGCCGTTCCTGTGGAACGGCATGCTGCTGACCCTGCAGCTGACCGCGCTCGCCGTCACCGGCGGGCTGCTGCTCGGCGTGGTGCTGGCGGTGCTGCGTCTCTCGCCCATCAAACCGCTGGCCTGGGCGGTGGAGGGCTACGTCAACTTCCTGCGCTCGATGCCGCTGATCCTGGTGATCTTCTGGTTCTACACGCTGGTGCCGAAGCTGATCGGCAGGCCGGTGAGCGGCTTCTACTCGGTGCTGATCGCCTTCGTCATGTTCGAGGCGGCTTACTACTCCGAGATCATCCGCGCGGGCATCTCGAGCGTGCGGCGCGGACAGATACTCCGCCGCCATGGCGCTGGGCCTCACCAAGCATGCAGGCGATGCGCTACGTGATCCTGCCGCAGGCCGTGCGCAACATGGTCCCGGTCCTGCTGACGCAGTCGATCGTCATGCTGCAGGACACCTCGCTCGTGTACGTCGTGGGCTTGCGCGACTTCCTGACCTCGGCCGACATCGTGGCCAGCCGCGACAATCGGCCGACCGAGCTCTATCATGTTCGTCGCCCTCGTCTTCCTGGTCATTTGCTTCAGCGCGTCGCGGCTCGCCAACCGGCTGCGGCGAAGGTATGCCCTGTGATCGAGCTCGAGAACGTCAGCAAAGTGGTACGGGCCGTTCCAGGTCCTCGACAATTGCTCGATGAGCATTGCCAAGGGCGAAGTGGTGGTGATCTGCGGGCCGTCGGGCTCGGGCAAGAGCACGCTGATCAAGTGCATCAACGGGCTCGGAGCCGTTCACGAAGGGCACCATCACGGTCGACGGCATCTCGGTCGGCGACCGGGCCACCAATCTGCCGAAGCTGCGCTCGCGCATCGGCATGGTGTTCCAGAACTTCGAGCTGTTCCCGCACATGACGGCCAGCGAGAACATCGTGCTGGCCCAGCAGAAGGTGCTCTCCGCGCGATCGCGCCGAGCGCGCCGAGGCGAAAGCG
>ERZ1370068.10475-contig-9171_pt1 | contig 42406 bp, 60 predicted proteins | sample MGYA00561227_ERZ1370068 | MGnify/ENA primary metagenome ERZ1370068 (study PRJEB38410, sample SAMEA6850437) | metagenome | study: Metagenomic assessment of the ecological functions of the soil: analysis of the soil microbiota associated with the... | reverse complement strand
CGCGATTACGTTCGCCAGCCGACGACACTGCGCATGGTGTCGGAAAGTGCTGGCGGCCGTGGTAAGAAGACTCGCTGGTAAAGATCGAGTATTTTTGTTGTCGTCCGCGAAGCGGACTGAAAGAGATAGCCCAGCGCGCTTCAGAGGCTGTGTCAAAAACGCGAGTCTCGCCGAGCGCCAACGGCGCGAAATGAAATAGCCTGGGCCATCGGCCCAGGGTTGAGGCTAGTTGCAGGTCAGATCCAAGCGCTGAAAGCGCGAAATAACGTCAGCGCTAATAATCAGTGCTTTCTTCGTTTTAACGATTCTATTTCGCGCCTTCAGCGCTTTCATCTCGTTTGAAGCTCACCTGGGGCGTTGCCCAGGCTGTTATTTCGCGCCGTTGGCGCTCGGCGGATTGCGTTTTGACTACAGCCTCTAAATCGGTGGGCTATGATCACTCGGCGCCGACTTTGCCTCCTCATTTCGGGCCGGCTTTCTTCCATCTACCAATATCGTTCCAGGTCGGCGCCCGCTTCGCCTCGGCTGCCAGTTTAGATTTGGCGGCGGATCGAACAGTTGGCATTGTGGCAGACTGGCCGGGTCGAGCTTATTTACCTGGTCCCAGGTTTCGGCCGGATTGGGCTTCAACTACTTTGAAATCTACATAATTCTGACTGACAAACGGCGCATTGGCTGGTGGCAGCGGGTAGCCAGAAAAGTAAAAGCTTTGCGGCATGATTTTCCCGTCGCCGGGTGCGAAACCGTAGCCGAACATAATGTCCTGATCCGCGGTGCGGTCCGGACTAACGCCCGTTTGGACTGGCTTGCCGTCGGCCGCAGAAACCCAGAAAGAATAGCCCTGTCCACCCGGACCAATCTGTGCACCTGTCTCCTTTGGCATAGGGTAAGTGGCTGATGAAATCGCGCTGCGGGGTGATTGAATTTCGAAAACAGACAAACCGGCGGCATGCCGGCGGGCCGGTCTTTTTCGTAGGTGACAAAGAAGGCAGTTTTGCCTGAGCGAAATAAACGAGCAGGTAAATTTGTTAGAGATCGGAAATATCGGCAAACAGCGATTTTCATAGTGCTCCATCATGGCACCCTCGCCGCCCGGGCTCGTCCATGTCGAATCATAATAGGTCGTGCCCGTAGACTTTCGTAATCGGTCCCTTCCTTCAACTCTGGCGGAGGAGCATTTTGGATAAGGCGGCGGAAACTGGGAATACTTGTTGAAGACCCGGTACATGTTCCAGTTCGACACCCAATATTCGGGATAGATCGGGTCTGCCGGCTCACCCGGTCCGCGTTTGTAAACGCAATCCGGGCTGGCACAAGGACTAATATCGGGCGAGTTGTGAACACCGTACGTCTGGTAGACGGCTCCGGCATTCGTATTGCTATTTGACGGCGTCGGATTGCTGTTTGATTGCGCCGTCTCGGGTGCCGCACGTTGACAAGCACCCAGGCCAAATAATGAAAACAGCAGAAAAGAAAACAAGATCAACTTGATCTTCGCGCGACGAGACTCAACGGCAGTTTCATTACCGAACCATCCCCTTAGTCTGTGTGTGATGTTCATGATTTCTCCTCAGTCAACATCAGAATTTGACGCAGTGATTGAAAACCGGCACGCGGGATTCGAGTCAGAGTCCGAAGCTCAAACTTACAAGCCGTCCCGCCGCTGTTCAGACGTTATCTGCTCCCTTTTTCACGTTTCATGCAATAGACAACCGCCTGCTCCGCACCCTTCTCCTTCTTGATTGTCGCGAAGTAAACAAAATGACAAGCTTCGTCATACTCTGCCATTTTTTTCCTGGCTACTTTCCACAATTTTCGCCAGATCACACGATCCGGCACCTCCTCCCCGAACCCGCCGCAACCGTTCCCATGGGCGGCCCATCCCATCAACCGCACCTCCTTTTTGTGGTAACAGTAGTCTGGCGCTGTTGTCAGGGACTTCATCTTCGGTGTTCCCCGGCGTCCGCATGTATCCAATAATCCTCAGGCGATTTCAGCCCAGCGTCTTTTGAAACCGCGCTTGTATGCATTTATGGAATCGCCGGTCAGCGCATAACTGAAGAAAACCCAATAACCGGGGATTCCCCGGATCGCGGCAGGTTATGTCTAACCAGTTCTCTGCGTCAGGGAGACTCGATGGTTGATTTGCGTTTGGAGCTTTACCTTCGGTTGAGTACTCATGGGATCTCCTTCAGGAATAGAAATTGTCTGACCTTAAGTTCAAACAAAGAAGCGTGCGAGGGGGCGAGATTCTTATCACTCGTTTGTTTCTGCTGACCTCGCGTCACGTTCGAACCAGCGTCCGATCAGCCAGAACGAACCGGTCACCAACAGCACCACTCCGAACATCAGAGAAGTGCTCTGGAAGTTTGCCACCGTGGCCCCGGTAAGCGCGTACAAGAGCGCCGGTGGCAGCGATCCGACCAGCGCCGCCACCGTCATGCGTCCCCATCCAAGCGACGAGGTGCCCGCCATAATCGCGACAGTTTCCGCCAGGATTGGAATGGGCCGGCTTATAACAACGGCCAGCCCTCCCCAACGAGCCAGGATTCGATTGGCCCGGTCTCGTTCTGACGGCCTGACCAGGCGTTCGAGCAACGTTCCACCGCGTCGTCCAATCGCAAATCCGAAGAGTGCCGCGCCCAGAGAGCCAAGTAACGAAAGCAGAGTTCCGCCAACTACCCCGAAGAGGGCGCCGTGAGCAACCATCACGAGACTGGATGGCACGGGCAAAAAACATCTGCGATCAGAAGGGCGACGCCCAGACTGGCCGCGAGAACTCCACCATGTTGCATCCATGGCGTGGATCCCCGAGCAAGGGAATTCCCAGGGCCTGGACCAGAAAAAATGTGATCAGGAAGAAGGCCATCATGGCCACCACTAATAGTACGTAACGTTTCATTCCTGTTAGGTGCCGATGTTCAATCTCTCCGCGACGTAAATCGCACAAGCGCGGCCTCGATTACCGGGTCACTTCAATTCCTCAGGAGATTAAAATCTCGAGTGTCGTTCCGAACACGAAACTTCGCCCGGCGCGGGCGCAGTCTGAAAGTGCTCGAAGTAAAACCGATCCGTCAGATTATTTATGCCGAGGGTGAATGAAAGCCGGTACTTCTCCTTTGGTAATCGTAACCACCGCGAAGGCCATGCACGACAAATGACTTGAGGCTCGCCACTGTGCCGTACTGAGTTGAGATCGTTGCCGAGAGATCCAGCGGATCGGCGCGTGTTACCCGCATTTGATAACGCCACTCGTATTCAATGAACCAGCGTCGCTGCAAACTGTCGAAGCGCACTCCGTTGATTGTGCGCAAGGGCGTAATGCTGGATAGAGGTGCGTCATTCGCTGAACCGCGCAAAGGCACTGGCGTATCAGAGCGATTGTAGAACTGTCCGATTAATTTCAAAGTGTTTTGATCTGGCGTTAAGTTTGAGCCCTTCAGCAAGCCGAAGGTCCCGAACGGCGTGATGGTCCCGGCATGGCCCAACGAGAGACTCGTCTCGTAAGTAGCCTCAAACCCCTGGATGCGCGCGCGCGCTGTGTTCGTGCGCTGCACATAAAGCACGCCATGAAACGGAAAGAACGGGGAGATGGGATTTAAGCCATGGGTTGGATCGGCGGGTACGAACAAAGCCGGCGCAAACGCCGAGCCGATAAAATCAAATAGATCGTTGCGAAAATATCCTATCTGAGCATTCCAACGAGCGCGCCGGACCTTAACACCCGTTTCGTAGCCGCGTCCGCGTTCGGGCTTGATTGCCGTGTTAGGAACTACCAATACACTGAAGGTCGGATCACCGAAGTCGCGCAACAGATATCGTTCGGTAACGCCCGGCTCGCGATAACTATTGCCCCAGCGAAAATATGGATTGATGTCCTGGTTCAACCGAAAGACAATGCCGGCGTTGCCGGTGACCACCGTACGGACAGTCGTGATTCCACTGCGTCCCTTAATTAGATCCAGGATGCCCGCGGCGCCAGCCGTATTGATCGACCCGGGATTGGCGGCCAACCTGTCGAACGAAACATCGAGCAGCGCCGATTCGGTCCCCAGCGGAAACCCGGGCAGTCGGTTCGGCATCTGTCCGCCAGCGATCGACGCGAAGTCCGCCGGTTAACCGCAACCATCGCAAAGGTTCATACTCGAGTAAATTGAACCACCCAACATTTTTGTAGGTCACGTTTGGATTGCTGGCGCGACCGGTGACAGATGTGAAAGGCGGGTTAAAGTCCTGGCGTGAAAACTCATCCGCTGAGCCATCGCGCAGGTAACCGGCTCCGGTGGTGTACAGAGTTCTCGCCCCGAAGGCCAGAGTTGTTTGGGCGTTGAACCCCAGGTCGTAATCGAGCTCTTGTTTGCCGAAAGATTTCCACTCGTGAACGTCGAGCGGTTTCCAGTCAAGACCGCCAACAGGTTTTGTGGCGCGGACGTGTCGGGAACGAATGTAAAGCTGCTGCCAGCCACGATTGGCGAAGTGATCGTGTCATCGGGAAATGAATACTTTTGACGGTAGGCGCTTAGCTCGATCCGCGCGAGACGTGGAGTTACCTCCCGCAGTTCGTACCGCACCCCGTACTTATCCAACCGGCGAAAGCTGTTGAATTGCGTTCGTGGGTCGAAAGGAGTGGCGATGAAAGAGAACCCGAGGTCCCCGTGCTGGCTATTCACCTGATTGTAACGCAGGCTCTGATTGGCCGTTGGGTAAAACCAGGCGTCGATACGATCGTTGAAACCATGAGCCTGGCCGTTAGGAATCTCGGCGCGCCCCGGCAAGGTCCAGACTGCATAGGTTCGCGCCACACTGTTTCCTATCGCGTTGCCCATGTTGGTCGCCAGGTTGCCAAGTCGAACAACCTCGTCGATTGAGATCCGCCGATCGCCGGAATGATAGTTCGACTCGCGAAACATCGAACCTGCAATCCGTAGAGCAAATTTATTTTCACTCCAGGTAAGCTCAGTCGCTCCTCGCCGAAAGCTCTCACTGCTGTGAAAATCACCACCGAATCGAAACGTTAGATAGTGGTCGGCGCTTCTCGCCGGAGCGGAGGTAACCAGATTGATAATTCCGGCCATCGCGTCTGAGCCGTAAAGACTCGAACCGGCTCCGCTGATCACTTCGACAGCGTCCAGTTGGGTGACGTCGATTACGCTGGGTGAGACGCCGGAGGTTGGATCGCTACGTACATTGTTGAGGCGATCGCCGTCGAGTATCACCAGGACCCGGTTTGAAGTTAGTCCGCGTAATCGCGGCCGCTCAAGCGCAGGATTGGCGCCGACCGGCGTCAGATTAGGCGTCTGGTCAATCGCCCGCAACGTCGCCGCGGGCCGGCGTTGCTCTATGCGTCCGGCATCAGCGACGTTGACCGGTTGGGGAATCTGATCGGCGAGCCGGCCGCTGCCTCTGGCAACCGTAATCGTAACGCTGCTCTCCAGCACGCCGGGCACGAGCACAAAGTCTTCCTGATAGGACGTGGGCCGGCGAACGATAATAGTTCGTGTGGCTGCGGCAAAACCCTTGCTTCGGACAAAGGCTTGATAGCGACCGAGCGGCAGCCCTCTCAATGCGTAGCCGCCGGACGAATCAGACTTCGTTTCGAAGTTCCGCCCGCTGGCGATATTTGAAAGCTGGATTTCCGCGGCGATGACAACTGCGCCATTCTCGTCCGCAATCGTTCCCACCAGAGACGCAGTCGACTGCGCTTCGATGCGGAGCGACAGAAGAATCAACAGTAACCCGGCGAGTGGGATGGCGATCAGTGGTTTACTCACTCTAGGAAACCATTCAATTTGTGGATCGTCTACGCCCTCGGCCGTCAGTCAGTTGAGACGGACCGCTGAGAGCGATCGAACTGTGTTTTCAATTGCGAGGAGTCGAAGCTGCGATCTGGCTCAGCTTTGATCGAGTCAGTGTACAAAGCTGGTCACCGTCCTGCTATTTACAAGTGACCGTAGTCTTGCCTAAAACGTCGCGGACTGTATCACAGAGCAGGGTGTTCGGCAATGACTTCCGGCCACCACCCAGTGCAACTGATGCAGTTTTGGAATAAATGTCCGCCAAGCTTCAGTTTGTCGCCAAGCTAAAGCAGTTGTCGGACATCAAACTGCATCACCACCCGGCCACCACCGGGAGGGGCGCCCAAATGCAGCAACTGGCTCTTTGAGCCTCACACTTTCATGGTCCAAAACGTCGCCGGTATTCGATCGAGTTGAAGAATGCCTTGACCATTTCGGAAGTAATGAGTTGCCGTCGGCGGCCTTGAGCTTATTGAGCCAGAAATCGTAACCGTTAAAGTTTCCATCCGGAGCATCGTTCGGATTTCTTCTCAGGTAACCGAAGTACTGCATCTGCACGAACGACCGGTTCAGCTCGCGGGCCTGGAAGGCCGGGTGCTGCGTGATGAGCAACAGAGCGCGTCCGCGGGCAACTGTATCCGCAGCCGTGGCCGCCCCGCCAAACTCCGGCAATCGCATCCAACCGTTCCTGAATTGTCGGAGTCACGTTCGCATGTAGATACAGCTTGTCAACATACTGCGCCGGTGTATCGGTAGTCGGATACAACCCCACGAATTCAGCTCGAGTCACAAAGTCATTCATAAAGGCGGCGCGGTTTGCATCCAGCTGCTGCTGCCAGTTGGCCTGGCCGACTATTACGTCACGCTGTATCGCCTGCGTATCTCGCTCGAACTCAGTAAAGGCCGGCATGTTGCTAGTCGCCGGGCCGATCCAACGCCGCGACATAGAAGCTCCGCACCAGGTTTCCCGTGGCCTGGAACTCAATCGAAAGGAAGAACGACGCGGAGGTACTGATGCGCATCACCTCGAGGCAATGGGCGATACTGGAGAAACCAGCAGCTCCGCCGGGGGCTTTGCACTGATCGATATTGTTCTTCCAGAAAGCCAGTCCGGCTGGATCGGCGTCCCGATTCAGGAAGTCGTGATATTGCTGTCGGCACAAACGCCTCGGTGTCGTCGATCGCGTTCGGCGCCGGGGCGGCTGAGTCGCTAATAGTCACGGTCGCGGATGCCGAGGTCACAAAGCTTGCGCCGCCGGTCAGGTTAGACAGCACGACTGTGAACACTTCCGGACCCTCGGCGAATGAATCCTGGTTGATGGAATGTCCAAAGTCTGCTGCGTTTGGTTGGCAGCAAACTTCAACGTCCCGAGCATCACCGTGAAGTCGCATTGAGACGACGCCAGTCCGGTATTGAGCGCACCGCAAAGCCCGGATGCACCCGCGTCGCTGGTCAGATAATCGAAACTCACCGGTGCGGTGGTATCGCCGCTGCGGTTTACGACAATGCGGACGAAGCCTGCGGCTTTCATCGACGAGGTAATCCGACTGGCTGAAGCCAATAAGTGGCTGATTCGTGATTGTCTGACCTCCCGGCAACGTTCCGGTGTTCGGATTGAAATTCACGTCAGCATTGTAGTCCGCGGTAATGGTATGGTTGCCGCCAGTCAGGGATGACGTCGTCAACGTCGCTACGCCGCTCGCGTTCAAGCTCTGCGGTGATCCAAGATTGGCGCCGTTGTCTTTCAGCTGCACGGCGCCCGTTGGGATTCCCGCACCGGCAGGTCCCGCCACCGTTGCAGTGAAGGTCACGCTTTGGCCAGAGGCTGGCTGGATTGTTGGAAGAGGTTACAGCGATAGTCGTGTTCGCTTTGGCGATATTGAATGTCTGCGTAACATCCGGCGCAGATGTGAAGCTGCTATCGCCGCTCTGGCTGGCAGTAATTGTGCACGAGCCCGCTCCGGTGAGATGGACAGTAGCGCCGTTGATTGTGCACTGGCCGCTGGCATTGAACGAGACCGCCAGATTCGAAGTGGCCGTCGCGCTCACCGCAAAGTCAGCATCCCCGAAGGTCCTGTCCTGAAGCGATCCGAATGAAATTGTTTGATTGACCTGTACTGATACTAAAGGCCTGTGGCACGTCCGCTGCCGCGTTGAAGTTGTTATCGCCTGCCTGATGAGCGGTGATTGTGCACGAACCAACGCCGGTCAAGTGGATCGTATTCCCGCTGACGGTGCACGAACCACTCGCGCTAAACGAGACCGCGCAGATTCGAAGTTGCGCGTCGCACTCACCGCAAAGTCAGCGTCGCCGAAAGTCCTGTTCTGAAGCGATCCGAATGAAATCGTTTGATTGGCCTTACTGATATTAAAGCCTGAGGCACATCGGCTGCCGCATTGAAGTTGTTATCGCCTGCCCTGATGAGCAGTGATCGTGCACGAGCCCGCTCCGGTCAGGTGGACCGTGGCGCCGTTGATTGTGCACTGGCCGCTGGCAGTAAACGAGACCGCCAGATTCGAAGTTGCCGTCGCGCCTCACCGCAAAGTCAGCATCGCCGAAAGTCCTGGCCTGAAGCGATCCAAATGAAATCGTTTGATTGGCCTTACTGATATTAAAAGCCTGAGGCGACGTCGGCGTGCCGCATTGAAGTTATTATCGCCGCCCTGATGAGCGGTGATCGTGCACGAGCCCGCTCCGGTCAGAGTGAACCGTGACGCCGTTGATTGTGCACTGGCCGCTGGCAGTAAACGAGACCGCCAGATTCGAAGTTGCCGTCGCGCTCACCGCAAAGTCAGCATCGCCGAAAGTCCTGGTCTGAAGCGATCCAAATGAAATCGTTTGATTGGCCTTTACTGATATTAAAAGCCTGAGGCACATCGGTCTGCCGCATTGAAGTTGTTATCGCCGCCCTGATGAGCAGTGATCGTGCACGAGCCCGCTCCGGTCAGATGGATCGTGACTGCCAGTTGATCGCGCACTGAGCCGCTGGCAGTAAACGAGACGGCCAGATTCGAAGTTGCCGTCGCGCTCACCGCAAAGTCAGCATCGCCGAAAGTCCTGTCCTGAAGCGATCCAAATGAAATCGTCTGATTTGGCCTTGCTGATATTAAAGGCCTGAGGCACGTCGGCGGCCGCGATTGAAGTTGTTATCGCCTGCCTGATGAGCGGTGATCGTGCACGAGCCCGCGCCGGTCAGGTGAACCGTACTTCCAGTCACCGCGCACGAACCAGTCGCCGTAAACGAGACCGGCAGATTCGAAGTGGCCGTCGCACTCAACGCAAAGTCAGCATCGCCGAAGGTCCTGGTCCTGAAGCGATCCAAATGAAATTGTTTGATTGGCTTTACCGATATTAAAGGCCTGAGGCACGTCGGCTGCCGCGTTGAAGTTATTATCGCCAGCCTGATGAGCGGTGATTGTGCACGAGCCCGCTCCGGTCAGGTGAACCGTGACGTCCAGTTGATTGTGCACTGGCCGCTCGCAGTAAACGAGACCGGCAGATTCGAAGTGGCCGTCGCACCCACCGCAAAGTCAGCATCGCCGAAGGTCCTGTCCTGAAGCGATCCAAATGAAATTGTTTGATTGGCCTTGCCGATATTAAAGGCCTGAGGCACGTCGGCGGCCGCGTTGAAGTTATTATCGCCTGGCCTGATGAGCAGTGATCGTGCACGAGCCCGCTCCGGTCAAGTGGACCGTGCTTGCCAGTCACCGCGCACGAGCCACTCGCAGTAAACGAGACCGCCAGATTCGAAGTTGCCGTCGCACTCACCGCAAAGTCAGCATCGCCGAAGGTCCTGTCCTGAAGCGATCCAAATGAAATTGTTTGATTTGCCTTGCCGATATTAAAGGCCTGAGGCACGTCGGCTGCCGCGTTGAAGTCATTATCGCCTGCCCTGATGAGCGGTGATCGTGCACGAGCCAGCTCCGGTCAAGTGGACCGTACTTCCAGTCACCGCGCACGAACCAGTCGCAGTAAACGAGACCGCCAGATTCGAAGTGGCCGTCGCACTCACCGCAAAGTCACGCATCGCCGAAGGCCCTGTCCTGAAGCGATCCAAATGAAATTGTTTGATTGGCTTTGCCGATATTAAAGGTCTGAGGCACGTCGGCCGCCGCGTTGAAGTCATTATCGCCTGCCTGATGAGCAGTGATCGTGCACGAGCCCGCTCCGGTCAGTAGTGGACCGTGGCGCCGTTGATTGTGCACTGCCCGCCAGCCGTAAACGAGACCGCGAGATTCGAAGTTGCCGTCGCACTAACGGTAAAGTCAGGACCATTGAAAGCCCGATCCGAAAGGCCGGCGAAGTTGATTGTCTGGTTGGCTTTCTGTGCATTTACAGATTCGATTACCGGCGGCGCGGCATTGAAATTCCCGTCGCCGGCCTGGCTGTAAGTTACTGTGCAAACTCCGTTGCCGCTGTTTATCGTGAAGGTCGCGCCCAGATTCGTGCAGTTCCCGCTGCTGCTGTAACTCACCGGCAATCCGGAGCTCGAAGCCGCTGCCACAGTGAAGCTGTCATTGAAGCTCGCCTGGGCCGGCGCATGCGTGCTGATACTGATAGCCTGGTTGGCTGCCGTGTTGGTCAAAGCGAAGTTGGCCGAAAGCGATCCACCCGCCAAACTTCCGACGACGTTATAGGGACCGCCGGCGATTCCATTTGCGGTGAAAGCCGGCGCCGTCGCGACGCCACTGGCATCGGTAGTGATCGTTGCACTACCTGCAAAAGAACCAGTGGCGCCGCTCGCTGGGGGAGTGAAGATAACCGGAATCCCGCTCTGATCAATGCCGGATTCCTTGACCGTCGCCTCGAGGAGCGTGCCGAAGGCTGTGTTAATGGTTGAGCTCTGCCCGGTTCCCGACGTGGCCGCGATTGTGTAATTCACTTCGACCGCGCCAATATCGACCGTGCTGTTTATGATGCGGGCAAATCCGCTACCCTTTGATCCAGCGGCAGAGGCTCCCCAACATCGTTGTCTCCATCGAGATCGAGGGTGTCAGGTGGCAAGAGCGCATTGTTGCCGGCATCGATAACGGGACTACCGGGCAGCGGGACTATGCGTGAATGCTCCGCCACCATTATCCGCCAAGGCGCGCAGCAGGGGATCAGTTGGGGTCGCGATCGTTCCGACTTGATCGCCGTTAACACCATTGCTAAAGCCGCCGGCGCCATCAGACTTGCCGACGAGGTTATGACCCAAACTTGTGAAGCTGCCGAAAGCATCTGGAGCTGAAATTGTTGACGAGTTACCGGCCAGAATTGTGTTACTCAAACTGGCAATCCCAACGTTACTTATGCCACCGCCGTTGCCCGCCGCTGAATTGCCGGTGATGGTTACGTTAGTCAAGGTGAGAGTGTGACCAGCACTATTCAGAATTGCGCCGCCATCCTGGGTGGCGGAGTTGCCTGACAACGTACTGTTCAGAATTGCCAGGCTTCCATCATTGCGAATTGCTCCGCCGTCATGACCGGCATTGCTGTTAAGAGTTAGTCCCGCCAGAGTGAGCGTGCCGCTGTTCTGGACCGCGCCTCCATCTCCGCCTGACCCATTCCCTTCGGTCAGTGTGAGATTAACCATTGCGACCGACGCCCCGGACATTACATTGAACAGGCGGGTGGCATTGTTGCCGCTAATAGTTACTCGCCCGTTGTTGGCACTGAGTGTGTTAACGATGTTCACACTCCTGGCAACTGAAAGTTCAGAAGCGAGGGTGATTGTGTGCGGACCGCTGCCAAGGTTGAAGTTGACGGTGCCGCCTTCACAAGTTCCGATCAGCGCCTGCCGCAAAGTATTGGGCCCGCTGTCACCCGGATCCGTAACGGTCTGATTGGTCGCGCAGTTATCTACCTGCTGGACGACTGTGTTGCTGGTTGCAGCGCCGAAGTTGCCGTCGCCGCTGTACTCAGCCGTGAGGTTGTGACTGCCGGAAGAAAATGTATTGCCGGGCACGATGCATTGTGCCTGTCCCGCCGTCAGTGTCAGGGCAGTGCAATTTGAAATGTTGTTGCCACCGTCTTTGAAGGTGACGCTGCCACTCGCGGGTTGGGGCGGAGCCAGTGGCCGGAGTGAGGGTCGCGGTAAGCGTGACGGCAGAAACTGTGAAAGATGGATTCGGCGCCGCAGCCAGGACAAAGGTCGCCTGGACCGGATTGACGACCTGGGGATTGCTGAGGCTGGCGCTTTGTCCGTTGAAGTTACCGTCACCGCTGTATTGCACTGAGATCGTGTGACTACCCAACGCGAGGTCGGAAGTTTGACAAGTTGCCTGTCCACTTGAAACCGACGCACTGCTACAGCCGTTGATCGGATTGCCGCCATCGAGGAATTGAACGGTTCCCGTTGGTATGCCGCTGCTTGCCGAAATTGTGGCGGTAAAGGTTACTTGATCGCCCCGCACGCTCGGATTCAGCGATGAGGTGACACCCACAGTCACATTCGCTTTGTTCACAACTTGAGGATTGCCAGTCAGGTTTACCGTCGCTGAATTGAAGCTGGCATCACCGCTGTACTGAGCGCTAATCGTATGGCTCGTCAACTGAAAGAGCTGAAGTCAGACAAGCTGCCTGGCCGTTCGAAAGGTTCACACTGTTACAGCCGGCGATCGGATTGAGGCCATCAAGGAACTGCACGGTTCCGGTCTGGCGTGCCGGAACTCGACGAGAGTTGCCGTAAAGCTCACTTGCTGCGCAAATACTGAAGGGTTGACGGAAGACGTCAAACCAAACGTGGGCGTGATCTTGTTCACCACCTGCGGATTGCCGGTCAGGCTGCCGCTGCTCGGATTGAAGTTGCCGTCGCCGCTGTAGTCGGCGGTAATCGTGTGATCGCCAAGTGGCCAGGCTCGATGTCTGACAAGTCGCCTGGCCGGATGCGAGTGCGACACTCGTACAGCCGCTAATCGGAGTACCGCCGTCCAGGAACTGCACCGTGCCAGTGGGCGCGCCGGCGCCCGAGGTGACCGACGCAGTGAAGGTGACCGTCTGGTTCAACTGCGAAGGGTTCTGTGACGACGTCAGACTTGTTTGAGAACTGCTCAAACTAAACTCTACCGCGCCAATGTCCACAGTGCTGCCTTGTGGACGATTGATGCCGCGCTGATCGATAACCAGATTCGAATCCAGATTCACACTGGCGCAACTGCGATTGAGCACGCAATTGTCACCGCTGTTCTTCGCCGGACTGTTTACGTCGATGTTCCGCGTTTGCGTCGGTCCGCCGTTATTTTGTAAGGCTCCCAACAACGGATTGGTGTTGAGCAGGTCGCCGGCAGCGCCAAAACCTGAAGCGCCATTCGGATCTCCAATCAGATTGTGACCGAGGGAAGCGAACGTGCCGGAGCCTTGCGTTCCACTACCGCCCGAAGCGACTGCATTTGCGTAGACAATCGTGTTTCTAATGCTCGCGGTGCCGGCTGCCACCGCGATGCCGCCACCATTCCCGGCGCTTCCCGGCGGACCACTCCCACTGAACGGGTTGGCGACTCCGCCACCGCGCACGCCCGAGGTGTTGTTGCTGATGGTGTTGTTGACCAGGGTCGCGCTGCCGGAGCTGTAGATTCCGCCTCCGGACCCGCCATTGCCGCCGGCCGCATCACTGCCGCAAGGGCAGGCGCTGAAAGTGATCGCATACCCGCCGAAGTTTCCAGCGCCGGCGACGTTATCGCTGACCGTACTGTTTGTCAGAACGAAAGGCCCCGAACTGAAGATTCCGGCGCCACTGCCGCCGCTGCCGCCGGTTGCGCCATTGTTATGACCTGAGTTGACGCCGCCCGTGCCGCCATTGCCTGCATGATTGCCGCTGACAGTCGATGACGCCACGTTGAGCGCGCCACTGCTGAAAATGCCGGCGCCGCTGCCGCCCGCTGCCACCGGCGCCCGAGAAGGTGAAGCCGTTAGCATCTGCTCCGTTGCCACCATTGCCGGTGGTGTTGTTGCTTGAGGTGGTGTTGCTCACATTAGGACGCCAGAGCTGTAGACACCGCCGCCGCTGCCGCCCGCTCCACCGCTGCCGCTGCTCGACCCGCTTACGCCGATGCCACCATTGCCGCCGTTGCCGGTTGTGTTGCCGTTGATCGTGCAGTTGTTCAGTGTCAAATTACCGGTGCTGTAGATGCCGCCGCCGAGCCCGCCGCTTCCCCTGCGCCGCCTGGACGCGGGTTGCCATCCGGTCCACCGTTGCCGCCGTTTCCACCATTGCCGGTTCGACTAGAGGTAACGATGCAGCCGGTCAGCGCAAGCGAGCCTTCGTTGTAAATCGCGCCGCCGCTTTGACCGTTGCCGCCAGGCAATCCATCTCAAATCCATTGTTCGCCGCTCCGCCGTTTGCACCGTTGCCGGAGAAGCCCCGGTGAAGGTCAGTCCGCTGGCGTTCATGGATGCGTTCGGAGAGACACGGAAGATGCGGCTTTGATTGTTGCCGCTGACGCTGAGCACGTTCGTACCCGGCCCGGTGAGTTTGACCACGCCATTATTCGCAACCGTCAGCTCACCGTTGCTTAAAGTAATAGTGCAGGGTGAGCCTGAGTTGCAGCTCGGTAGATTGAAGGTGATGTTCTTGATCCCGGGCGTTGAGTTCGCCGTAGTGATCGCATCGCGCAGAGTGCAGGTCGCATCGCAAACTCCATCGCCGCTGTCGCTGGTCAGGTTAACCACCAGATTGGTTGTGGTCGGCGCATAAGTCACCGTGTTGTCAGTACTGGTTGAAACTGTGTTTCCATTTCCGGCTGAATCAATGGCGGAGTTTGCGGGGATCGAGGCCTGGACGATTCCGGCGCTCAGTAGATTGCTGACCGAAACTGTGTAATTCGCGCCGCTGCCGCTCACGTTGATCAAAGCACTCGAGACATCCGCGGTAGATCCAATCAACGAGACATCCGCATTCGTGAATCCGGTAACCGGTCTCAGTGAAGACGACTGAGAAGTTGATTGGTTCGCTGCCGGTTGGATCGGACCGACCGTTGGCCTGATTAATCGTCACTGCCGGCCGAGTAATATCGACGGTCACGGCATTGTCTGTGCTGGTGGACGCCAGGTTTCCGTTGCCTCCCGTGTCTATCGCTCCGTTGGCCTGAATCGAAGCCTGAACGACACCGCTGGTCAGGACATTGCTGACCGCAACGTTATAAGTTGTGCCGCTGCCCGTCACCGAAACCTGCGCCGCTGAGACATCCGCAGTGGATCCAGCCAAAGAAACGGCGCTGCCCGTTAGTCCGGTAACCGTCTCGTTGAAGACAACCGTGAAGTTGATTGGTTGCTGGCTGGTGGGATCCGCCTGGCCGGCTGCCTGATTAATTGTCACCGTTGGCGGCGCGTCCAGGGTGACTGTGTTGTCGGTGCTGGTAGAAGCGTCGTTGGCAATGCCGTCACTGTCCAATGCCGTGCCTGCCGGAATGCTCGCCTGGACGATGCCGTCGCCTAAATTGCTTACTGCAACGTTGTAGGTTGTGCCACTGCCGGTGACATTGATGTCTGCGCTGGCGACGTTTGCCGTAGAGCCGGCTAAAGAAACGCCCGCCGAACTAAGCCCCGTGACGGCGCGTGAGAAGACGACAGTGAAATTGATCGGTTGAGCATGCACCGGATCAGCCTGGCCGGCCGCCTGATTAATTGTCACCGTCGGTGGAGTGGCGTACTCGACTGCGCCGATATCGACGGCGGTAAATTGGGGCCGGGTGAACCCCGCTGATCTGTCGTCAGATTAAATAAAAGATTACTCGTCGAGCAGGATTTATCGAGAACACAATCGTCGCCGGCATCTTTGGCGGGGCTGTTGGCCGCCAGATTCAGCGTGAAGGTTCGGCCGCCGTTGTTCATCAAGCTCCCGAGCAGAGGATCCTTCGGGGACGCGATCGATCCGACCTGATCGAAATTAAAAGCGTCGGTGAATCCGCTTCCGCCGTCTGACTTTCCGATGAAGTTGTGACCCAGCGAGGTGAAAACACCCAACAGGTCAGGACCGCTCGCGCCGGCTGGAACGGTGTTAAGAGCCACGATCGTGTTGCGTGAAGCTTGATTGTTCCGCCGGAAATGTCGATGCCGCCAGCGGTGCCGTTGACCCCGTTAGTTGTGCCGTTAACACCCTTGACGCCGGCGCTGCCCACACTGTTGTTAGCGACGGTTGTATTGATAACGAGGGCGTTGCCAGCCGGCGTTGAAGATGGCGCCACCATTACCGGCGCTGCCACCGTTGCCGTTCGAGCCGCCGTTTACGCCATTCGGGATTTGATTGGCGCTGAACGTACTGTTAACGATAGTCAGCGTTCCCGTGCTGTAGATGGCGCCGCCGTTGCCGCCGTTACCGGCCGAACCTCGCAGAACATTCGGAACCGCTCGCTCCGCCAAATCCACCGGCGCCGGCGGCGTTGTTAGTTGAAAGTGCTGTTCGGTGACAGTTAAAGTCCCGGCATTATAAATCGCACCGCCGTCGCCCCCTGGCGCCCCGGCGCCCCACCCGTGAACGTGTTGGTGCCACCGCCCTGACCGCCCCGGCCACCGGCGTTGCTGGTTAACGTGCAGCTATTGAGCGTAAGCGAACCGGTGTTATAGATCGCGCCACCCTTTCCTCCCGGGTTCCCGGAGCGTTACACTACAGAACCCACCACCGGCGCCGAAGCTTGCCTGATTGGCGGACAGGTTGACGCGGAGTCAGCGTGAGGTTACCGTCATTGTAAATAGCGCCGCCGTCAATATCGTCGATACTGAGTGGCGGCGAGCCGCCAGTGATCGTCAAATCACTGATGTTCACCGTAGCGCCGTTGGCGATTCGCAATACCCTCGTAAGGGGTGGAGTTGCCGACATTGCCGCTCAGTTTCAGGACGTCAGCGCCTGGTCCGGCAATGTTGAGCGAGCCATTATTGTCGATCAAAAGCGCCGTAGCTTGACCGCTGTACGGATAGGTAATCGTGCAGGGCTCAACGCCGTGCACGAAGGCAAATCGAAGTTGATCGTCTTCGGGCCGGGAGTGTTATTGGCGGCGCCAATCGCATCGCGCAGCGTACACGTCGCGTCACAGACACCGTCTCCCTGATCGTTCGTCTGGTTAACCGTGAACATCGGCGCCTGGAACGTGACCGTGTTGTCACTGCTGGTCGAAAGCCTGATTGCCGCCGCCAAACCCGGTCGCCGCGTTGGCGAGTACCGAAGCCTGGACTGTGCCGGCACTTTGGATATTACCGACGGCGACGTTGTAGGTCGTGCCGCTGCCGCTAATGTTGATGCTCGCCGCCGAAACGTTTGCCGGTTGAACCGGCGAGCGAAACGCCGCTGCTGCTGAACCCGTTGACGTCCTTGACTGAAAACAACTGTGAAATTGATTGGCTGGGTAGTAGCCGGATCGCTCTGACCGGCTGCCTGATTGATGGTGACCGTCCGGCGGCGTACCCTGGAACGTCACCGTGTTGTCTGTGCTCGTCGATGCCAGATTGCTTCCGCCCAGACCGCTGGCCGAGTTTGCCGTCACTGATGCCTGCACCGGTGCCATCGCCGGTCGACGTTCCCGACGGCCACATTGTAGGTAGTGCCGCTGCCTGGTAACAGTGATTGTCGCTGAAGAGACGTTCCCGGTTGACCCGGCGAGCGATACACCGCTACTGCTGAAACCCGTGACCGGGACACTGAATACGACAGTGAAGTTGATCGGCAAACGTCTCGGTCGGATCCTGCTTGACTCGGAGGCTTGATTGATTGTGACAGTCACCGCCGGGATGTTGAACGTGACGGTGTTGTCCGTGCTCGTCGAAGCCTGACTGCCATTGCCTGCGTCATCAGTGATCGCGTTTTGCTAAAACCGAAGCGCGAACAGTGCCGGAGCTCAGCAGGTTTGCGACCGAAACGTTATGAAGTATTGCCGCTGCCGGTCACGCTGACGGTCGCGGCTGAAGTGTCCGCGGTCGAACCCGCCAGCGAGATGCTCGCATTGCTAAAGCGCTGTAACGGACTGATTGAAGATCGCAGTGAAGTTGATCGGCGCAGCGCTCGTCGGATCTGACTGGCCGCTTGCCTGATTGATCGTGACCGTCGGTCCGGTGCGATCGATCGTTACCGGCAGCGATGCACTTGGCTCGCTTAGGGATCCCGCGCTCGTCTGCCGGCAGGTGAAGTTGTAAACAGCCATCAGCAGAGTTATCTGTGTAGGAAAGCGCTAGCCGAGCCGCTGCTATCGGCTGTGCCGCTCGCGACGACCGAGCCATTGCGGAGCAGCTCAACGGTCGCATTCGCGATGGCGCCACTGATGCTGAATTGCAGGTTCGTCTCTTTGGTCAGATTGTCGGTGTCGCTTACGCCGGTGTCGCTGGTTGCGAGGAGATCGGGAGCGTTCGGGATCGGCGCCGCTTCGACCGATCCGATGTCTACGACCGAGCCTCACTGGCCGGGTGGCGCCGCGTTGATCCGTCGTGATCGCCGGATTGTTATCACCGCATCCGTTTGCCACCAACACGCAATTATCACCGGCATCGCGCACCGGACTTCCCGCTAACGGCGACAGAGTCATTGTTGGACCACCGTTGTTCTGCAGCGGCCCAAGGAGCGGATCCTTTGGCGAAGCGATCGTACCGGCTTGATCGCCGTTAACGCCGTCGGTAAAGCCCGTGCCGCCGTCGGACTCTGCCGACGAAGTTATGACCGGATGAAATGAAGGCGCCCCACACGTCGGGACTGTTGGCGGCATTGTTCAATCCGAGAACCACGTTTCTGAGCTTCACGTTGCCGGCCGAGGTGGCAATACCGCCGCCCGTTACCAGGCGCGCCCGGTAATCCGTGATAGGTGTTTTGGTCACCGCAGCCGCCGCAACCGACACACCGCCAGCACCGGCGTTACCCGCGTTATTGTTGGCAACCGTACTGTTGATTAGCGTAAGTGTCCCGTTGGTGCTGACACCGCCGCCGTTCCCGCCATTTCCGCCGTTGCCACCATGACTGACGTTTTGGGCGAAGCCCCGCTACCTCCGGCGCCAGCGGAGTTATTGCTGACAGTGCTGTTGATTAAGCTGACTGTTCCGCCGTTGTTCCAGATGCCGCCACCGGAACCGCCGGGCCCGCCGTTGCCGGCCGGAGGACCGTTGAGATTGAAACCGCCCGTGCCGCCGCCGACCGGCGGAGTTGCCGCTGATGGTGCTGCGAACGAGTGTGAGCGTGCCACCATTGTTGGCGATGCCGCCGCCATTACCACCGGGATCCACCAGGGCTACCGTTGCTGCCGGCGTCGCCGCCATAGCCCGCAGCGCTCGCGGTAACCGCGCAACTCGTCAAGCTTAAGGCGCCTTGATTAAGAATCGCGCCGCCGTCCGCGCCTCCAGGAGCCCTGCCATTGGTCAACGTCAATCCGCTCAGACTGAGGCCAACGTTGTCGTTAACCAGGAATATTCTGCTTGAATTGTTCCCGCTGATGCTGAGAACGTTCGCGCCGGGTCCGTTAATGACGACGGGTCCATTGGTCGGCTGCAGGACGCCGCCGGTTAAAGTGATCGTGCAGGGACTGCCGGTAGTGCAGCCTGGTAAATTGAAGCCGATGTTCTTAGTGCCCGGCGTGGTGTTCGCCGTCGTAATCGCGTCGCGCAGGGTACAAGTCGCATCGCATATTCCGTCACCCGCATCGCCCGTGACGTTCACGGTCAGATTCGTCGTTGTTTCGGTGAAGGCTACGGTGTTGTCGGTACTCGTCGATGCCTGATTCAAATTGCCGGCAGCATCGAGTGCTACGCCGGCAGGAATCGACGCTTGCACCGATCCTGAGCCACGGAGGCCATTGACGGTCACCGTGTAGTTCGCGCCGCTGCCGCTGACATTAACTGTCGCCAATGAAAGATCGGCAGTCGAACCGGCAAGTGTAGATATCGCTCCCGGTGAAACCAGTGACTGGCTCGTTGAAGGCGACGGTGAAGTTAATCGGCAACGTGCCGGTGGGATCAGCCTGGCCGCCGGCCTGCTCGATCGTAACCGTCGCTCCGGTGGTATCCACCGTCACGCTGTTGTCGGTACTGGTTGAGGCGCTATTGAATACGCCTTCGAAATCGCTGGCGGCGTTAGCCAGGACCGCAGCCTGCAACAACTCCGTCGCTGGTCACATTGCTCACCGCCACGTTATAGGTAGTCCCGCTGCCGCGTGACGTCTGATATTCGCCGCCGATACATTCGCCGTTGAGCCCGCCAGCGAAACGCCACTGCTACTGAATCCGGTCACCGATTGACTGAAGACGACGGTGAAATTGATTGGCTGAGTTTTTGTCGGATCAGCCTGGCCGGCAGCCTGGTTGATCGTTACATTGACCGGAAGATTGAAAGGTGACGCTGTTGTCGTTGCTGGTTGACGCGGTATTGAGATTTCCGGCGGCATCGGTCGCGACTCCGGAAGGTATGGATGCGACGACGGTCCCGCTGCTGGTGACGTTGCTAACGGCGACGGTGTAGTTCGCGCCGCTGCCGGTTACATTGATAGAAGCCGACGAAACATTCGCGGTCGAGCCTGTGAGCGAGACGTCACTGTTGGCAAATCCGGACACAGGTTCACTGAAGACGACGGTAAAAGTGATCGGCAGCGTGCTGGTCGGATCGGTTTGTGCGGCTGGCCTGTTCGATGGTTACCGAAGGCTGAATGTTGTCGAACAACACGGTGTTGTCACTGCTGGTCGAAGCAGCACTGCCGTTGCCGGCCGTATCCTGCGCCGCGTTCTGGATCACCGCCGCTTGCAGGAGCCCACTGCCCAGGAGATTGCTGACGGCAACGTTGTAGGTAGTACCGCTGCCGGTCACGTTAATGCTCGCCGCTGAGACATCTGCGGTCGAACCTGTGAGTGAAATGCCGCTATTACTAAACCCATTAACCGCCTCACTGAAAACAACTGTGAAGTTGATGGGTAAAAGATGCGTCGGGTCGGCCTGGCCTCCGGCCTGGTTAATCGTCACCGTGGGCGCGGTACGGTCGATGGTCACGACGAGAGTGCGGAGGCTGTTTGAGCCGGCGGCGCCCGAGATAGAATTGCGCGCGGCAAAGTTGTGGTTTCCGTTCGCTGCGTTGTCAGGTAAGCAGAGCAACGCGACGCCGCTGCCGTCTGCGACGTAGCACTCGTCACCACCGTTCCGTCGCGTAACAACCTCAACTGTGCCGTTCGGAATTCCGCCGCTGACCTGAAACTCCAGGTTCGTCGCGTTGGTGATGTTGTCGGTACTGCTGGTGCCGGTGTCACTCAAAAGATCAGGTGCGTTGGGTATTTGCAGGATCGCTTCGACGGCGCCGATGTCTACATTAGCTCCCTTGGGGACGAGTCAACCCGCGCTGATCAGTCATGACTGCAGGGTTGTTATCGCCGCAACCGTTGAGTGTCAGGACGCAGTTGTCACCCGCATCAAACGCCAGGCTGGTAGGTGGAAGAAGTAGTGTTTGAGTTGGCCCACCGTTATTTTGCAGTGGTCCAAGTTGCGGATCTTTAGGCGAGGCGGTACCGTGCCGACTTGATTGCCATTGACTCCGTTCGTGAATCCACTGCCGCCGTTCTTGCCGATGAAGTTGTGACCGTCACTGACAAACTGGCCCGAGATATCGGGTTCAAATCTGCGCGGTGTTGCCGGAGACAATTGTGTTGCGAAGGTGCGCCGTCCCGGTGAAGCTTCTTCACGATCCCGCCGCCGGCGCTACTCGCTCGCCAGGGCTGCTGCGGTGCCACTCGCATTGCCGGCCACCGTAACGTTTATCGTGTTTTCAGCGTACCGAAGTTGTAAATCCCGGCGCCGCTGCCCGCCCGCGCCACCACTCGCAGAGCCGTTGGATGCCTGCCCATTATTACCGTTGCCGCCCGTGTTGCCGCTGATGGTCGAGTTGACGACGGTCAGAGTTCCACGGTTATACACGCCGGCACCGAACCCACCGGCGCCACCGCCGCCGCCCAAAACGCCGAGGCCACCATTTCCGGTTGCGTTGCCGTAGATCGCACTCGAACCGATCGTGACTGTGCCGGCATTAATGTAAAGACCTGAGCCGTCCCCGCCGGTGCCGCCGGGCGCCCCCCGAGAACGCGCCGTTTGAAGCATTGCCACCGTTAGTGGTGACGTTATTCCGTAAGGTGAGGTTGGTGAGAGTAGCGGTCCCGACATTGAAGTAGATTCCTGATCCACCGCCGCCGTTTCCTCCGTTAGAGCCGAATTGCATGAGTTGCCGGTAGCGTTGCCGCCGTTGCCGGTTCGATTGCTGTCAATCGATCCACCGTCAACGTTGAGCGTGGCGTTGGCGCAAGATACTCCCGCGCCATTTTCCGCCCGGGCCGCCTGCCCCGCTTTGAACGAACGCGCAGCCCGCGTTAGCGCCTGTGCCCGAAAAGTTTCCGGTCACGGCGCCGCTGCTCAGCGTAGAGCGTGCCGCCGTTGTTGTAAATGCCGCCGCCCGAGCCACCGACGCCACCAAAGCCAAGCCGCTGGTGCCGCTGCCGCGGCGCTCCCGCTCCGCCATTGCCGGCGCGATTGTTACTAAAGGTCGAGTTCGTCAGAGTCGGCGAACTCCCGTCGGCGTAGCAATACCGCCGCCGTCACCACCCGTGCCGCCGGAACCTCCGTTGAAGCCAGCACTGACGCCGGGACCGCCGCTGCCGGCATTGTTGCCGCTGACGGTGCTGTTCGTGAGTGTGAGCGAACCGTTAAGACTGTAGATTCCGGCGCCCTTTCCACCATCGCCGCCTCGCCCGCCATTCTGAGCTCCGCCGCCACCCGCGCCACCATTGCCGGCGGTATTGCCTGACACCGTGGTGTTGTTCAAAGTGAGCACGCCGGCGTTGTTGTAGAGTCCGGCACCGTTGCCTCCTTGCCGCCGGTCCCGCCGGGAATACCGCTGCCGGCGGATCCCGCTGGGCCCACCGTTGCCGCCGTTGCCGGTGACGTTTCCGCTGACGTTGCAGTTGTTGAGCGTGAGCGTGCCGCCATCGTTATAAATGCCGCCGCCGCTGGTGCCGTCTTGTCCGCTCGCGCCGGTAGCAACGCTGGCGGCGCCATTGCCGGTCCGGCCACCGGTAATTTTGAGGTCGCTGATGATTACGATCGCGCCGGGCGAAACATTAAAGACGCGACTGAGGTTGTTGCCGCTGACGCTCAAGGCGTCTGCGCCCGGGCCAGTGATTGTGAGCGTGCCATTATTGGCAATCAGCAGTTCACCACTCGTCAGAGAGATGGTGCAGGGCGTACTGGAAGTACAACCGGGAAGGGCGAAATCAATCGTGTCATCGGTCGCGTTCGTGTTCGCTTGCATCGATCGCCTCGCGCAAGCTGCCGGCGCCGGAATCGTTCGTATTGGTGACGGAAAATTTGTGAGCCCAACGGCCTGACCTGACCTGAAAAATAACGAGCAGCTAATCAGAATGGCGAGGCCAAGAATCGCAATCAGTCGCAGCCGAGCCGTTTGAGCCGGAAGAAAAGATCGCGCACTCCACCGGAGGATCGCGGGGATGGTCGGACGAACCAGTTTGCGAGGTGACGATGCTTCACGCGTTGCTTCCCAGTTCAGGTTGAACTGAGCATATTTCTTAGTTCGAACAGATTCTCTTTGAGCACATATCCGCAGGCCCCGGCGCGATCGGCAGCGTGACGAAAGGCCGGGTCGCCATAGTGAGTGACGATCACTACCTGGCGTCAGGATAGGCTGGCGCAAATTTCGCGAGTGGCTGTCAACCCATCCTTCTTCTGCATTTCGATATCCATCAGAACCCAATCCGGCTGATGCTGCTCGTAGGCCGCGAAAGCCTCAGCACCATCGCTGCACTCAATCAATTCGCAGGCGAACTCTCTGACGACACGTCCAATCAGCCGGCGCATCGACGAGTTGTCGTCGACAATCAACAAAGATTTGCATGCTCCCAATGATTTACCGGTCATTTCCCGAGACCATCAGCCGGAAACTAGCAGCGATGTCGCCCGCTGACATCGGCAGTACTACCTATTTGAAAGTAGGTAGTACCACCCATTCTTTCTTTGCACGCCTGATTGCCAATCGAGGTAAGGGAAGGCAGTGACTAGAGCCTGGACCTGTTCGAGACTGCAAAAGTAAGCGAGCGCGTTTTTGCCCTTCAAATCGAGTTTGCGCGCAAATGTGCTCCCGGTGATGTTCCACCGTCCGCACACTGATGAAGAGCTCGTGAGCAATTTCCCGGCTGGTGCTGCCGTCGGCCAGAAGACGCAAAACGCGGCGCTCAGCTTCCGTAAGGTTGCCGAGAAATGATTCCCGGTCGCGCCGCTCAACCAGGAATTGCGCGAGCGCTGGGCTGAAAAGCTTTCGCCGCGCATCACCGCCTTGATGCGGGTGACACTTCGGACGCGTGCGCCGTCCTGCGAGCACAAAGCCGCGCACGTCGGCATCGAGGGCGGCGCTGAAGATTGCTCCGTTCCTGTGCATCGTGAGGAACACCGGAATGGTGGAGAACTGTTTCTCCTGGATTGCCCGGGCCACCTCGAGCCCATCAGCGCCGGGCATGTTGATGTCGAGCACGACGACGTCGGGTTCGAGCGCTTCGATCTCCGGGCGAGCGCGCTGGGCCCGATCATCGACCCTCCGCGAGGACGCGCAGTTCCGGATCGTGCTCAATTACCATCCGCAGACCACGGCGAAAGAGCGGATGATCGTCAGCGATCAGAATTGTGATTTCGTCCTGCATGAATGAATGTCGCCTGATCGGTACCTAGCATTTGCTCCCTCCCTTTGGGAGGGCTGGGAAGGGAGGAGCTACCCAAAGAAAAAAGGAAAATGACGCATGTGGCGCGGGCTTTCAGCCCGCGAGGGATCTTGGTTTGGAAGGTCGGCTGCGCCCCTGCCCTCTAACCCTCCTCAGAGGAGGGGAATCTACCGGCACCTTCACCAACACTATACTTCCTTTGTCTATCTCGGAATTGATCTCGTGATGACCGCCGAGGAATCAAAACCCGCTCAGCAATGCCTGCCAGACCAAGACCACTATCAATGAGAATTGCCGGCGCCATCGACATTGAATCCGTGGCCGTCATCGCGACAGCTAAACTCGATCGCGTCCCGGCCGGGCTTGATTGTGATCCAGGCGTGAGCGGCGCCGCTGTGTTTGACGACATTGTTAATGCATTCCTGAACGACGCGATAGAAAATGATCTCAGCTTTCCTTTGAAAGTAAGCCGTCAATGGTTTTCCACCGCACTGGAAAACTTGATCGTTCCGGATGCGGTCACACTCCGGAGCAGATATTCCAGAGCGTTGGTCAGACCCAACCGCTCGAGTTGATATGGCCGCAGATTATGAGCGATTTCTCTGACCTCGCCCAGGGCCAGCGATAGTCGTCCCTGAAACTTCATTCAGGTATTCGCGGCCGGGATCCCTGTTCCGGCAGCGAATTCAAGCCAAACAGGGCCCAGTTCTTGATCACCAGCAGGTACTGACCAAGGCTGTCATGCAGTTCTGAGGCGATCCGCTTCCGCTCCTGTTCCTGGGAATCGATCAGGCGGTGTGAGAACTCGTGCGTGCAATTGCTGGCGACGTCTTAATTCGACTTCCGCGCAGACGGAAGACAGCGAAGATGATCAAGAATTCGCTCCGAGTGACAAAAGCGCAATGAACCAGGGTCTCTGCCAGACGGGCGCCTGCACGCGAAATCTCAGCGCGCGCGCCTTCATTGTTCCAAACGCCGTCGGAGTTTGCGGCGATTACATGAAACGTAGTCGCCGCTGGCAACGAAGGAAAATAGACTTCGCGAATCGTGCCCACGTCAGTCCATTCCTCCAGCCAACCCTTCGATGCGATAACGGAACTTGACCTGCTCTGGTTTAATGAAACTGATCCCGGTGTAGCGAATCTCCAGGTTGTGATCGTTGGCCAGCAGTGCCACGCGCCGGAATGAAAATCGATTGGCTGACAGCTCAATCAGAACGTTTTCGATCTGTACTGTTGGTGGCGAAGGATTGGTGGTGACTCTTCGCGGATCGACGATCGCCACGCCGCCCTGAGTCGGAAACCAGAGTCTGCCGTCGGTGGTCCTGATCCCTGAAGGTTGGCGGCCGCCGTTGCATTCGGTGCTCAGCATTCCATCTTGTTTGCCATAGGCGACGCTGTTGACTTTGACTGGTGCGGCCGGCAGCAGCCGCTTCCAACTCCTGGCGGCTCACACGATAGATGCCCCGATTACAGGAAATCCAGAAATTATTCCGGCCATCGTCGAGGATGGCGAAGACTCTCGTTATTGAACAATCCATTCTGAACGGTGAAGTTGAAGAAACGGCCATCGCGAAAGCGGCTCAGGCCTCCGTCGTAAGTCCCGATCCACAAGGTACCTGATTCATCTTCATGAATGGCCTGCACGCGATCGCTGGCAAGCCCATCACTGGTCCGGTAAATCGTGACCGCGAGCCGCTCACTCCGGGGATCGATTCGCGCCAGACCGCCATAGGTTCCCAGCCAAAGGGCGCCTGCATGATCCTCTCGAATTACTTTGATGTCGTCGCTGGCAGACCATCCTGGACCGTGTATCGCCTAATCTCCTTGTCATCCCTGAATTTGAAGAGGCTCGCTGTCGGTGCCGAGCCAGGTGTTACCGAACCGGTCAGCCGTGATTGTCAGGACCGATGCGTCAACGCTCAGCTTGAGCCGGTCCAGCTTTCCGTGCTGCAAGAGGAAAACATCCTTTCTACTTCCTACCCACAACCTGCCTTGCGGATCCTCCGTATAGGCTGCTGACGAAAACGTTCACCCCTTCGGGATTTCTTCACCAGCACGTCTTCAAAGCGTCCGTCGTTACGCAGCCGGCTCGACCCCTGCGCGTGGTGCCAACGTAGACGTCGCCGTTTCTGGTTTGTAGCACCTGATAGGCCTCGTCATAGGCCAGACCATCGGCGCTGGAGAGAGATTTGACTATCTGTTTCTGGATACGACTTAAGCCGTGATCGGCAGGAACGACACCAGATTGAGCCTTCACGGTCTTTGAAACATCCGATCTGATTGAGTCAGCGGCGAACCCGGCTTCTTTCCCCACGCAGTAAATCGGCCATCCTGATAATTGACCGCGCCAACGCCGCCCGAGGAAGAACTAAACCAGATGCTGCCATCGTTGTCTTCGACCCAGGGCATGATCGTCACCGCGCGGTAACGCCGTCGGCGGCAGTGAACCTCTTGACCACGCCGTCCTTCAGGCGATAGACCGCTGACTGATCATTGATCCAGAGATTGCCACGGCTATCCTCAAACAATCTGGATCAACCGGAAACGAACGTCAAAGTCGAATTTAATTGAGTAAATCGTCTCGGCCTGGTGGGCAGAGGTTTGCCGGACGCCGTTTCGATCATAAGTCCAGAGAGGTGCCCGTTGGTCCCAGGTAGAATCGTCCTTCCCCGGGAGTGCCGCGTCAGCCACTGGTTGAAACTTTCCTTCGCGAAAATAGAATCTGCCGAGGTTGGTCACGACAAAGGTCTGCCCGTCCTTGTCTCCTGCCAAACTCGACAATATTATTGCCGGGCAGGCCCTCCGCCGCGGTATACGAACGAAAAGTTCCGTCGCGATAACTCGTCAGGTGCACCCGTCTTTCGGTACCTGCCAGCAAGGTACCGTCCGTCTCGATCTGCAGCGTAGCAAATCGATTGCTGTAAATCCCTTGGGTGTTGCTCTTATCAAAGACAGTGGAATCGAACACCATCAAAGCGGACCAGCCCATCGAACGTTGTGAACCACAGGTAACCATCCGGCGTCTGGCCAACTCCGCGCACCCGTTTTGTGGCAGGCCGCTTGTCGGTGGTCCAGTTTTCGAAACGATATTGGGCCTGCGCCCTGCCCGTGGACGAGAGGAGCACCAGGGCAGAGACGACAATGGCTGCGTTCGCTAGGCGTGACATCAGGGGCGTAGATAGATAAGAAGTGGACAATATGGCCCAGGGTCGCTGGCAAGGTCAATGAGCCGGCTTTTGTAGCGTTTCAACAGCTTCCAATTCAGTGTTGATCCAGCCTTTAGACCCCAAAGGCTTTGCGATTGGCTTTATCAACATTGCAGGCATATAATTCGCGGCACTACGAACACCGATAGTTTTGTCCTTACTTCTCAACAACGGAGGAGTCCCATGCCCGAACGCAAAAAGATTGGCGAGGCTGGAGCCGCCAGCCCGACCCTGGATTTCACGAACTTGAAAGCCGAGCACATGACCAAACCAATGGCGTCATTCCACGCGACTCGGTCCGCAACCGGGAGAGGAGCGAGATCGCCGCCGTAAAGAAACTCAACCCAAGAGGAGGAGCCTCATGATCACTCCGAATCCATCAGTAAGTTGGGAAGCCACCGGCGGATTGAACTCAGGCGGCGAGGGCTCTGACCAACAGATCGCCGTGAGTAGCTCTCATGTCGGCGTAAGCGGACGCGCCGTGCTCGCCTTCTACACCAAAACCGGGCACCAAGGTTTACGGCGTGACCGGCGCGGAGGCCTTCTTTATTGCGCAGGGCCTGCCCAGTGCCAAGAACGGATATGGCATCTTCGATCTGCGAATGATCTTTGACGAGTATCGAAAGCGCTTCTGGGTCTGCGCGCTGACCGGGAAGCCCGGACCGAGCAGCACAGTTCCTTCGTTTCTGTGCGCGATCTCCAAGACTGAAAATCCGCTCGACGGGTTTTTCTTTATTGGTGGAACGCAGTGCCGACCTCGCAGGGTTCCGGCTTTGAGGCCGGCGACGGTGCCGACTATCCATGCATTGGTATCGCGCAGCACGTGTTCATTCAAACGAACAAGGTGGCCGGCGCCGCTTACAAACACTGGCGCGTCGTTCTGCGCAACGCGGACAAGATGGCCCAGGGGCTGCCCGGCAATCAGATCGATGGATGGGAATGGTGGGGCTGGAATAATCCCGACGGAAAAAGACCTACATCATCCAGCCGGCCGTGCATCACGGAAGCAGCTGCCGACCGGATTTTTCTGGTGAACAAGTGGGGTAATAACGCCGAAGTTTGGGCGATTGATCATCCACTGACGCCGCAACAGAGTTACGCGCGCGCTGACGTAAAGCTGCCCGGCACCTCAGGCAGTCTGATTAACGGACCTCAAAAGGGAGTCTGGTGGCCAATCCACCTCCGATCGCGATGGGACCGCAGATTGGCGATGCCTTTCTCAAGGCGGTTTACCGTGGCGGAAAACTTTACTTCACCGCCAACAACGCCAAAGACTGGGACGGAACCGGCGCGCTCGGGTGTGGGCGGCTGATTCGCGCGAACGTCGCTAACTTTCCGAATGTTACCATTGAGATCGATCGCACCTTCGGACGCGCGTCAGAAGGCGACGCTCAGGGCAAGACTTTCCATTACGGTTGGCCCAGTATCGAAGTGAACAAGAAGGGAGATATGGTGCTCTCGACCACCCGCACGAGTAAAGTCCATCTTTCCGGAAATCCGTCTGAGCGCTTACTTCGCTGCCGAAGCCGACATCCGATCGAGGCGTCCTGCTGCACGCGGGCGAGTCACCTTATTTTGAAGGCTCAGGCCGCACGTACAACTACTACGGCGAAACGACCGCGTCCTGCGTCGACCCATCGAACGACACGTCGATTTGGGTTGCATCGCAGTTTCCGTATAAGACGAACAAGAAAGACATCGCGAACTGGAGCATCTGGGTGAGGCAGAGGCTTAATCGAGTCAAGCCCCAACGAATTGACGACGGGGAGGCTCCACGCCGGTCTTCAGCTTATTAGCAACCTCTCGCTACTGAAGCCGCCAGAAAAATTGAAATCAATAACCAGCTTTCTCTACTGTAACTTTTGCCAGTATTCAACTATTCACGCGCGCCGTTAGCATTGAGCCTATCGGCCGAATTCTTTAATCCAAAAGGAGAACCAAGATGAGACTTCTCAAAGCTCTGTTGCTCTGCGCCGCCGCGCTGGTGGCCGTTCCGGTCGTTCGCGCAGGACAAGCCCTCTGATCAGACCATGCAAATCCTGCTCGACAAGGTGAAGGCCGACAAAAAGTTGGTGGTGGCTGCGAATATGGATCTGAATGACGCCGAGGGAAAAGCGTTCTGGCCGATTTACGATGCGTACCAGAAAGACCTTGCAGGCGATCAACGACCGTCTGGGCAAAGCGATTCTCGCGTATGCCGACGGTTACGACAAGAAAACGCTGACTGACGAGACGGCGAAGCAGTTTGAGTGATGAGGCGCTAACGATCGATCAGGACGAAGTCACCATGCGCAAGACTTATTCGGCCCGCCTGAACCGTGTGTTGCCGGCGCAGGAAGGTGGCGCGCTATCTCCAGATCGAGAACAAGATTCGGGCCGCGATTCGGTATGAACTGGCAGCCGGTATTCCTCTGGTTCCAGTAAAGCCGGATCTTGCCAGCCGACCTGAAAAAGAGATTGGCCGCTGTCACTCGTCAGGATGTTCGAAAGCTTCCTGCATCAGAAACCGACCGATTGGCGCCATCTCACACATCACCGATGAATGAGCGGATTTCACGCAAGCGCTGCTGCGAGAGACTCGGAAGGATTCTCCTCGAAAGCTGTCAAAAATGACAACAGTATTTCTGCGGCGCCTCAATCCGTCACAATCGCCGCGCGCATGGGCTCAGGTGCCTGGCTTTCATTGCCGGGCCATCAAAAGCTCTCGTCAGATTGAAAGGAAAACACCACGAATGTCGCTCGTTCAAAAACTCCAGGATCGCGCTCGGCCTGACCTTCATCTTGGCAGCTGCCGGCGTAATCAGTGCTACTGCCCAAGACCCAGGGCGTTGCCGACAGCTCGAAACCCGCCGTGGCCACAAACGCAGAATCAAATCCGAAAAAGTCAGAGGCAGTGCCACCGTCGATTACGACTTCGGAAAACACCAGTGAACCACTCTCCAGCGATCACTCGCGATTCGGACGGATCAAAGAAGGACGCTGTGGTAAAGAACGCCGTGGTGAAGGACGCCGTGGTGAATAGCTCAACTGCTCCGACTGCACCCTCCCAAACAGCGTCCAGTGACAAGTGGCACTTTGTGTTTAGTCCTTATTTCTGGATGGCCGGCCTGCACGGCACCACTGGAGGTCCAAACCGCACGATCCAGGTTGATGAGAGGTTCAGCGAACTCTTTGATTCATTGAAGTTCGCCTTCATGGGAGTGTTTGAGGCTCACAAAGGCAACTGGGCGATGCAAACAGACGTGGAATACGTAAGTATCGAAGATGATAAAGCCACGCCGGGTCCACTGTTCTCAAGCGCCAACGCAAAGATCAAGACGTTCGTTTTTACTCCCGAAGTGGGATACAAGATTTACAACGACCCGGACAAAGGCATCGTTTGTTCAAGTGTTGGGCGGCACTCGCATCTGGCACATCAGTACCGATCTCACTTTTAATGCCGGAGTCCTGCCGGCAGTCCAGATTAATGTCGAGCCGAAGCTGGGTGGATGCGGTTGTCGGACTGCGCGGCAAAGTGGCTCTGTCAGAGAAAGTTTTCTTCCTCGGCAGATTTGATGTGGGCGGAGGCGGGTCGAAGTTCACTTACCAGTTGTTTGGTGGCCTTGGCTACAACATCAATAAGAAAGTTGCCCTGGTCGGTGGCTATCGCGCCCTGGACGTCAACTATGATAAGAACAACTTTCTTTACGACACGAACGCAGCGCGGGCCGATCATGGGCATAGGCTTCAAGTTCTAGGCATTAGTTTTGGCGGCGTCAATTCTCAACGATAGACGTCGACGATGATTCAACAAAGGAGAGAAGCGAATGAGATTAGGATGCAGGCTTATGAAATTTAGCCTGGCGATTGCCGGCGTGGTGAGCTTGATTCTGCTGACCAGCACGTCAGGTTCAGCACAGAAATTGCCCAAGAAGATTTATATCCAGGCGCAGGCGATGGGAACGTCGACGCAAATGGGCCGGAACGCCAATATCACGCTCATCATCGAAGAGTTATCGACCGATGAGGAAGAGCCGGATTGATCGAGGCGTTCCAGCAGAAAGGCAACGAGGGTCTGGTCAACGCGCTGGACAAAATGCAATCGAAAGGGAGAATGTCGATCACCGGTACCCTGGGATATGACATCGCCTATGCCAAGACAGTTTCCGCAACCCGATGGAACTACTATGTTGCGCATAGTAACCAATCGTCTCGCTTCGCTTTGGCGAGGTCATGGGCGGACACGCCGGTCGTCGGACTACAACCTGTCGGGAGTGGAGATTATCGTACGGCTAAAGACAAGAAGAAAGCTAAGGGTACTCTCTATCCGGCGGCCAAGCTGAAGATGAATAAACAGGGTCAAATGGAATTGGAACTCTACCAGAACCCCTGGAAGCTCGTGAATATCATGAGGCGCTAGACTAGTGGGCCTTCTATCCAGTTCTGACGATTGCTTAGAGAGCAGGGCGCGACTAGGTCTTGCGCCACTGAACGGAGATGCATGGCGTGGAACGCGTTCCCGCCATGTTCGTGGGCCAGGTCTTACGGTTCGCGCCCCTGCTGATCCGGACATGGTTCGCTTCATATTCGACACGCTGGTTGATCACCCCTAAATCGCCGGCAAAGTAAGACTGCAAGCTGACTCGAATTTAATGTGGGTTAGGCTTTGCGCTGGCGGGAATCGAAAGAAACAGAAGTCAGTACCATCCGCGTAGCAGATATGGTACTGACCTCCCTACCCGCCATAGATGAAAGTCGCCTCGCGGAAACTCTCCATCTGTGATATAAGGCAAAATCTTTACCTTAGCGACTGGCCGGGTCGCGAAGCCTCGGCGCGCGCTCTGGTCAGATAGTTCGGAAACAGGATGGGTGCATTTCAGCGGCGGAAACTCGAAACGCGTCCTGTGTCCTGCGAGAAGTTGAAGCATTGCCGCAGTGAAGGGAGAAAGCGATGACGGACAAAACCAATTCACGGCGAGAGTTCCTTAAGGCCACGGCGATCGGAGCTGCCGGTCTGGCGCTTGGTTCACGCGCTTCCAGTTACGCCAGGATTCAGGGCGCCAACAACCGTGTGCGCGTGGGCATCGTCGGTTTTTCCGATCGCTGTCGCGGTGCACTGGTGCCGGCCTTTCTGGCGAATGCCAAAGACATGAACTTTGACTTCGTAGCCGTCTCGACATCTGGAGTCGTCGCCGCGAGGAAGGCGCCGAGACCCTGGCGAAGCTTACCGGTCATGAAATTGCCAAAGCACGCAACAACGAAGAGCTATACGATCGCAAGGATATTGATGCGGTGATCATTGCCACGGCGGATTTCCAACATGCGCTCCATGGCGTGGAGGCCGTGCGCGCAGGTCGCGACGCCTATATTGAAAAGCCCATGGCGAACTCCATGGAAGATGCTCGGGCGCTGCGCAAAGCCGTCGCCGAGACCAGGAAGATCATCCAAATCGGCAGTCAGCGCCGCAGCGGCGCCAACTACATCCGCGCCAACGAATTCATCAAGTCCGGAAAGTTCGGCGACATCGTCATGGTCGAGATGACCTGGAATGTAAATCAGCCCGGACGCTGGCGCCGGACCCAGCTGGTCAAAGAGATTCGCGCAGTCAGGACACCGATTGGGACCGCTTTCTGTTAAATCGACGCGAAGACGGGCGCAAGGCGGCTTGGGACCCTCGCAAGTATCTCGAGTTCCGGCTTTTCTGGCCGTTATTCGTCTGGCATTCCGTGCCAATGGATGTCGCATCAGATCGATACCGTTCATTGGTTTTCTGGACTGCCACATCCACGCAGCGTGGTCGCTAACGGAGGAAATTACGCCTGGCGCGACGGGCGTAAGAACGTCGATACCATGACGGCCGGTGTTTGACTACGGTCCGCTCGATGATCCGTCCAAAGGTTTCCAGGTAGTTTACTCTTCGCGTTTCAGCAATTCCGCGGGAGTGTAAAGGAGTACTACTACTCAAACGCGCGGCATGCTCAATCTCGATACCAATAAGATCACCAGCGAGGGCGGTCTGCGGGCGAAAGAGGCAGCCGAAATGCAGATGCAGCCCAACCTGCTGGCGGAGATGTCACTCGCCGGCGCGAGCGAGCAAGCGCCGGTCGAATACCAGCGCCAACACCGGCGTCGATTACCTGACCTCGGCGCACATGCGCAACTGGATGGAGTGCGTGCGCAGCCGGCAAACACCGCATGCGGACGTCTCTGCCGGGCTATAACCACTCGACCGCAATCTGCATGACCATCGCGGCACTACAAACGGGACAACGCGTCACTTTTGATGACGTGAAGCAGGAGGTCGTCGTCGGCTCATGAAAGAGCTTTGCCTAAAGTTTGAGAGTCTTTACTCTCATGAACACCGGGCTTCATCCCGGTGATGAAAGACCGTGAGAATCATAGAACCGTTTCGGTTCTGTCATTTTGGGTGAGCTGTTTGAGACCACGAGTTAAGCTACAGTTTTTTTAGGGGAGGAGGCAACTGTGGGCTTAACGCAAAGAAGGTTCACGCGAGTTCAAGCTTGAGGCGCTGAGGCAACTGGCAGGGGGCAAGTCGTTCGCCCGGTTAGCGCGGGAGTTGGAGCTGCATGAGAACGTGTTGCGGCGCTGGCAGCGGGAGTACGAAAAGGAGCCGGGGCGGGCGTTTCCGGGAAAAGGCCAAGGTAAGGTGTGGCTCGACCGGGAGGCGGAGTTGGAGCGCAAGATCGGACAGATGACGCTCGAGAACGACTTCCTAAAAAAGCCTTGCAGCGGCTGGAGGAGCAACGGCTGCTGCAAGGCTTTTTAGGAGAGTCATTCTCATCTTCCTGCTCTGCAATCAGCCCCTCTGACGACACGCCACCACACTGGCTCATCCAACTCCCGCCTTCATGGGCAATGGCCTTCCATACTAAAATTGAGCCCTTCTTTGCCCGAAGCCCCTACCTACAAGACAGCTGGCATCGTGTCAAATTTGGGGCTCAAAACGGCCGAGGTAAGCCGTGAGCAGTGCCTTCTCACGTCTTTCTCAACCGGGCTGAGCGATGATCTCGAACTGCCAGGCAAGCGCCAGCCTCACCTTCCTCAGGCGACGCTGCCTGCTCATGTGCATATCTTCAGGGTCAGCCTCAACCAGTAGCTTGTCCACATCATCTGTCCTGCATGTGCGCCAATCGCTTATGCAGTATGATGCATCGGCGCTGACACATCTCAAACACTCTGCAGACCACAACCGAATTCGTAATCAAGGTTGGCCATGCTGGCGTTTGAGTAATGGCCTCCGCCGGCAGCTACTGCGACACACGGAAACCCTCGACAGACATATGTGTATCGAGCACAGACCTCCAGCCAGCGACACTGCGTGGACCGAGACCGAAGAACCAGTGCGTATCTGGTGATAACGAATCTGTAGGCAGAACTGGCTTTGCGGCCCCTATGGGCGATTCAGGCGTCTGTCCGTCGGCGAGTCTTCAACCGAGGTCGGCGCCTGCCTCCGGGTAAATCTCGACCGCCAACTGTGTGCCCATTTCCAGCGTTGACATGGATGTGGTTCACTGCTTTGCCGGCGTTGATACCGTGATATCGGCAGTCAGCACCTGATCACCGTGTTAAGCTGACAAGCACTCCACTTAAATGGAGGCAGTGTTGGCGTGGCTCATCGATACTATAATTATAATAAGTTGACACTGAACTTCTCGGCGAGCTGCCACAATAAACTTCTGGCTTTCCAGATTTGACATGCTATTTGACACCAAGCGCTACGTGCTGGCAGCTGCCCGTCACGTGTTAGCGATCGCGTAACAACGCGCCAGACCTGGCGTGATTTCGCGTCGTCGATCGCCACTACGACAAGCGTCAGACCGCAGTAAGCAAATCCTATTTCAGGCTATCTGACGCACGTGTCGTCTGTTTGCTGAAGTGGAAGTTAATTTCGTCTATGCGAGTGAAGGTCAGTGCCATCTCTAGCGCGCCGGAGGATGTTATTCTGTTTCTTTCCTGATTCTACCCGGCGCATCGTGTCGGAGGCTTTGATCTTACGCCGGCGATTGTAAGTTAACAGTCTGTCAGTACGAAAGGAACCAGCGCTCATTATCCAGGCGCAATAGATGGCCTGGCACGCATGGCCGACACCTGTTTGGTAAGACTTTAAGTCTCTAAGCAATCGTCGAGGCAATAGAGGCCACCCGATCTTCACCAGGTGTGGGTTACTATTCCCGACCCTCTTTATTCAGCTTGGCTGCTGTACCCGCTGTCTTTACGTAATGGACGCCGGGCCTTCTCACCCCAAATTCGCAAAGCTGTTTGATTATTTACTATGCTTCTTTTACGAAGTTCATCGAATTTAAAATCACTGACATGGGCTGTGTCAGGTGCCGGTCTGCATTCTGCCCGGTTTCAACCAGTACACTGCTCAGCAGACTCACCCCAGTCAGTAGCAACATCGTCAGTGATTGTGAGGGTGATCTGGCGTTGCAGGTGTAGCTGTGCTGTCAGCTCACCGCAGCTCAGGCTGGCCATCTGTTTCTGTCGCTGTTGAGATCGTCGATCTGAGGTGACGCCGCCATGCCTAGACCTCCATGATCTGCCATGCTGGGGTTGTAATAAATAGTTGTTGGATTAACGTCCAGGGCATGTCGACCAGGCAATGTTTTATTGATATTAGCGAACTGGTAGAACTCGGCCGCCTCACTCCATCCAATCTGCTGGCTTTCCGTCAGCGCACCTATCCACCAGCTTCGGCTGGCCTGGGTTGCCGGCGGATCGGGTGGATCGACTTTGATGGGCGTAAGCGCATAGCGGCGAATATCCGGGGTCGTCTTGTATCCCACTCGGAGTAACGTCAATCTTTGCGTCGGCGCTAATCTCGAGACTTTGTACTCCGTCTGTTACGCTGGCGAACTTCAATGGTAAGATATCGGTGAGCTCATTCGTTGCTTCCTGGTTACTCCGGTGACCGTGCCAGCCGATATGAATGTTGGCTGAAGTGCCGCTGTTTATCGATGATTGCTGCGTTGTATTACCGGCGTTGTCGGTCGAATCGTGTGATCGTAACATTGTACCATCTGCACTGGTTATTCTGCATTGTGGCTAACGGTTTCGGCTTGTCAGAACAGCGCCTCAGTTGAGCGCTCGCCCTTCTGTTTCGAGCCTGCTGGCGTCTATGGTTTTCAATTCCCTGGTACTCTGCGAGGCTTTACGTGGCGCGACGGATTGGAGACGCAGAAATACTGTCGTTTTTGACTCGGAAGAGCATAAACTCCCTCACCTGTACCCCTCTCACCGGTTCCCCCGGTCGATGCCGCTCTTATCACGTGTATCTCACACCCGGGTCGCGGCAGATCTATTTCTTGCTGGTGAGAGGAAATGCCGGCTGCGTGATCTGTAGGCATGGCTGCCACCAACTTCAGCACGAGGCCAGTACTGCATGGCATCGCCATCTAAACTGCTGCCAAACAGTCAGTGTGATAGCATCTGCATGCACGAATGATACTCGAGATCTTCTGTGCATCGGCAGTCATAAATCCTGTCGCAGCCACCACTGCTCACCTGATCAGGCTTTGAGTGCCCTGCCTTTGATGGAAAGTGATGTGGCGTGCCCTGCTGAGCCTCGAAGGGGAGTGTGCTAAATCTTGGTTGCTACAGGGCTTGTCACTCAACGTGGTTTGGCAAAAAGTGGTTATTGTTTTCTGGCAGACGGTTGCTGGCAAGCCGGGCCAGATACAGTCCCATTAAATTCCAGACCCGGGGGTTGACTCGGATGCCACCACGTCACTCCGGTTACGCTCGTGTTAGAGGGAAACTGCAGTAGCTCCCCCAGATCTGATGTTTTCAAATCCCAGACAAAACACGTTTGTCATTTCACCAGCAGCTCCAGGTGAGCTTGTTCACTGGCAGACTCTCGGCTCGCGGCTGGCACTGGTCCCGGAGAAAATGGTTTGTCATGGTACCATATCTCCCTTCTTCGAACCCGACTTCGCCAGCTCAATGGCCCCAGCCACACCCAGCTCGTCCCAGTCTTTGGCGTGGTGGCTATGAAGTTACTCACCGTACAGGCATCTGGAGTGGTGGCCAGACAATCAGAGTAGCCACACGTCAGCACGGCAGCTCGGCTCGTGCCTCCCCCCGCTGATGACCTCTCCACGGCAGCGAGATCGGAGGTCAGCCCACCGTAATCATCTGATGCCGGGCAGCCCTGGGCAGCTTTGTCCGTGCGCACCTGTTGTGTAGGCAGGCCAGTCTCTGTCTTTCTCAGGCCCCTAACTGCGGTCAGTAAACCGTCGATGGCGAGACCGCACGAGGCGAGTCGAGCTTCAGCCGAGACAGCGCCATAAAGTCAGATCAGATGTGCCTCATAATTCTTGTGCTGGGCATGCACGATGAAGCCACTCCCGCGCTGCCGCTCGCCCGGCTTTGTGTAAGCAGCAGCTCACCACACCAGCATGAGCTCACAGCTTTGGTCAGGCCCTTACTACTAATTTACCATTTAGTTCCGGAGATCACCTTGAACTCCTTTGAGTTGGCGATCCGGTTGAAGTTGTATGAAAGTATTTTGCCATTATTTTGACATCGCTTCTTCGTTATCCGGTCCAGCCTCGCCCGATGTATGTCCTCAAGATTGTTGAAGTATGAAATATCAGTGTTCGCGGATAGCGCGCAGTATCTGTGAACGATAAGTAATCGCTGCAACGGATCCAACACTGGGGTGGAAGCTGTGAAAAACCGGCAACATCTGCATCTTTTGCTTACCGACGCAGCATTTCGTAATTACCACGCGCCTGGTATTCGCCTGATCACGGGCTTAATCGTTTCGAAAACGGACCACCGGTAACGATGCTGCGCAAGGCGGTGCGCGAAGGTGAACAACCGATTCTGCCGACGCGGGCCCCAGCAATCGGTTCTTGAACGGTTCGGCAGCACCGGAGAGGAGATATCGCGACAGGCGCCCTGTTCACCGCCTGGAGACAACAATACTGTCAGTTTGGCAGAGGGTGGAACGAGCGGAACCTCGGCAGGTTATCAATTTTCGCGAAGTAACCAGCGTATTTTTGTCGACATGCTGTCGACGACGCAAATTCCGGCATCGCTGTTCGAAGACCTTTATCGGATCAACGATCGGTCGGCAGGTCTGAAGTGATAAACCATGCACGACACCACGGGGTCAGCGTTATTCGATCAACATCCCCGGACGATCGTTATCGTGGCCGAATTACCGCTGACTGTGATCAGTGTTCGTTACCGTGAGGCTCAGGTCGTTATCTGCGGTCGTATCCGGCAATATCAATGAGTCAACACTGTGATTGGCGGTAAGCCAGAACACGGCCCGTCACTATGCACCAACGACGGGCAATACTGTCCAGGCGTGATATCAGCATCTCCTACAATCCTAGTAAAAGTAGAAGGAGATGTTTTCTCTTTACGGCGCAGCCGAACCGTACGGCGTTGTTATCGTTGAACGAACAACCATTAACGATAGCCGAAATTCAGGAAGATTAGGCGATACGCAGTCAAAATACTGCCAGCGACGACATCAAATTCGAGAGGATTTTTGCAATTAATATGATCTCAATCCCAATGAGCGGCTCACATCGCCAGACCAGTGTTGTAATCACGCCACGAAGATCCGCGACAGACTGAAAAACACTCTCATTTCTGGATTCAAGTGAATTGTTCTTCAACGGGAGTCTTCCGCCATTTGGCCAGAATCATTTTCGCCGGGTTTCCTGCGATGGAAATCCACAGTGATGACACCGGGAGTTCAGGCTTGCGCCGGCACCTTCAAGTCGACGCCTATGGCAAGTAGATAACTGACTTTGTAACGGCGGCATAACACTAGAGACTCGTTGTCAGATCGAAAACGTTGAGCGTAATCATAACTGCGGAGATTCTGCACCGGATCACTTCATTAAAACCAAAATTTCGCTTGAAGTCTATTTTCCTTCGTTATGGCCGGCGACTACACGTTTCATGTAATCGCCGGAAGCCTCACGGCCGGCGATGAGGCACGCATTGCAGAGTCAGAGACCTGGTTCATAAGACGATCTCCCTGAAACGTCTCGCAGCCCAGCAGTTCTCACCGCCTGATCATTCCCGGAACAGGAAGCAGAGCGGATCGCCTCAGAACTGCATGACAGCTTGGTCAGCACTGTCAGAACGAGACTCTGTTAACTGAGTACTACCGGAACTAACTAGTGTTTCGCTGGCCGAGATAAATCGCCATACGCCTGGCGGTTGTCTCAACGCTCTGTATCTGCTCCGGAGTGTGCACATCCAGGCTGATCCAAGTCAGCGCGGTGCATGCCCAGGCGGCACTGCTAATAAATCGTTGATCGTCGTAACAGCGCCTTTATAGCCCGGCCTGAATCAGCTGTGATGACAACATGTGTATTCTCTGGCAGATGGCAGTTTCATCCACAGTAATTCCGAGATAGTAAAGGAATATAGTGTTGGTGAAAGACACCGGCCTTCCCTCTCTGGGAGGGTTAGAGGGCGCGGCTACTGTAATAAACTGTTCTCCCCGGGCCCTCACAGTCGCCTGCTGCTGGGGCCCCCATTTGTTGGGTGCGGTGCCACCGTCGAGCCTCGTAGAAATCTGGTACGTGCGATCGCCGCTTCTTGCTGTGATCTGCAGTTGGCACGATCCCGGACTGCTGTCATGGATTCAGCACTCGAAGCTCGGAGGCCAGTGCTCGACAATCTGCCCGGCACTGATGGCTCGAGGTGGCGGCACAGCCACCCCTTCCAGTGTTCTCACGTCACTGAAGTCAGCGCCTCTGCTGCAACGTCTGCAGCTCATCGGAGGACGGCGCGTAGTATCCAGGCAGCACTAGCAGCGCGATCGCGCGATTCCCTGATTCTCGGCAACAGAAACGAAGCGCCGCATTCTTGTGCAGTCTTCATCAATGATGTGGAAGTGATTGACTGCGACAGCTCGATTTAGTAAGCTGCACTGCTGCTGGTCTTAGACTGTCATCGCTTCCCAGCTCACGATTCAGTTATCGCCTTCTTTGTGCAAATATTGATGGCGGCATTCAAATCTTTGTTGATACATCGATGCGGCCGTGAATGGACTCGCCTGCAGTGATGCGGCGACAGCACTACTTTGGTAGTTGGAGGTGCAATTGGATCGAAATCAGAGAGGATGGGTTGACAGCCTGGAGGCAGTGGCGATGTCTCGCATGGCGACCGGCAGATCATGCTGCCGCCTCGAGATGTGGCTCAAGCTGTTCGGCAAGTATGGATTCAGCCTGGTGGCTTTGGCATCAAGTCTGCGATCAAGTCCGACTCCGGTGAATTAATTTAACAGAGCAACGGCTGCGACTGATACCATTGCTATTCTGTTCGAGATCAAAGATTCTGGGCCTTGAATCTTTCCGTCTGTACAGGCTGATTCCGGCGCCGGCAGCTGCGTGGGACGATCGTGAAGCGACCTATTTGGCCTTCCAAGCGCCCTCTCGACAGTGTTTGTTAATGCGCGCTCAGTATCACTGGCAGGCGCAGACAACGCGACAACGGTCGTCTTTTTAGCCCGGCAGCGTTATCGCCAGTGACTGTAATAACCGCCAGCGTTATACCGGCACCAACATGGCCTGGCGTACGCGTACGCTCAACAATAAATCGTTAACATTTGGCGGCGGCAACTGTGGTATCCGCCGGCTGATGTGTTAGCGGGGCTGCAGGTGTCAGCGCCGGCTGGTAACACGTGTGTCAGCCTACCGCCGGCAGGCGGAGAGAATGGCCGGGCAGCACCGGGATCACGGTTTCGCTCACGTGGCTCAGTCGTGGCTGGCTGTGCTGGCGTCCCAGTCGGCTTCAACCTGGGTGACAGCCCGAGTTAAGCCAGCAGCAGACGAGGCTCTGAACTCGGCACCAGCCAACTGGCAGGCAGAGACCAGCTAAGCAACGTCACGGTTCGGAGAGCGGCCGTATATTCTGGCAAGCAGTGAAGTTACGCTCACGCTTGTGTGGCGACCTGCTGGCTGCAGGCTTTAGTTTGAATCAGCGAATGGCACGCAGTGTTGTTGACTCGATTGATAATATCGGGGCTGGCGGCACATCCCACCGGCAACTCGGCTCTAACGGTAGCGGAAGTGATCGGATAATGGCGGGACCGCCATAATACCCTCGCCCTGCACATGTCGCCGCTAACGGCTTCAAACGTTCGGCGGCAGCTCAGATGCTGTTAATGCCGGCTGTCGATCATTCGGTTTGATCAACGCCACCATGCGACTCATGTAAGTGAACATTTGGTGGGGTTGAACGTCGTCGTCAGCCACAATAACCGAGACATCATTTGGCTCGGCTGTACGAGCGCAGCCTCGGCATTCAACTCAGTGCGCTGAAACCAATAAACGATTACGACAATATGCTGAAAACTCCTAACCGGACATTCTCGGCCTACAGTTCTCGAACCCGACGTCCTATCGGCACGCAGAATTCACTACCACCACCGCGCAAATCACGAACCTGGGACCACTGCAATAACGGTGGATCAAGCGCCGCCGCCTACCAGCCTGGCGTTGTGCCCAGTGCTAAGTCGCACTCAACGATGCGGCGTGATATTGCGATTAAATCGGCGCGGACAATCTGAAGGCTTCCAATGGGTATCGGCGCCGCCACAACGCACCCGATCTGTTGATGATCAGCGCCATTGCCGCAGTCTTGCGATTCGATCAGCGGCGATCGAACGGCAGTGTGTTACGCGACGGGACCCGTGATATTTGCGATACTCATTTCTTACGCAATAATGTAACTTCGTCGCGTCTTTCATTAACTCCGCCTCGTGTAACCATCATTGCGCCACG
>ERZ1370068.216-contig-10194_pt1 | contig 42437 bp, 46 predicted proteins | sample MGYA00561227_ERZ1370068 | MGnify/ENA primary metagenome ERZ1370068 (study PRJEB38410, sample SAMEA6850437) | metagenome | study: Metagenomic assessment of the ecological functions of the soil: analysis of the soil microbiota associated with the... | reverse complement strand
CCCGCCAGCCCGGCGGGGCGCTGCTGCGGCGTCCGACGCGGGCAGCAGCGTCCGCCTCCAGGGATGGATCGAGGCGCCGCGACCTGGGCGAGCTCGTCTTCCTGACGGTGCGCGACCGCAGCGGCATGGTCCAGGTCGTCTTCGACCGGGCGCGCTGCCCGCGCCGAGGCGGTCGACGCCGCGGCGCACGGGCGCGCAGCGAGGACGTCGTCGCGATCGAGGGAGAGGTCGTCCTGCGCGGCGCAGGGCAGCGCCGACGACGACATGGCGACCGGCGAGATCGAGGTCGTCGCCTCGCGCCTCGAGTTCCTGTCGCGGTCGGAGACGCCGCCCTTCGTCGTCGAGGACCGCACGAACGCGACCGAGGAGCTGCGCCTCGAGTACCGGCTACCTCGACCTGCGCCGCCCGGCGATGCAGAAGAACCTCATGCCTGCGCGACGAGATCGCCTTCCGCGTGCGCAAGTCCTCCACGAGCGCGGGCTTCCTCGAGGTCGAGACGCCGATGCTGACCCGCTCGACGCCCGGAGGGCGCGCGCGACTTCCTGGTGCCGTCGCGCGTCCACCGCGGGCAGTTCTACGCGCTGCCGCAGTCGCCCCAGCTCTTCAAGCAGATCCTGATGATCTCGGGCTTCGAGAAGTACTTCCAGATCGCCCGCTGCTTCCGCGACGAGGACCTGCGCGCCGACCGCCAGTTCGAGTTCACGCAGATCGACGTGGAGATGTCGCTTCCCGACCGAGGAGGACGTCTTCGACGCGGTCGAGGCCTTCCTCGCCGGAGGCTTTCGCCGCGGCCGGCATCGACGCGCGAGCGGCCGTTCCGCGCCTGACCTACCGCGAGGCGATGGAGACGGTACGGCACCGACCGGCCCGGACCTGCGGTACGACCTGCCGCTCTGACGGACCTCTCGGCGCGTCTGCGCCGGGCAGCGGGTTCGCGCCGTTCGAGAAGGCGCTCGCGTCGAGCGGAGACGGTCCGCGGGCTGCGCGTGCCCGGCGGCGCGGCGCGTTCTCCGCAAGAAGCTCGACGAGCTGACCGAGCTCGCGCGAGAGCACGGGCGCCGGCGGCCTGCTCTGGGTCAAGACGGCAGGCGGCGAGCTCACCTCGCCGGCCAGCGAAGCACCTGCCGGCGGGATGCTCGACGCGTCTGCCGCGAGGCGGCGAGCGCTCGGCGACGGCGACCTGCTCCTGATCGTGGCCGACAAGGCGACGGCGGTCTTCGCCGCGCTCGCGGCCCTGCGCGCCGCGGCGGCCGCGCGGAGCTCAAGCTGGTGGACGAGTCGCGCTACGCCTTCTGCTGGGTCACCGAGTTCCCGCTCTTCGGGTCGACGACGAGCACGAAGGCCGTGGTTCCCGATGAACCATCCCTTCACCGCGCCCGCGCGAGGAGGACCTGCGACGCGCCTCGAGAGCGATCCCGGCAGCGTGCGCGCGCGCGCGCCTACGACGTCGTCGTCAACGGCTGGGAGCTCGGCTCCGGCTCGATCCGGATCCACCGCGCCGACGTCCAGGAGCGCGTCTTCCGCGTCCTCGGGATCTCGCCGGAGGAAGGGCGGCGAGCGCTTCGGCTTCCTGCTCGACGCGCCTGCGGTACGGCGCGCCGCCGCACGGCGGGATCGCGCTCGGGCCTCGACCGCATCTGCGCGATCGCCGCCGGCGCGACGTCGATCCGGCGACGTCATCGCGTTTCCCAAGACGACCTCGGGCCTCGACCTGATGATGAAGGCGCCCGTCCGACGTCGGCGCCGAGCAGCTCACGGAGCTCGGCATCGAGCCCACGGCGCAAGCCGTGACGCGTGACCGCGCCGCGCCGGATCGCGGTCGGCCGCGCCGGGCGACGAGCAGCGAGCGTGCTCTGGATCGGCGCAGGGGTCTGCTCGCCGGGCGCGGCGAGCTGCCTCGCGTCTCCCGTCGCGGCCGCTTCCTGCTCGTCTCGTCGGCGGGCTCCGCGCGCGCCGGCGCGCGGATCCGGCGCGCGCTGGCGCGGACGCGGATCCTCGCGGACCTCGAGATCGACGACCGGGAGAGCGCCAAGACGCTCGTCGACCGTCTCGCGGCATCGCCGACGCCGCGCTCGCGGCCGGCGCGTCGCCGCGACGACGCGCTCGTCGCCGTCGGCGGAGGCGTCGTCTCCGACGTCGCGGGTTTCGCGGCCGCGATCCTGCTGCGCGGCATCGCGTGGAACGCCGTCCCGACGACGACGGCGGCGATGGCCGACGCCGCGATCGGCGGCAAGACGGGCGTGGACCACGCCGCGGGCAAGAACCTGCTCGGCGCGTTTCATCCGCCGCGCGCCGATCCTGATCGATCCCGGCCGCGGCCGCGACGCTTCCCGGAGCGCGACTACCGGGCCGGCCTCGTCGAGGCGTTCAAGGCCGCCTGGATCGCCGACGCGGACCTGGCCGAGCGAGCGCGAGCGGCAGCCTTCGAGCGATCCTCGCGCGCGACGAGGACGCCGCTGCTCGACGCTGCTCGCCGGAGCGGCGCGCGATCAAGGCGCGCGATCGTGTCGGAGGACCTGAAGGAAGGGGACCGCCGCCGGCTCCTGAACTTCGGGCACACGCTCGGCCACGCGTTCGAGGCCGCCGGCGGCTACCGGACGCTGCGGCACGGCGAGGCAGTCGCCTGGGGGATCGCGGCGGCGCTCGGAGATCTCCCGGCAGCGCGCCGGCCTTTCGCGAGAGCCGACGCCGATCGCGATCCGCGCGCCGCTCTGGCGCGGCTGGGCCCTTTCCCGAGCCCGTCGCGCGACCCGCGCCGTCTCGCGCCCTTCCTCGGTCCGCGACAAGAAGGCGACGCGCGGGCGGAATCGCGGGCGTCCTGCTCGAGAGGATCGGCCGGGCGCAGAGTCGTCGAGGCGGTGCCCTCGACGGAGTGGCTCGGCGCCGCGGCGAGCGGCCTCACTGATCGGCGTATAATCGTCGGACCGTGCCGGCGTTCCGCGAGGCGTCGGATTCGCCTCTTCGTCCTGCTGTCCGGTGCGTCTGATTCTGGCTTCTCTGGTTCCGCTGCTCGTCTCCGACGGCGGTTCTGATCCGGCGCAACCGGCGCACGCTGGAGACGCTGGAGGAGAAGTACCTGACGCGCTCCTCGTCCGCGCTGGCCGACCACGTCTCGGCGCTTCTACGCGTCCGCGCCGCGAGCGGTTGAAGAGCGCGGCGGCGCTCGCTCTGGCTGGCCGGGCAGCTCACCGGCAAGGACCCGTTCACGCTCGGACGACGGGCCGCGCATCCTCGGCAGCGTCCTCTCAGGGCGCACGCCGCTCGTCGCGCTGCGCGGCGTCAACGCCACGCGGCGTCGGGACGATTCGTCGGCCCGGACGTGCGCTCGCCCGAGATCGACTACGAGTTCCGCAAGGGCTTCGAGTCGGCGCGCGACGGCGTGATCTACCAGGGCAAGCCGTTCTGGCTGGCGGAGCTCGGGCCCGGTCGCGGTCCTCGCGCTGCCCGTCGTGGACGAGCGAGAACAACCGGATCCGGCGTCGTCGAGGCGCTCGTCTCCTGGCAGCCGATCGCAGCGAGTTCCAGCGACGAGGCGCACCGCGAGGTCCGCGTCACGCTCGTGGACCGCGAGGGAGACGTCGTCTTTCCCCTCGGCGCGCGCGCCAGGACCGCGCGCGACGTCGCTGCTCGTGGCCGACTTCATGCGGTTTCCCGGCGCGCCTGACGCGCTCGGAGACGACGCCGCGCGGCGCCGTGCTCGCGTCGATCGCGCCGGTCGGCCAGCCCGACTGGGGCGTGCCTGGTCGAGCGCGACCGCGACCTCGCGTTCGCGTCGGTGGACCGCATGGTGCGCGACACGGTGATCTGGAGCGCGGTCTGCGCTGGCCGGCGCGCTCCTGCTCGGCCTCGTCTTCGCGCGGCGGCTCTCCCGACCGATCGCCCGGCTGGCGGAATCGACGCGCGCGATCAGCGAGGGCGAGTACGGCGCGACGCGTCGCAGGTCGCCGGCACCGCCGAGATCGCCGACCTCTCCGAGAACTTCAACCGGATGAGCGCCTCGATCACGGACCGCCTTCGACCAGGTCCAGCGCGGCCGCCCGCGAGAACCGGGAGCTGTTCTCTGGCCTCGATCCGCGCGCTCGCCGAGGCGATCGACGCCAAGGACCCCTACACGCGCGGCCACTCCGAGCGCGTCGCCGCGCTACGCCGCCGACGATCGCCTCGGAGATGGACCTGCCGCCGGACGAGGTCGAGCAAGATCGCGCCTCTCGGCGCTGCTCCACGACGTCGGGCAAGATCGGCGTGGACGACCGCATCATCCGCAAGCCGACGGCCCTGACGGAGGAGGAGTTCGAGCTCATGAAGACGCACCCGATCAAGGGCGCGGCGATCATGTCGGCGATCCCGCAGCTGGCCGATGTCATCCCGGGCATGAAGTACCACCACGAGAAGTGGAGCGGCGGCGGCTATCCCGACGGGCCTCAAGGGCGAGGAGATCCCGATGCAGGCCCGGATCGTGACGGTCGCCGACACCTTCGACGCGATGACGACGACGCGTCCCTACCAGCAGGCGATGGAGACGGATTACGTGCGTCGAGACGGATCAAGCAGTTCGCGGGCGCGCGCTACGATCCCGGTGGTCGTCGGCCGCGTTCGTGCGGGCCTACGAAGAAGGGGAACCTGGCGCCGATCCCCGTGCGCCCGCCCTCGAGGAGCCGGAAGAGCCGCGCTGGATGGTCGAGGCGCTGTGAATCGGGCCTCGCGGCGCCGCGGTCGTCCTTTGGGCGCTTCTGCTCTCGTCGCGGCGCGGTGCTCCTCGGGCGCGAGCAATAGCCACACCTTCGGCCGAAGTTCTCCTGAACGAGACGGATGGCCGCCGTGCTCCTGCGCGAGGGCGCGCGCACGAGGCGGAAGCGGCCTATCGCGAGGTCAGTCAAGTCGGGACCGAAGAACCCCGACGCTGCGCGACGGCCTCGGCGTGGCGCTCATGATGCAGGGGCAGATTCGCGAGGCGCTCGGCGGAATTCGACACGCGCCGTGAAGCTCGACCCGGAGAAGGGCCTTTCACCGGATCCACCGCGGGATGGCGCGCACGCAGGCCGGCCGTTACGGCGAAGCCGAGGAGGACTTCGCGGCTTGCCGACAGCTCGGCCTCCGCCCGAGGACCGGCTGGACGTGCCGTCAACCGCGGGCGGATGCGCCAGCGGATGGGGAGTACGCGGCGGCGGAGGGGCAGTTCACGGTGGCCATGCGCCCCGGATCCGAAGTCCTTCGATGCGCTGCGTCGGCCGCGGAGTCGCTCGCGAGTCCCGGGCCCACTACGCTGCGGCGGCCGAGGACTACCTCGAGGCCGTGCGCCTCGCAGCCGCAAGAGTCCCGAGGCGAACCTGCGCCTGGGCCTGGTGCTCGTGACGATGAAGAAGATCGGCCCTCGGCCGGCGGTACCTCGAGCGCACGGTCGAGCTCGATCCGACCGGCGATGCCGGCGCCAAGGCGCGGCTGCTGCTCGAATCGACTCCGGCAGTCGTAAGACAGGTCGAAGCGTCCAGCCAGGGTCCCAGAGGCGCGTCTCGGATCCGCCCGAGTCGGGACTCGGCCTGCTCGCCGTTCGCTAGAATAATGCGTCTCGTTGATGAGCGACGTCGACATCCCAGTCCGGAGCGCGAAGCAGTCCGGCTTCTTCTCGAAGCGTCAAGCGTGGGTTGTTCATGACCCACACCGAGATCCTGAGAAGCTCGGGACGGCCGTGAAGAAGGGGCTGGGCATCGACGAGGTCGGTCCTCGAGTCGCTCGGAGGAGGCGCTGATCGACGGCGGACGTCGGGGCGGAAACCGCCGGCGCGCTGACGGCCGCGGTTCGCGCGCGGTCCGGCGGCCGCCGAGCGCGGGATCTTGCAGGACCTGCGCCGGCTCCTGATCCGAAGAGATCGAGCAGCTTGATCGCCGAGGCGCCGCGCCCGCGGCCGCGCCCGACGTCGCCCTCGAGGTCATCTTCCTGGTGGGCGTCAACGGCTCGGGCAAGACGACGACGGCGGCCAAGCTCGCCGCGCGCGGCGCGAAGAGGGGCGGTCGCGTCATCCTGGCCGCGGCGGACACGTTCCGCGCCGGGGCGATCGAGCAGCTCGCGATCTGGGCGGACCGCCTGGAGCGTGCCGGTCGTGCGTCATCGCGAGGGGCGCCGATCCCTCGGCCGTCCTCTTCGACGCGATCGCGGCGGCGAAGGCCCGCGGCGTCGCAGACGCTCCTCGTGGACACCGCCGGCCGCCTTCACACCAAGAAGAACCTCGATGGAGGAGCTCGCCAAGATGCGCCGGATCGCCGCGCCGCGGAGGTGCCCGGGGCGCCGCACCAGACGCTGCTCGTGCTCGACGCCACGACCGGCGTCAACGGCCTCGCGCAGGCCCGCGCGCTTCGTCGAGGCGGCGGGCGCGACCGGGCGTCGTCCTGACGAAGCTCGACGGCAGCGCGAAGGGAGGGCATCGTGCCTCGCGATCTACCGCGAGCTGAAGCTGCCCGTGCTCTTCGTCGGAGTCGGGGAGGAACGGACGACCTGATACCGTTCGAGCCCTGCCGAGTACGCGCGCGCCTCCTCGGCCAGGACCGGGCTTGAAATCGCAATTGCGATTGGTGATTGGTGGATTGTGATTAGCGCGAAACCCGGCTTCGCAAATCACAAATCACAAATCACAAATCACAAATCTCCCCATGAGCCGGCCCTTGCTCGATATGAGGTGGATGGACCGCGCGCTCGAGCTGGCCGAGCGCGGCCGCTTCACGGTCTCGCCCAACCCGATGGTCGGGGCGGTCGTCGTGCGCCGGGGGCGGGTCGTCGGGAACGGGCTTTCATCGAGCGCGGGCGGCCCCTCACGCGGAGGTCTCGGCGCTCGCGCAGCGCGGGAGCGGGCGCGCGGGGAGCGGATCTGTACGTGTCACGCTCGAGCCCTGCGCGCACTACGGGCGGACGCCTCCGTGCACCGACGCGATCCTCGCGGCGGGTATTCGCCGCCTCGTCGTCGCGGCGGGCGACCCGAACCCTCTCGTCGCCGGGCGCGGGTTCGCGGCGCTCCGGCGGGCCGGAGTCCGCGTCCTCGCGGCGGCGCCGGCGCAGCGGCGGCTGCGCCGAGCTGCCAGAACGAGAAGTTTCTCGCTCTGGATCACGCAGCGGCGGCCGTTCGTCCTCGCCAAGTGGGCCAGGCAGCCTCGACGGCAAGGACCGCGACCGCGCCGGAAGACAGAGCCGCTGGATCACCGGCCGGAGAAGCCCGGCAGCGGGCTCTCCTCGCTTCGCGAGGAGTTCGACGCCGTCCTGGTCGGAGCCGGCACCGTCCTCGCCGACGACCCGCGCCTGACGCGGCGTCTCGGAAAGAACTCGGGTCACGCCGCACCGGCGGATCATCCTGGACGGCCGCCTCCGGGTTCCGGAGCGCGCGCGTCTCTTTCGCGATCCGCAGGCGTGATCCTCGTCGTACCGCGCGTTCGCCGCCGAGCCCGGCCGTCCGCCGGCTCGTCTCCCGCGGAGTCACCGTCTGGAGCCTGCCCGGCCGCCGTCCCGGGCACGTGAGCGATCCGGCTGCTGCTGCGGGAAGCTCGCCCGCGAAGGGATCGCGAGTCTCCTGGTCGAAGGCGGATCGGCCACGCTCTGGGAATTCTTCCGGGCCAGGCGCGTGGACCGGGTCGCGGTCTTCCTCGCGCCGCGCATCCTCGGAGGCGATCGCGCTCCCGGCGGGCGTCGGCGGCGATGGCTTCGCCCTCGCCCGCGACGCCATGGTTGAGATGACCTGGAAGTTCAAGCGCTCGGATCGGACCTTCTGGTCACCGGGCCACTGATAGTGCCGCCGCCAGCTCGATGTTCACTCGGAATCGTCACTGGGGCTCGGGAAGGTGGCTCTCGCTCGAGCAGGCGGCGGCGGCGGCGCGCTTCTGACGGTCGCGCCGCCCGCCCGGGATTCGGGCCGTTCACCAACGGAGAGAGCGTCTGCGTGTCCGGGCGTCTGCCTGACGGCGATTCGCGAACGGGCGGGGCTTTGCCGCGGACCTCTCGGGAGAGACTCTCCGCCGTTCGACTCTCGGGGGCCTGGACGCCGACGACACCGTCAATCTCGGAACGGGCCCTCGCCTGGGGAGACCGGCTCTCGGGCCACTTCGTCCTCGGCGCACGTCGACGGCGTCACGCGGCTTCTCTCGGCCGTGCCGGCGAAGAATTCCTGGACCTACCGTTTCTCGATCCCCTCCGGCCTCTCCCGGTTCGTCGTCGAGAAGGGTCCGTCGCCCTGGACGGCGTCAGCCTGACCGTCGCCTCCCGGCGCGCTGCGGGACTTCGACGTGGCCGTCATCCCGCAGACCCGGCGCGTGACGACGCTCGGCGGCGCGCGCGCGGGGACACCGTTCAATTTCGAGGTGGACGTCTTCGCGCGATACGGCGCGCCCGGCTGGCGGCGGCGCGTCGGGCGGGCGGGGAGAGCCTCCTGATTCTCTACGAGAGGTCCTGCCGCGGCGGTCGTCCGCTCCGGGGAGTTCGAGGTCGCATCGCGGCGCATCGCGGCCAGGGCGTTCCCCTACGCGGGCGAAGTCGGAACGTCGCGCTTTCGTTTCGATCCGGCGGAGCGGCGCTTCATCGCGCTCGCGCCGGATGGAATCGTCCTGACGGGACCCGCACGAGCCAGACCCTGGCGGACGGCGCTCCTGCGCGGACCCTCCGGGCCGGTCCTGGTCGGCCCATGCTCCATCGGCGAGGAGGGTCGAGGGCGCCTACCTGGCGGCAGCGGAGGGGGCGCGCTCGTCCGGCCGGGCCGTCTATCTGCTCGATCCGGAGCCCTCCGGCCTGCCGGAAGAGCCGGGCGCGGTCTTTACCGCGCTCTTCGTCCGGTTTCCCGGCCTCGAGACTTCCACGCGCGAGGCCTCGAGGCCGCCCTTGCCCGGGGATCCCGTCCGGGTGGATCTTTCCGTTCGTGCCGGGCTGGACCGCGCGCACCGATACCCTGGAGGACGCTGGTCGCGAGGCCGCCGCCGCCGGGCGCGCTTCCTGGCGCCGCTGCCGCTCGCCGACGACGGGCCAGAGCGCGGCGCCACGCGGTCGAAGCCGCGAGCGCCGCGCGCTCCGGAGCGCGAAGAGGGCTTCTTCGAGCGCGTTCATCACGGCGGCATCCGACGCAGGAGCTGCAGGAAGCCCGGGATCTTCTCCGGCGCGGCCTGCGCGCGCGAGGCCTGGATCTGCTTCCGCCGCGCCCCGTCGGGTTCCGTGAGCCGGCCGGCCAACGCGGCGGCGGCGGCGCGCCTCGAGGAGAAGGCGCAGGAGTCTTCCGAGAACGAGCACCGCGCGGCACTGCTCTCACGCGGCCGCGAGATGGATCGACGAGTCGGGGCGCGACCTGGCTCGCGATCGCCCGCGAGGGCAACCTGCCCAAAGGTCTTTCCGTTCGGCGCGGACCATGGCTCGCGAGGCCGTCGAGGCCCTTCGGCGCGCCATGACGTTCCCGAAAGACGAGGCCCCGGTCCGATCACCCGATCCCGCGATCGCCCGATCATCCGATTCCTTCCGGCCTCTACGTGCACCTTCCGTACTGCCGGTCGCGCTGCGGCTACTGCGCGTTCGTCGTCTCGACCGACGAGTCCTCGGCAGGCGGCGTATCGCGGGCGCCCTGGTCGCGAGAGACGGCGCTTGCTCGCCGAGAGGCCAGGGGCGCGAGCGTTCGACTCCGTTTACCTGGGAGGCGGCACGCCTTCGCTGACGCCGGCGCCGGACACTCGCGGCGATTGCTCGGACGGCATCCGCCGCCGCTTCGACGTCCTCGCCTCGTGCGGAGGTCACGCTGGAGGCGAACCCCGAGGACGTCACTCCGGAGGCGGCGCGCGACTGGGTCGCGGCGGGGATCACGCGCGTCTCCGTCGGCGTCCAGTCGTTCGAGGACCGGGAGCTCTCGGCCGTCGGACGGCGCCACGACTCGGCGCGCGCCGCGCGGCGCTCGAGGCGCTCGCGCGGCGCCGGCCTCGTACTCTCGGGGACCTGATCCTCGGGCCTGCCCGAGCAGACCCCAGGCAGCTTCCGGTCGAGCCTGGCGCGGCTCTGCCGAGTCCGGCGTGGGCCACGTCTCCGTCTACCTGCTCGAGGCCGAGAAGTCGAAGACGATGGCAGGAAGACCGGCGCCTCCATCCCGCGCGCTACCTGTCCGACGACGCGCAGGCCGACGCGTGGCTGGAGATGGGCGAGACGCTCGCGCGCAGCGGGCTTTTCGCACTACGAGATCTCCAACTGGGCGCTGCCGGGGCAGGCAGGCCGCGCACAACGTGAAGTACTGGAAGAGGGTTCCGACGCTCGGCCTGGGGGTCTCCGCGCACGAGTTCTGGAGCGCCCGCCGCCGCGCCAACGTCTCGGCTCTGCAGCGCTACATCGAGGAGATCGACGGCCGGCCGGCGGCCTCTGGCCATGGATGCCGCCGGTCGCGTGAGGACGAGGCCGCGCGGGAAGAGATTGTTCTCGGCCTGCGCCTGTCCGAGGGCGTCCCCGCGGACGACGCTCGAAGAGCGTTCGAACCGCGCGGCCGACGACGACCCTCGCGGACGACTACGCGTTCTGGAGGGAGGATCGGCCTCCTTCGGAGGACGTGCCCGGGCGCGATCCAGTTCTCCGGAGCGTGGATTCCTCGTGTCGAATGAAGTTCTCTGCCGGTTTGTTTGAGCCGAGCGGATCCTGCTGATCTCGATCGAAAGGAGCAATCTTGAAATCAGATTTCTGAAATCGGCGAGCCTCGGCGCTGGTCGGCGCTCGTGTTGCGGAGTCGTCACCGGCGGCTCTCTGCAGGCCCAGGCGTTCGACTCGGCCCACTGGAAGTCAGAGGGAGACGATCGAGGGGGCCGCGCGGGGACGATGGAGTCCGGAGTCCGAGCTCTGGATGAAGGACAAGAAGCTGCAGGATCGAAGACCACGGTCGATGGGCATGAAGATGAACGTCGTCAAGTCCGGAGACTTCATCTACCAGTGGCAGGATGGCCAGACGACCGGAATGAAGATGCCCGCCAGCATGCGGCGCCGCGCGAGGCCGGTCGATGGACTACGTCAACAAGATGGACGGACGTCCGGGCGAAGGGGACGAAGGTCGGGGCGGAGACGGTGAGCGGGCACGCCTGCGACATCTACGAGTACACCGAGACGGTCCGAGCGAGGACGGACGGCGAAAGCAGACCTACTGGCTGGCGAAGGACCTGAAGAGACTTCCCGGTCAAGGTCGGTGGCGGACACTCGGCGAAGCGAAAATGACCACCGTCAACAGCGACATCGAGCTCGGGGCGTCCAGTGCCGGACTCGCTGGTCACGCCGCCGGCCGACGTCACGTTCCAGGACATGTCCGAGATGATGAAAGGGAGGGCCCCGAACGAGACTGAGGGCCCCCGGTCCCGCTCGCCGGCGGCTCCGCCGCTCAGATAAAGAGCAGCGCCAGGACGAGGTGATCGTCGCGAGCAGCTTGATGAGGACGTGGAGCGAGGGTCCCGCCGTGTCCTTGAACGGATCGCCGACCGTGTCGCCGACGACGGCGGCCTTGTGGGTCGGCGAGCCCTTGCCGCCGTAGTTGCCCATCTCGATGAACTTCTTCGCGTTGTCCCAGGCGCCGCCGGCGTTGTTCAGGAACGTCGCGACGACGATCCCGGCGATCGTTCCGACCATCAGGAGCGCCGGCCACGGCCTCGGCGCCGACGCCGAAGAGCTTGAAGACGAGGCCGACGGCGATCGGCGTGCCGACCGCCACGAGCCCGGGCGCGATCATCTGCCGGAGCGCTCCGCGCGTGACGATGTCCACCGTGCGGCCGTAGTCGGGCTTCTCCGTGCCCTGCATGATGCCCGGGTGCTCGCTGAACTGCGCCCGCACGTCCTGGATGACGACGCGCGGCCGCCTTGCCGACGGCCTGGATCGCGAGGCCGGAGAAGAAGAAGACGAGCATCGCGCCGAGCAGCCCGCCGAGGAAGACCTCGGGCTTGGCGAGGTTGACGCGAGTCCAGCGCGGCGCCGTAGTTCTGCAGCTCGTCCAGGTACGCGGAGAAGAGGCAGGAACGCCGCGAGCGCCGCCGAGCCGATCGCGTAGCCCTTCGTCAGCGCCTTGCGTCGTGTTGCCGACGGCGTCGAGCCGGTCGGTCTTCTTGCGGATCTCCTCGGGCTGGCGCGACATCTCGACGATGCCGCCGGCGTTGTCCGTGATCGGGCCGAAGGTGTCCATCGCGAGGATGTAGGCGGCCGTGCCGAGCATGCCCATCGTCGCCACCGGCCGTGCCGAAGAGGCCGCCGCCCGGCGACGCCCAGACGCCGATCTTGTAGGAGGCGAGGATCGCGATCGAGATCGCGATGACCGGCATCAGCGTGCACTCGAAGCCGACCGCGATGCCGGCGATGATGTTGGTCGCGGGCCCGGTCTGCGAGGCCTCCGCGATCTCCCGCACGGGCCGGTACCGGTACTCGGTGTAGTACTGCGTGATGTAGACGAACGCGACCGAGGTCAGCGACGCCGATCACCCCGCAGAGGAAGTACTTCCACCACGCGTCGGGATGCAGTCTCGGTTGCGCGAGGAGCCAGCTTCGTCGCCAGCGAAGAACCCGCCGATGGCGAGCGCGGCGGCGATGTAGTAGCCGCGGTTCAGCGCCTGCATCGGGTCCTGGTCCTCGCGCGTCTTCGACGACGAGCGATGCCGACGATGGACGCGAGCAGCGCCGAAGGCGCGCGCGCGACCAGCGGGAAGAGCATGACGCCGACGATGCCGGCGGAGAAGCGCCATGCCCTTCTCGCCGAGCGATGCCGCGAGCGTCGCGCCGAGGATCATCGCGCCGATGTTCTCGGCGGCCGTGGACTCGAAGAGGTCGGCGCCGCGGCCCGCGCAGTCGCCGACGTTGTCGCCGACGAGGTCGGCGATGACGGCCGGGTTGCGCGGGATCGTCCTCGGGGATGCCGGCCTCGACCTTGCCGACGAGGTCCGCGCCGACGTCGGCCGCCTTCGTGTAGATGCCGCCGCCGAGCTGCGCGAAGAGCGCGACGAAGCGACGCGCCGAAGCCGTAGCCGACGATCAGGAGCGGGATCCGGTCCGGCGGGACGTCGGTGAAGTGCCGGACGAGCCAGTAGAGGCCGCCGACGCCCAGGAGCGACATCGAGACGACGAGGAGCCCGAGACCGCGCGCCGCCGCGCAGCGCGATCCGGCAGCGCGTCGTTCAGCGACGTCCGCGCGGCCGAGGCCGTCCGGATGTTCGTGCGGATCGAGATCCACATCCCGACGTAGCCGGCGAAGACCGAGCAGCCCGCCCCGAGGACGAAGGAGAGGGTGGTCCAGAAGGCGAGGCGCAGGGCCGTCGGGACCGGGTCGAAGCTCTGGTGGTGACCGGACGAAGCCGTAGAGGAGGAAGATCAGGACCGCGAGCAGCACGCCAGCATGCGCGATCGTCCGGTTCTGGCGCCGGAGGAAGGCCTCCGCTCCCTCCTTGATGGCGTTGGAGATCTGCCTGCATCGCGCGCGGTGCCCGTGTCTTTCTTCAGGACCCACCGCGCCAGCCACCAGGCCGACGAAGAGCGAGCCGATCGAGAACACGAGGATCGAGGGCAGGGCAGCTGTCGTAGGACATCGAACGCCTCCCTGTTCGCTCAGAATCAGGGCGCGGGAAGTATCAGAGAATTTGCGATTTGTGATTGGTGATTTGTGATTCAAGGCCGAAGAACGGTTCTTCGCCCGATTGCAAATCACAAATCACAAATCGAAATCCCTACTGGATGGGGACCGGTCTCCGAGCACGATGCCGATGTTCTTGGCGCCGGCGTTGCGGACGATGTCCATGACCTTGATGACCTCGCCGTAGTTGGAGCCGTCGTCGCCGGAGAAGAAGACCGTCTTGTCAGCGCCGGTTCTTCAGGATGTCCGCCAATTGCTGGGCGAGCTGCTGCGGCGTGACCTGCTGCTTGTTCAGGAAGATCTGGTTCTGCGGGGTCAGCGAGACGATGACCTGGTCGACCAGCGGACTGCGGCTGATCCACACGTGGCCTTGGGCGGGACCTTGACGTCGTAGCCCATCTGCAGCAGGGGCGTGATGACCATGAAGATGATCAGCAGCACCAGCACGACGTCCACGAGCGGCGTGATGTTGATGTCGCTCTTGTAGTCGCCGGATCCGCCGCCGGGAACCATCGCTACAGGTGTCTCCTGTTATCCCAGTCCGAGGCGCGTCAGCTCTTCGCCGATCGCCCTTCTGCTTCTTGTCCGCGATCAGGCCGACGTTCTGGAAGCCGGCCTCCTTGGCCATCTTCATGACTTCCTTGACGTCGCCGTACTTCAAGCGCTGGTCCGCCTTGATGATGATCTCGGCCGATTGGGCGACCTCTGGTAGAGCTCGTCCAGGCGCTTCTGGACGTCCGGCCTTGGAGAGCTTGCTCCGCCTCGAAGTAGTACGCCGGGGGCGTCGCCCAGCCCGACCGTCAGCAGCTTCTGGCTGGCGTTCTCGAGCTTCTTGTCGGGGTTGTCGGTCGTCGGGAGCTGCACCGCGATCCCCTTCTGGAGGAGCGGGGTGACGACCATGAAGATGATGAGGAGGACGAGGCAGACGTCCACCAGCGGCGTGACGTTGATGTCGCTCTGGAGCTTGTCGCGGCTGCTCGCCGCCTCCCATCGCCATGGATTGGTTCCTCCTGTGCGCCTAGGAAGCCCGGACGCCGAGCTTGACGCCCGCGCCGCGCCGCTTGATGAAGTAGTCGAGCAGCGTCGAGGCCGAGTTGGACATCTCGACCTGGAACCGCTCGATCTTGTTCATGAAGATGTTGAAGAGCCACACGGCCGGAATCGCGACGAAGAGGCCCGAGCGCCGTCGTGATCAGGGCCTCGGCGATGCCCGTCGACACGGCCGCGATGCCGCCCGAGCCGGTCAGGGCCATGCCGCGGAACGCGTTGATGATGCCGATGACCGTTCCGAAGAGGCCGATGAAGGGCGCCGTCGTTCCGATCGTCGCGAGCCCGAGAGCCCCTTCTTCATGTCCGCCGTCGTGATGAGCGCCTCGCGCTCGATCGCCCGCTCGGCGGCCTCGATCAGGTCGTGCCCTTGAACGTCCGCGCGCGCCGTCGTCGATGTCGTGCGTAGAACTCGTAGAGCCCCGCCGAGACGACGCGCGGCAGATGGCTGTTCTTGAACTTCTTCGACGAATCGATCGCCTCCTGGAGCTGGTCCTTCTTCAGGAAGCCGCGTCACGAGCGTCGCGAACGGCGAGCGACTGCTTCTTCGCCTTGTTGTAGTAGATGAACCGCTCGACCGCCACCGTCAGGAGTAGATGGACATCATGATCAGCAGGACGCACACGCCCTTGGCGAGAGGCGTCATCGTGTTCCAGAGGTCGACAGGATTAAAACTCATGAAGCGCTCCTTATCCTTATTCTCATGCTCTCCGCCAGTACCCCGTCAAGTCTAGTGCAAGTTGAACGTCACGGTCACGGTCAGGTAAACGCGTACGGCCCGGCCCGTTCAAGGTGGCGGGCTTGTATCTCCACTGTTGCACCGCCCGGACGGCCGAGGCGTCGAGGCAGGGTTGACGCGATTTCAGGACCTGTGACTTCCTCGACGCTACCCGAGGCGGTGATGATGGCCTCGAGGATGACCACCCCCTCCATGCGGGCCTTGCGGGCCGCCTCAGGGTAGCTCGGCTCGACGCGGTTGGTCAGCACCGGGGCCTTGACCTCGCCGCCGACCCGGAGCGGCTCGCCTTCGCCCGTGCCGGGACCCGTGCACGCCGGGACTCCTCCGAGCACGCCGCCCGGGACGCCGCCTTCGACCCCGCCCTCGACACGCCCCCTCGACGCCGGCCGGCGCTCCGGCTCGGGGGCGCCGGCGAGGGCTTGGGGATGTTCTCCGGGATGATCGTCGGGGCGACCATCTCGGTGGGACTTGACCGGGACGGCTTCTGGACTTCCGGGCTTTGGGCGCGGCCTTCGGGGCGGCCGCCGGGGGCAGAGGCGGCGGCGAGGCGCGGCCGCGTAGAAGTCACCGGGATCGGCGGCTCCGGCACGTCCTCGACGAACCAGATCAGAGGCGCCGAGCGCGACGCCGATGACGAGGCCGTGGATCGCGATGGACACGGGCGAGGGTCGTGCCGGTCCGCGCGAGTCTCCCTGTCGTTTCGAGGATTCGATGAGATCTTCTTCAAACATGCTGCGTCCTCCCGACCCCTGGGACACCGCTTCTACTTGGCCGGTTCCGGCGTCGGAGTCGCGACGAGACTCTTCTTACGCAATTCGAGTGCCTGCTCCCGGTACTTGTCCGGCTTCCGCGACGTATTCCTGCTTCTTCGCCTCGTCCGTCTCGATCTTCGGCCTTTTCCCGGTAGAGGAGGTTCATGTAGGTCAGCGCGTCGAAATTGTCCGGCTTCATCTTGAGCGGCCGTCTGCAGCGCGTCCATGCCGTCGGCGATGATCTTCGCCCGGATCTCCGGAGGCGATATCCGGGTAGTTGATAGGAGCGGTCCCACGCCTGCACGCCGACCATGACGTACGGCTCGGGGTTCTTGGGATCGAGGGCCGCCCGCTTCTTCTCCCACTCGAGGCCGTTCTGGAAGTCGCCCTTCTTGAAGTACATGGCGGCCAGGGACTGCATCGCCTTCGCTGTCGTTCGGGATCGGCTCTTCAGGAGATCCTGGTAGAACCCGATCGCGTCGTCGTAGCGGTCCAGAGCGAGGTACATGGAAACGAGGAACTCGCGGACCTTCTTGGTCAGTCGGGATACGACCGACGAGATAGGTCTGCAGTCGCTTGATCGCGTTGTTGGCGAACTCGAGGTCCCTTGGGATGCTCGGAGCCCGGCTGGTACAGGGCCATGTAGGCCTCGCCGATGAACTTGTCGAGCTTCTTCTCTTCGGGGTCAGGCGCTGCGCCTCCTGGTAGGCTGGCGAGGGCGGCCTGGTACTGCGTGGCCTTGAAGAACTCGTTGCCTTTCTTGATCTCCTGGCGGGACTTGATCTTGTTGCAACCGAGAGCCCGGGGACCGCCAGCAGGATAGGGACCGCCACGGTCGCGCGCGGGCTCCGCATTCTTCTGGATGCTCCTTCTTCTCGCTTGCCGCGGGGCGAATCCCCTGCTCCCGGAGTGCCGAATTCTGTTGAATTCTGCAGACAAAGCAACAGCGTTTTTGAGACAGTTCGCAGGCAGGCGGCCCGATCCTCGCAGGGGCTTGCCGCGGGCGAATTCGCTGGCCGGGAGGCTTGCCAGCCGGTGGAGGATCCCTGAAGAGACTCGGACTCGCCGCCGGCCGTCCTGCTCGGCGGCGCGCGCTCTGGCGGCTCAGAAGCCGCCGGCCCAGGCCACCCCAGAGCCGTTCTCCGCCCGTCTCCGAGCGGTCGAGGTCTCCGTCACGAACGTCGAAGTCGTGGTCACCGACTCGAAGGGAAACCGCGTGGCCGGGCTGACGCGCGAGGACTTCGAGGCTCTCCAGGACGGATCCCGCAGAAGATCACGAACTTCTACTGCGGTGTCCGGCGGCAAGGTGCTCCTCGACGACGGCAAGGTCATCGGCTCGGATTCGCCGAGGCGCAAGAGCGAGATTCCCGTCGAGAACTGAAGGCGCGGTACCTCCTCTTCATCGACAACCTGAACATCCAGCCCGCAGAACCGCAACCGGATGTTCAAGAGCCTCGAAGAACTTCGTGACGCAGACGATCGGACCGCGCGCGGAGGCCATGGTCGTGACCTACAACCGCTCCCTGAAGGTCCGGCGCAAGTTCACCTCCGAGCCGAGCGAGATCATCGCAGACGCTCGACGAGATCGAGCAGCGAGACGGGCGGCGGCACGACCGTGGCCGGCGAGCGTCGCGACGCGCTCCGCCAGATCGACGAGTCCGCAGATCGGCCGACCAGCGCGCTGCACGATCGCGCAGGACCTATGCCCGTTCGCTGCGCAACGACCTCGAGTTCACGGTGGACGCCTTGAAGAACACGATGAACAGCCTGGCGGGTGTCGAGGGGCGAAAGGTCCTCGTCTACGTCTCCGAGGGCCTCCCCGTCGACGGCGGGCGCCGAGCTCTTCGACCAGATCCAGCGCAAGTTCTGGGAGCCAGTCCGGCGGCTCCACGCTCGAGCAGTTCGAGTTCGACATGAACAACAAGTACGCCGGGATCATCCAGCGCCGCCAACGCGACAGGGCGTCACGATCTGGCCGCTCGACGCCTCGGGCCTGACGACCGAGACGCTGATCTCGGCGGAGAACCGCGGCTTCGACGACGCGGCCGAGCGACTTCATGATGCGCCGAACACGCAGTCCCCGCTCCGATCATGATGGCCGAGCAGACGGGCGGCGTGGCGGCCGTCAACACCAACGACTGGAAGAAAGAACCTGGACGAGCTCTCCGAAGGACTTCTCGAACTTCTATTCGATCGGCTACCGCGCCACCCGTTCCGCCGTGGACCGGCCGCACTCGGTCGAGGTGAAGGTCAAGCGCAAGGGCCTCACGGTCCGCTCGCGCAAGGGATTCCTCGAAAGAGACGATCGAGACCCGGACCGCGGAGTCGGTCATGGCGAGCCTCCTCACCCGCGCGACGACAATCCCCTCGGCGATCAGCGTGTCGGTCGGGGCGCAGGTGCCCTTCGACCAGGACAACTTCGTCCGTTGCCGGTGCGCATCGCCGTTCCGATCGGCAAGCTCGGCCTCGTGCCCGGTCGGAGATCACTACGAGGGCGACGTTCTTCGTCTACGTCGTGGCCCGGGACGCCGCGGAGAAGCAGTCGGACCTGGCGATCCAGCGCCAGGTGGTCACGGTCCCGACCAAGGGACCTCGACCGGGCGCAGCACAAGGACTGGTACTACGACTTCACGATGACCGTGTCGCCGGGCGCCCAGCGGATCTCCTTTGCGGTCCGGGACGCCATCTCCAACCTCGTCTCGTACTACCAGAAGAGCCTCTTCGTTTCGCTTCTGCCGCAAGGAGACCAAGGCCGAAGAGTTGATGAGGATTGAGCCCGAGTCGAGACTAATGGCCCCTCGTCGGCACACGGCCCTCAGCCCTGAGGCACCCTTCTCTGCTTCGCTCGTACGCCGCGAGCCGCGGCAAGGGTCAAGACGCGGCTCGTGCCGCCGCTGTCGGAGCCGGACGCGCTACGCACTCTACCTGGCGTTCCTCGAGGATGCCGCCGCGATGTCCCTGCGGCGCCGGGACGCTGGCGTCTGCGTGCTCGAGGCGGAGCCCGATCCGGACGATCCGGCCCTGGCCGCTCTCTTTCCCCGCCCTGGCGCGCGCGGCGGACAGGCTCCGGGAGACCTCGGGGAGCGCCTCGCCGCGCGCGTTCGAGCGGGAGTTCTCGAGCGGCGCGCCGTCGGCCGTCGCCGTCGGGTCGGATCATCCGGCCCTGGAACGACGGCTTCTCGAAGAGGTCTTCGCCCGGCTCGCGCTCGGGAGCGACGCCGCGATCATCCCGGCGGAGGACGGGGGCTATTGCGCGATCGGGCCTGACGGCGCGGCGTCCCCGTCCGCGAGGTCTTCTCGAAATCCCGTGGTCGACGTCCTTCGTTCTCTCCGCGACGCGCGAAGCGGTTAGCCGCGCTCGGTTTGGAGGCAAGCCGTGCTCGAGCCGGCCTACGACGTGGACCGGCCGGAAGACCTCGACCGTCTGCGGCGCGACCTCGCCCGGCGAGACCCGACGGGCGCGACTATCCTCGCGCGACGGCCCGTGTTCTCCGGATCGCTCGCGGAGCGTCGTGATCCCGGTCCTCGACGCGCGGCGGATGCGCGCGGCCGACGCGGCGGCGATCCGCGGCGGCGATCCCGTCGGCCCGGCTCATGGAGAACGCGGCACGGGGACTGGCGGCGGAGCTCCAGCGGCGCGTTCCCGAGCGCGAGAGACGTGATCGCCGTCTGCGGCCCCGGCAACAACAGCGGGGACGGCCTCGCGGCGGCGCGGCTGCTCTCGCGCGCGGCCTCTCCGTTTCGGTCTTCACGCTCGGAGATCCGGATGCCTACCGCGGAGACGCCGCCGGCAACGCCTCGCGCGCGGGAGGCCGGGTTGGAGCTGACACCGCTCTCGCGGCCGGGGAGCAATGGCCGCCTTCGCGAGGAGCGCTCGGCGCGGCCGATGCCGTCGTGGACGCCCTGTTCGGCACGGGGTTGGCGAGGGCCCTCTCGGGGGCCGCGCGCGCGCGGGCCGTCGCCGCGATCAATGCCGCCGGGCGGCCGGTCGTGGCGGCCGGACCTGCCGTCGGGCCTCTCCGCGGACACGGGACAGTCTGCTCAGGACCTGCCGTCCGAAGGCATCGGCGACGGTTGCCTTCGCCGCGCGTCAAGCACGCCCACGTCTTCTGGCCGGCGCGCGGCTTCTGCGGCCGCGTCGTCGTCCACGACATCGGCATCCGAGGCGAGGCGCTCTGTCCCGCCGCGGGATTCGCCTCGCGCTCGCCGAGGCGGCGGACATCCGCGCGCTGGCTCCGCGCCCGCGGCCGACTCGCACAGGGCGACTTCGGGCGGCTGGCGGTCATCGCCGGCTCCGCGCGGAAAGGCGGGAGCGGCCGTCGCTGACGGCGCGCGGCGCGCTGCGCGCGGGCGGCGCGGGGCTCGTCACCGTCTTCTGCCCCGCATCCGTCGAGCCGATCATCGTCGCCGCGCTCTCCCGAGGCGATGACTCGCGGCCTCCGGAAGAGGGCGGAGCGCTCGCCGCGGAGGCAGCGGAGCCGCTGCTCGAGGCCCTGCGGAGATTTCGACGCGGCCGTGGCCGGGCCGGGCCTGGGGACGGAGCAGGGACCGTCGCGCGTCCTCGAAGAGCTTCTCGCGGCGCAGCTGTCCTCTCGTCTCGCGACGCGGACGCGTTGAACGCCTTTGCCGGGCGGCGCCGGCGCCTTCTCGCGGCGGCGCGGGACGCGACCGTTCTCACTCCTCACCCCGGACGAAGCCGCCCGCCTCCTCGCGACGACGAGGAACGAGACGTGCAGCGGGACCGGCTCGCGGCGGGCAGGGAAGCTGGCGCGCTCGAGCCGCGCGGTCGTGCTCTTGAAGGGGCCGGGCAGCCTGACGTGCTCGCCCTCGGGGACGCGCGACGCTCAATCCGCACCGGCACTCCTCTGATGTCCACGGCCGGGTCGGGAGACGTGCTCGCCGGCGCCATCGGCGCGCTTCTCGCCAGGCGGATTGAAGGCGGAGCGTGCAGCGATCGCCGGGCGCCTACCTCCACGGCTCCGCCGGCGAGCGCCTCCAGGAGACGCTCGGCGATGCGGGGCTTCTCGCGAGCAGAGCTCGCGGACGAGCTGCCGCGGCGCGCGCGCGGCTCTGCGCAGCGATCCGGAGGAAGCCAGGCCGGAGGCGGGGGACGATCGGAGAGAAGTGTCGACCCGCAGCGAGGAGGAGACCGAAGCGTTCGGCGAGCGCCTGGCGCGCGGACCTGTCGCCGGGCGACGTCGTGTACCTCGCCAGGGACCTCGGGGCGGGCAAGACGTGTCTGGCGCGCGGGCGTGGCGCGCGGGCTGGGCGGCGCCGCGCCGCGGTTGCTTCTCCCCGACCTTCGCGATCCTTGCACGAGTACGCCGGCGCGGACGGGATGATCCGCCTGCGCCACCTGGACCTCTATCGCCTCGGGCGATCGGACGGAGGATCTCGGAAGTTCTGGGTCTGCCCGATGCGGTCGCCGGCGCGCCGATCGTCGTGGAGTGGCCGGGCCAGGCGGTCCGAAGCTGCTTCCTCCGACTGTTGAGCTGGCCATCGAGACGTTGCCCGACGGAGCCCGGGAGATCAACCGGAATTGACGAATCGAAGGATTGACGATTGACGGATTGATTCTAGAAGGCGAAGAGCAGTCCGCCGGTGACGTCTCCGTTGCTCAACCAGTCGTCGTGATTGTGGTGGCAGTGGTCATGCGACAGTTGCCGTCGTCGTTCGTGCAGCAGGGTCCCGTAGTAGCGGCCATCGAACCGGAGTCCGAAGTGGGGCGTGATAAAGGTCTTGATTCCTCCGCCGATGCTGGCCGTGTAGCGCCAATCTGGGTCCGGGTTGGAGCAGGGCTTCAGGCGTACTGCGCAGACGTCGGCATCGAGGCGCGCGGCACCCATTCCGAGTGAGACGAGGGAACGACCCGGCTGTGCCCGAAATTGAACGTCATGTATCCCATGGTAGTAGTCGATCGTCAGGTCCCCCAGTCGCGTTCCGGCGCTCCCGAAGAGCGTGTCGTTGCCGGAGCTGACGAAGTGCGTATCGGTGCGGGAGAACTGCCCCTCGACCTCGAAGAGGCTGTTGATGTTCCATCCGATCCTGCCGCCGTACGTCGCGTGATCTTCGACGTCCACCTTGCCGGTGAAGAGCGCGTTGGCTGCCGGCAGGAAGTCGCCGCCGAAGAGGTATCCCCCGAAGAGGAAGATCTCGACCGTGCCGGAGCGGATCTGGGCCGAGCAGACGGAAGCGAACATCAGCAGGAACGAGAGGGGAAGGAGAGCCCTGCGGAATTTGGCCATCGAGACCTCCGGTGTTGGCTGGGCTTCACGGCTCGCGACTCGACTCTCTTTAGCGCGCCTTCTTCTGCGCCTTCAGACGCTTCTCGATGATCTGCTTCCAGCGGTCCTCGGCCTGGCGCCGAGTAGCCGACCATGTGGTCGAGCAGGCGTCCGGTCGGGCCGATGATGAAGGTCGACGGGATTCCCGTCGCCGTCATCTGCCCCGCGTCCTCGGGGACGGCGTAGTAGATCGGCAGCGAGATGTTGTAGCGCTTCATGAAGGGGTCGATCCGGTTGCGGTCGGCGTCCACGTTGACGGCGAGCACGACGAAGTTGCGGTCGCTGTACTTGTCGTACATGCGCTGGACGATCGGGAGCTCCAGCCGGCACGGGCCGCACCAGGTCGCCCAGACGTTCAGGAGGATGACGTTGCCCTTCAACTGGGAGAGGCGGATCGAGCCGCCGTCGGCGCCGGCCATCTCCAGGTCCGGAAGAGAGGCGGCGCGAGGGTTCTCGGCATGGGCGGAGCGCGCCCGCGCGCCGGCGAGCAGGACAACACCGAGAATCAGGAACGCATCATCCGTCGCAAACGGCCTCCCGATTCGAGATTATTCCGCCATTCGCCCGCTCCGATCAAGGGTCCGCGCTCCGCGGACGCTCTCCTGCTCCACCTTGCCGCCCATGATAGAAGGCATCGCCGATGAGTCCGCCGCCGATCCTCGCCCGCGTGTGACGCGGGCGACGGGTCGGAATCGGTCCACCGCGGCAGCGTGGCGGTCGTCGGACGAGGACGGACGCCTCGTCGCCTCCGCCGGCGCTCCCCGAGGCCGGATCTACGCGCGCTCCGCCGCCAAGCCGTTCCAGGCGATGCCGCTGCTGGACGCGGGAGGAGAGAAAGCCTTCCGCCTCGGGGAGCGACGAGATCGCGCTGCTCTGCGCGTCCCATGGAGGAGAGCCGCGGCACGTCGCGCGTGGCGCGGCGCGCTGCTCGAGCGGGGCGGATTCGCGGCCGGCGGACCTGCGCCTGCGGCGCGCACCTGCCGATGCACGAGCCGTCCGCCCGCGCGCGCTCGTCGGCGGGGAACGCGCCCGACGGCGCTCCACAACAACTGCTCCGGCAAGCACGCCGGACTGCTTCTCGACCTGCCGGCCTCCTCGGCTTCGACGCAGAAGGACTACTGGCGAGCCCGATCATCCGATCCAGCGGCATCGTCACGAAGCGTCTGGCGGCGTTACTGCGGATGTTCCGGTGTCCCGGATCGCGATCGCGGTCGGATGGCTGCAGTCTTCCGGTCTTCTACCTGCCGCTCTTCCGGCTGGCCCTCGCCTACGCGCGCGCTCGCTGGCGCCGGCGCGTGCGGGAGAGACGGCGGATCCCGACGGTCCGCGCGCCGAATCTGCCGCGCGATGTGGGAGAGCCCGGCATGGTCGCCGGGCCGCGCCCGGTTCACGACCGACTTCCTCGAGGCCGGGCGCGGCCGCTGGATCGGCAAGGAGGGCGCCGAGGGCGTCTACGCGATCAGGGCTCTCCCCGGCGCGCGGGGAGAAGGCGCTCGGCATCGCGTTCAAGCTGGAGGACGGTTCCGGCGCGCGCTCGAGACGCGGTCGCGCTCGACATCCTGTCGCGACCTGCCGGCTCACCGGTTCCGCCCGACGGGCCCTGGCGCCGTATCTCTCGCCCGTGTTGCGCAACGCGCGCGGCCTCGACGTGGGACGTATCGTCGCCAGCGTCGGATACGCGGCGCTGGAGCTGAAAGCTAGGACGACCGATGGCTTACGAGAATCTGTCGAGTTCATCGCGCGCCCTGGAGTCTCAGGGCGAGCTCGTCCGCGTCGCGGCGCGAGGTTTCGCCGCGTCCTGGAGATCGCCGAGATCGCCGACCGCGCCGTCAAGGGGCGGGCCGCGCTCCTCTTCGAGAACGTCGACGGGCTCGGCGATGCCGGTGGCGATCAACCTCTTCGCGTCCCGGCGGCGCATGCTCCAGCGCGCTCGAGATCTCCTCCTACGAGGAGTGGGACGAGCGGCTCGAGTTCTTCCTCGATCCCGAAGCCGCCCGAGGGCTGATCGACAAGCTGAAGGCGATCCCCAGGGTCACGGAGCTCGCGGCGGTCTTCCCGAAGACGGTCGCGGTCGGCGCCGTGCCAGGAGATCGTCGAGACGGGCGACGCGGTGGATCTTCGAGCGCTTCCGGTCCTGACCTGCTGGCCGCAGGACGCGGGGCCCTTCATCACGCTGCCGCTCGTCGATCACGCGCGACCCGGCGTCGGGCAAGACGAACGTCGGCGTGTACCGCATGCAGGTCTACGACCGGCGGACGACCGGCATGCACTGGCAGAAGCACAAGGACGGCGCCGGCCAGGCGCGGGGCTACGAGAGCGAGGGACGCCGGATGGAGGTCGCGGCGGCGATCGGCTGCGATCCCGCGACGGTCTTCTCCGGCGATCGCCCGCTCCCGCCGGGCTCTCGGAGTTTCTCTTCGCCGGATTCCTGCGCGGCGAGGCGGTCGCCGCTCGTGCCGGGCAAGACGGTGGACCTGCTCGTGCCGGCCGAGGCGGAGATCGTGCTCGAGGGCTACGTCGACCCGGGCGAGCGGCGCGCGGGAGGGCCCGTTCGGCGACCACACCGGCTTCTACTCGCTCGACGACGATTTCCCGGTCTTCCACGTGACGGCCGTGACGCGCCGCCGCGCGCCGGTCTACCTGACGACGATCGTGGGCAGCCGCCGATGGAGGACGGCTTCCTGGGCGAGGCGGTCGAGCGGCTCTTCCTGCCGCTCGTGAAGAAGACGATCCCGGAGATCGTGGACATGTACCTGCCGGTCGAGGGCATCTTCCACAACCTGATGATCGTCGCGATCGACAAGCGATTCCCGGGCCACGCGCGCAAGACGATGCACGCGATCTGGGGCACGGGCCAGATGATGTTCTCGAAGACGGTCGTGGTCGTGGACAGGGACGTGGATCTGCGCAGCGCCCCTGGAGCTTCTCTGGCGCGCTTTGACGGCGATCGATCCGGAGCGCGACATCGAGTTCGTGCGCGGGCCCGTGGATGAGCTCGACTTCGCCGCGCGCCTCCCTGTTACGGGAGCAAGATGCGGAATCGACGCGACACGCAAGTGGAAAGTAGCAGGGCTTCTCGATCGCCGCCGGCGGGCCGACGAGATCGTGATGTCGCCGGAGGTGAAGAAGAGGGTCGATGAGTTGCGGCCTCGCCCTCGGAATAAGGCTCGGAAGGAAGCGATGATTGGCGATCTGTGATTGGCGATTTGTAGGGTGGGGCGAGAAAGAACCGGTTCCTCGCGTAAATCTGCGAGTCGCAGTCGCTGCCAAATCGAACCTTGAGACCGCCCCCCAGCCTGACTTCCCCGGTGGGGTGCTAAAATGCTGGGCACGAAATGCAGAGTTCTCCTCGTCGATCCCGATCCCGAATCGCGACGCGACGCGCGCTGGCCTTCGCGGGCGCCGGCGATCCAGGTTCGCGGCGTAGACAACGCTTCGCGGACGCCGGCCGCGCAGCGAGTTCCTTCCCTGACGCCGTCGTGGTGGCTGTCGATCTTTCCCGAGAGCGAGGGTCTCTGCAGTTCTTCGACGAGGCTCCCCCAGGGCGTCGACCGCGCGCCGCGCCCTCTGCGCGCTGGCCGACTCGGCGAGGCTGGAGAGAGGGCGTCCCGCGCGATGACCCGGGAGCGCACGATTTTCTCTGGAGTGGCCCGTCTCGCTCTTGGCCCGCGTCGCCCTTCTGCGTTCGAGGCTGCAGGCCCGGCGGGAGAGGGGAAGGATGGCCGGAAGAGTTACGCCTGCGGCTTCGCGCGATCCGAGACCTGTCTTTCGCTTCGCCGGCCAGTCGCCCCGATGGAACGCGCGGCGCTCGCGGCGATCGAAAGAAGCTTCGGGCGAGGCGCTGTAAGCTGACGGGGGAAGCCGGGACCGAGAAGGAGGCGCGGCGCGCGCGCTGCACCGCCTTTCGCGCCGGGGATCGAGCCGTTCTGGACCGTGCCGGCCGGACGGGCGCTCGGGCCGGACGCGAACCCGCCTCGGGATACGCTCTTCGTGGCCGGCATCGAAGCGCGCGCCCCTGCCCGCGGCAGAGAGACCTCGGCTGAGCTGGAACGCCCCCTCGCGGGGACGCCGGCTTCGTCCTCTCGGCGGATCGGGATCCCCGCCAGGCTCGGGAATCGGGCTGGTTCTTTGCCCGAGGAAGCTCCTCGCGGCCGTCGGAGACCGCGTGGTTCACCTCCCGCCGCTGAGGGAGCGAGGCGGTGACGTGGAGCCCCTCGCGTGCCGCTTCCTCATGAATCGACGGGGCCCCGGGCTTCGACACCGGGCGATGGACTTCCGTCTGCTCGCCGCCCACGCCTGGCCGGGCAACGTGGAGGAGCTCCAGACCGTCGTCGAGCGTCGCCGCTTCGGTCGCCGATCGGTCCGGCGATCGGCGCCACGATCGTGACCTCGGTGCTCGGCCGCCACCCGGCCGCCCCGGCGCCAGCGCCAGCCAGAGCGCCTGTGGTGCCGGATCGCGGTCAGGCGATCGCTCGCGGAGAGCACGTGGAGCGCCGGCTGATCCCGAAGACCCCGGAAACCCGCCCGCGCGGCAACAGGAAGAGAGACCGGCTGAGCTCTCTGAAACTCTCCCTGGGAGACGATCTTTGGCCAAACGCGATCAAGGAATACGGCCTCGAACACTGAGCACTGAGCGCCGGGCGCCCGAAACGCCCCGGTCGGCGCAACCCTGTCCGTCAGGACAGTTCAACGGACAGGTTTCTGCCTGTCCTTTCTTTGGCCGCTCTGTATTAGACCCGACGGCCCAGCGCCACTACTCTTCGAAGTCCGTTCCATCCAGGGAATTTGGGCAAGAACGCGCTTTCCTGGCGCGCACCTAACGCCGCCGGCGGGAAAGAGCACTCCGACGGCGTGAAGATGATGACCGCCGCAGCCAGAAGCACGTGGATCAGGCCGCTTGCGACGTGGAACGCGAAGAACGCGAGCAGCCAGAGAATGAGAAAAGGACGACCGCAATGCTAAACATCGGATCTGTCTCCCCTTTCGCGCTCCAGACACCGGCGGGAGGCTATCACGACGCCCGGTCGCCGTTAGAAGAGGCGCAGCGGATCGGGCGAATCGGAGGCGGAGCGGGAAGGGCAATGGGGAGGTCGAATGAGTCCGATTCGCTGAAAGCCGTGAAAGAGCCGGAGAGATGCGTTCACCGGGAGCGGAGAGTGCGCGGATCGGAGGCGTGGCGTTCATGGGGTCTCATCCTGGTCGAACCAGTCGTTCCCTGGATCCAGCTTTGCCGAAGGCGAGCCACGCGACTCCCACGACGCCCGGGGAGTTCGTCCTGGCGGATCACAAGCTGCTTTCTCGCCCGCGGGTCTCGTGATCGCGGCCTGGCTGCCGGGGGCCGCCGCTTGCCAGCTGACCCCGGGCCCCACATATCGCCATATCCGCGCGACGCCGGCCTGGCGCTCGCCCTTCTGGTCGCCGCCTTGAACCTGACGCGCTGGCCGCGGATCATCCATTGGCGAACAACCCGGAGGCTGCTCCGTATCTCTCCGACGAATTGGCGTGGTTTTCCGCAATCGTCCGCCAGGCGCTGGTCCTGCCGGCGCGGGTGGCACGCCTGCGTTTTGTAAAGGGCGCGCCTCGATCCCGAATCCGGGAGACGCGCTGCCCGCCTCGGAGTTCCAGGCCCGGGCCGAGAAGGTTTTCGCGGCCGGGGGTTGGGTCCTCCCTGACCTGACCGAGAGGGGCAGGCTTCGGAACAGGCGGCGGCCACTCGTGCTCCTTATCCCGCCCTCCGACCAGGCAGCTGGCCGAGGGGCGCGCCGGTGCGCTACGCTGATAAAGGTTGCTCTCTATCCAGAGAATCTGGAGAAAAGTGAATCCCGACGGGGGCCTGGTTTTGTCTGAGGCGCGAAGCGACGCCGGCCCGGGACGAGAGAGGGAAGGTTCAGGGTAACGCCCAGATCTCGTTCATGAACGCGCAGGCATATCCGCTGGGATCGTCGAGACCATGGTCGTGCTCGGTTTGATGGCCATGGGCGCTCTCAGTGACCGTGCGCGGATCCGCGGAGACGATGATCCGCCGGGCCCAGGGCCGGCCGCCGTCAGATTCAGTCCACGCTCGCCGCTGCGCGCGAATGCCGGGCGGTGAAGACAGGAGTGAACGTCGTCGTCGTCATCGGCAAGAGCCGGAACAACGGGATCACAGCTCTGCAGACTTTTCGGCGACAAGGCGGACCTGAACGCCTCCTCCGCCAATCGACGGCAGCGGCACGCGGGAGACTCGGCGAGCCGATCCTGAGCACCGTGGATCTGGACACGCACGTCCATCTCTGGAGTTACGGCGGCACGAAGGACGATCTCGCGGCGTGAGCGCCGTCGCTGAGCGGCCGCTCGATCCAACGGCGTGTTAGTCAGCCCGGGACTTGGCCCCACCGGATCTATTCTTCCCCGACGGGCAGGATCGCCGCGCCGCAGTAGTCAGCAACTCGGGACGCTCGCCCCGGGCGACTGCGCCATACGGCCGCGGCATCTATTTCGGAGACGTAGACGGGCAGTGAACTTCTTCCGTGCCAACGATCTCGAACACGATCGCGAGCGGCACGCGCGGGTGGACAAGCACGCGGCGAGCAGGGGTTATGTGTCCCGAACCTGGTCGTGGCAATGACGCGCGGCAGGTGCGCACGGAGGCCAGCGCGGTTTGACGCTGGTCGAGGTGATGAGTGGGCGACCTGTTCTTCTTCGCGCTCCCGCGATCGCTCCGCTCTCGCGGGCGCGGTCGGACGGGTGCCTCCTCCAAACTTCTCAGCTCGCCAGCTCCAATACCCTTGCCCGGGAGAAGTCTCGAGGCAAGCGATCAGTTACGTCCGGCCACCGACGCGCCGAGGCTCCTGGTGCCCGCGGGAAGAACGCGGCCGGGCCGGCCGGAGTGACGACCACAAGGCGCCGGAAGCTGGCGTCGGCACCAACACGAGCGCAACCAACGATCTGGCCGAATCGGCAGCGAACGCTTCGACCGGTGCTGCGTCTCCTGCCGTGACCCCTCGCCGGAAATGGCTGGTTTCGCTATCCTACCAGCGCGCACCTGCACTGATCGAGCAGTTCGGCGGTGACCTGTCCCACGCGCGTGACGAGCCCGGAACGTACGTGGCGGAAGATGGTGACCGTGACCGTGAAAGCGACGACAGGAACCTTCCGGGACTGCGGCAGAGGCACGACAGTCCGTCTTCGTGGGATACTCGAACCACATGAGCTAGGTCGCAACGCGGGTTCACGATTATCGAGGCGGTCGTGACGCTGGCGGTGATGGTCCCGGTCGTGCCTTGAGCCTCTACTCGCTGCTGGACTCCTCCAGCCGCCTGTCCAAGCAGGAGTCCAGCGTCGCCCAGGCCCAGCAGGCCTCCCGCGGCGGGCATCTACGAAGTCGCGCGCGCTCCTGCGGCAGGCGCGGGTCGGCCAGACTCTATTACGGCAACGCGGTCCTGCCCGATCTACGACAACGCCCCGGCGCGGCAAGACGGTCACGGACCTCGCGGGCAACGGACACATCGATCCGCAAGGGCACCGACGTCGTGGAAGCCCGTGGCGTCATCCTCGGAGACAAGTTCATCGATCACGACGGGGACGTGACGTGCGTCCGGCAGCTGCGACGGCACCTCGCAGATGACGATCATCGTCCGGTCCACGCCTCCGAACGGCTGCGGTCAACTACCCGGCTCGCCCAGAAACCCGTCGCTCGCGTCCAAGACGCGCCCGTTCTATCTCGTCGTCGTCGCGACTCGTCCTCGCAGCCTGTCACGGTCGCCGGCAAGACCTATCTCGTCCCGCTCTACTACGTCGGGCGCGTCAACGCCGACGCGGCTCGGCGTCGTGGTACACGTACGCCGCCTCCGGCGGGAGCTGCGACCTTCACGTTCGCGATGAATCCTTCCGACGCGCGGAGCGAAGGTCTTCAACGCCACGTCGGGCGGGGGCGCTCGGCGCTCGCAGAGCCCGTTCGTCTGCGGGGCGCTGGACGACATCGTCTTCTTCGTGGACGAAGGGACTGCGGCGGTTTCCGGCGACACGCATCCGACCCTCGCGATGGCGACCTACGACCCTTCCGCGGGCAACTACGACGTTCAGCCCTCGTGGACGAGGTCGAGGGACTTCCAGATCGCTTACGGCGTCGACGGGGCGGACGGTTCGACCGGCGGACGGCGGCGCCGATCCGGTCCGCGGTGGACGTGACCGGCCGCGAACAAGGACGAGTGGGTCGGCAACGTCGCCGGAGAAGTCGACGCCTCGCTGGGACGCCCGCCGCCGCCGCTGCCGCGGACCGGCACCGTCGGCGCCTTCCTGGACACGACGGTCGCGACCTCGGACGTCTCGCCCGCGCTGCGCCCGGCCCCTGCTTCGGTCGCTCTGGATCTCGCTCGCCGTCAAGTCGCGGGACCCCGAGTTGAAATACGCGGGCCCGGGCGCGGGGAGTCGTGCACGCTCGATTCGACCGCGAAGTCCATGTCCGATCCGACCGATCACCGGACGGCCGCTACCGGCGGCGCGTCCAGTCCCTGGCCGTTTCGCTGAGGAACTTCCAATGAGAGCCGCCGGGCGGCCGCCGCGGGCCGGCGGCGAGGAGGGCTTCGTCCTCTTCCTCGCGATCCTCGTGCTGCTTATCGCGACGGTCGCGGGGCTCGCGACGATGCTCGCGACGTCGACGGACCTGACCCTCTCCGGCAACGAGACGAAGGTCTCGAAGGTCTTCTACGCCGCCGACTCGGGCGTCGGCTGTTGCGCCGCCCAGACTGCGCATCCGACGTCAACTACCATCGGCGGCCAGATGCCCGTCGGCATCTCGAGCAACTACTCCACCACGGGCTCCGGCGACATCCAGGTCACGATCACGCGGCCGCTCGTGATCGGCCAGCAGGTCCATCCGGGGACGCGCTCCTGGCACAGGGCACGATCTACGGCACGCCGCAGATCGTCGAGAGCCTCTACACGATCTCCTCGTCGGCCAGCGCGACGTCCATCCAGGCGTCCAAGACGATCCGGGCCGACATCAGCCTCTATCCCGCAGGTCTTGAGCATCATTCCGCAGTAAGCGAATAGGAGGCACCATGCAGACAAGGACAGCGCGCATCCGGGTCGAGGTTCTCCTCGTGGCGCGGCGCGATCGGCGGAGCGCTTCCCGGCGCTCGCCGACGACAAGGACCTGCTCAAGCAGGGCTCGGCCTCGCCCCAACGTGATGGTGATCATGTCCAACACGGTTTCGATGCAGTACCTGCCGTACGTGCAGGGGACGACGCCGAACCTGCCCGCCGCGACGGCCAGTACCAGGATTCGCCCGATCTCGAAGTTCGGCATCGCCAAGTCGGCCGTCCGTGCAGCGTCGTCGACAGACCAACATCGGCCATTTCAACTTCGGCCTGTCCTGGTACTCCTACCACCAGGAAAGCGTCGTCGCCACAAGTACTGGAGCTACCAGTTCACGTCGAACGGCACGATCTCCGGCGCCGCTCTGCGACTATCCCAACGACGCGTTCAAGGCGGTCCTGTCGGGACCTACTATCGAGCTGGGCACGACCGGCGGCGGCCCGATCTCGTCGACGTCGCGGGACGACCGAGACATTCGGGGTCCCGGGCGCTACGACTCCGGCGGCCCTGGTTCGGCGACGTACCCGGCGGCGCGACCTGCACGTGCCAAACCAACGTGCGCGGGCTACGCCTTCGAGTATCGGCATCGATCAAGAGCCACACGCGTCGTCGGTCGCGTCACCTGGTGCCGGTCAACGGCGGACAGCCGTACGGGCAGCTCGACCGTCACGGTCGTCAAGGAGTACCAGGACGGGATGCCCGCCGGCATCAACCCGACGAGCTGGAGCGACCAGGCGCTCAGACGCCCGCCGGCAACGCCGGCACGGTGACGCTGACCTACTCGGCGAGCCGTCTCGACGAGCGACGGCGTTCCCAACGTCTATTCGACCGGCGCGACAGCGGCCTCTACATGGGGTTCATGCGGCCCGGCGACTGGAGCTTGAACTCCGACTGCGGCGGCTGGTTCGTGCAGAACAGCCTGCCCGCCGTCGGCATCCCGAGGGACTACAACTCCGACCTGTCCTGCTCGCTGACGACCTGCGCCCAGCCGCCGGAGCAATCGAGCGGGGTGCGTGCTCCGCTACGCGCGGCCGCAGTCGGCGGTCATCCACTACGCGCCGGGCGCCACGGGCACCTACACGCGCGATGCAGCCCGCCGGACGACAATCCCGGCTGCTGCAGCACCACGGTCGTGCACACGGGCGCGGGCCGGAGGACCAGGTCGCGCCTCATGAGCACCAACGACAGCCACATCCCGGAAGACAAGATGTTCGCCAACGCGGACGACTACTTCAGCACGACCGACTGCTTCGTCAACGGCGTCCGCGCCGACGATCCGAACAAGTCCTGCCGCACCGGGCGCGATCATCCTTCTTTCCGACACCTTCTCAGGCCTGCGGTCCCGACTGCAGCCAGAACGCCACCTCGAAGTACCTCGTCAGCCTGAAGGCGCACCACGTCCCGGTCTACGTCATCTCGCCTCGGCGTGCCGGAGGGGACAGCGCAGGCCACGGAGGCGCACTGCATCGCGCAGACCTCGGGATCGGAGGACGCGACGCACCAGGGGCGTCTTCCCGTCACCTCCACGGACCCGGCGCAGGTCTCCGCAGGACCTGAACGACGCCTTCGCGGCGATCCTGACGCGGATCAACGAGGCGACCGAGGACTTCGCGTCCGCGACGATCTCCTCCGTCCAGGCCGGCAACGGGCCAGATGGCTTACCTGGCGACCTTCAACGCCCGCAAGGCCCGCGCGATCTGGGACGGCGCGCTGCGCGCCTACAAGCTGCAGACCAACGGCGCGATCAACCCGGCCGCCGGTGGCCCGGACACGCACGCCCAGAACCCGGACGGCACCGACTGCGTCTCGACGGTCCGGGACGCCAACGACCCGTTGAACAACGTGACGCTCGACGCTCCCTGCAACCAGTTCCCGATCCTCCAGTGGAACGCGCAGATCAACCTGGCGGCCGTGCCGCTCGCCGCCGAGCAACGCCGAGCGGCGTGGCGGACCTGCGCGCCGGCGCGGCGCTGACGAGCGGGCGCGACCTACAACGACACGAGCAACGACACGCTCGCACGCGATCCCGGTCTACAACTACTCCGGGCGGCGCATCCTCTGGTCGCTCCCTCGCGACGGTGGCCGCCTCGAGCACGCTCCCGGGGACGCTCCCGATCAACGGCGCGTCGGCGGCCGCCACGGAGCCGGTCCCGGAGATCACCGAGCCGTTCCTCGTCTCGACGTCGCGCGTCACTGGTGGCCGCAGCTGAAGCTCCTCGTCACGCACGCAGACGCGATCCGCCGGCTCTCCGGCAACACGGGCTGTGGGACGCCCCCTGCCTGGTCGAGCGACACCAGCGCGAGCCAGACGGTCCGCTTCATCCGCGGCGACCGGGACTCCGTGATCAACGAGATGCGCACGGCGCAGTCGCAGGCGCTCATCCCGAGCGGCGACGCGCACTACTACGCCTCGCCGTCGGGCGCCGTTGAAGCTCGGGGACATCTTCCACTCCAACCCGCAGCTCGTCGGCGGAGCCGGAGAACGTCTTCTACTACACAGGCGAATCTCCACGGCTACCAGGACTTCTTCAACAAGCACCAGCACCGCCGCCGCGTCCTCTTACGCCGGAGCCAACGACGGCCTGCTCCACGCCTTCGACGTCGGCGTGTGGGACCGGCGACACCTCCGTCTGCACGGGCGGCCAGACCCACTGCTACGACCTCGGGACGGGCGCGGAGCTCTTCGCCTACGCGCCCCGCGTCGATCATGCAGGTCTTCCGGCGGCTCGAAGAACGCGCATCGGCGCGCAGACCAAGCAGCGACGAGTGGACCGTGGACGGCGCTCCCTCGGCGGCCGACATGTTCATCGACGCCGCGCACAACGGGACGCCCGTGGCGGCCAACCGCGCCTGGCACAGCGATCCTCGTCGGGACGACTCCGCGAAGGGTCGGCCTTCGAAGGGCAAACGCTCCTGCCCGCTCCGGCGCAGCACGACGGCGTTCCAGAACTCGGCGTCCTCCGCTCTACGCCCTCGACGTGACGCAGCGCCGAGGCCTCGGACGGCTCGACGGCAACGAGACCGCCGGGTCGCTACAACAGCCCGGGCTGCCTGGACGGCGGCGCCAACTGCCGCGTCGGCCTGGCCGACGGTGCTCTGGGAGATCCAGGACGCGACCGACGCCGACGGCAACGGGTACCCGGACATGGGGAGAGCTGGTCCAAGCCGGGCCTCGGCCGGATCTGCGTCGCCATGCGACGCTTCGGGCAACTGCACGGACGAGCGTTACGTCGCGCTCTTCGGCGGCGGGTTCGACCGGGAGCGCAAGAACCGCCGCGGCAACTGGTTCTACATCGTGGACGTCGAGACCGGCTTCGTTCTCTACAAGGCCGGAGTCGGGGACCGCCAACTTCGGATCCGGCAACGTCACGGTCAACTTCGCCTCGGTCCCGTCCGAGGTCGTCCGCGATCGATCGTGAACAACGACGGCCTGCTCGATTACGTGTACTTCGGAGACCTGCTCGGCCAGATGTGGCGCCTGGACCTGCGGGCCTGAAGATCAGATCGGGCGCGCCGACGACCCGGTGGGCCTCCAAGCTCCAGAAGAGCGACGGGACGCGCGCTGTCGCCGATGCTCGTCTTCCAGGCCCCCAGCCGGTCGGCGCCGTCGACTCAAGTATCTTCCCGATCTACTACCGGCCGACCGTCGTCTACCTCGGCGCTGACGTCGGGCGGCCAGCCGATCCTCGGCGTCGGCTTCGGCACCGGAGACCGGGACGACATCATCGCGACGTGCGACTCCGCGACCCGCTCGACCTCCTACAACCAGCGTTTCTACTTCGTCGTGGACCAGGCGAACACGCGAGACCGTCACCGAGAGCACGACGCGGCATGCTCCGGATCGCCAGCTCCACGGCCGGCAACGCACGACGACCAGCCCGCCGGCGGGCTGGTATCTCCTGCTCGGCACCTCCACCGCGCACGCTCGGGCGAGCGGGTCATCACGGACTCGCTCGCGGTCAACAAGTACATCTACTTCTTCACGCAGTCGCCGGCTCGGGCGACGCCGCGGCGGCGCCTGCCCGCCTCCCCTCGACCTGCAACATCACGGAGCGGGCCTCGTGCGGCAGTACACGATGTACTACGCCAACGGAAATACGCTCCCGCCCGGCGACCGACCGGGCGGCGATCGGTCGCCCAACGCCTCCTTCGCGACCAACCCGATCTTCTACATCTCGGCGGACCAGTCCGGCAATGTCGCGCTCACGACCAATCACGGGCCTTCACGCCCAACAAGACGGTCGAGCCCACCCGTTCCAACATCAAGGACTGGAAAGAAAACTAAGAAGCATCCGGTCCCGCGTCGACGGTCAGGGACGGGTTCCTCTCCGCCACGACTCCGGTGCCAGCTCTGGCGGCGCGCGCAGTCTCCCAGAGGGAGGAGGCGTGCGCCGCGGGAGCGAAGCAAAAGTGGGGAGTGGCGGTATGAACGGTCGAGGCCGCATCCGGCCGAGCCGCTGGTCAGCGCCCGAAGGCGCAGCCCTGACCGCGCGAAAGCGACGGTATGCCGAGGAGGAGTCGAACCCTTCCTCCGGCTGCCGTTTCCCGTGAACAGCGTTTCAGTTCGCGTTTTGAATGGTGTTGCGACCGGGGGTAGGCGGAAGGCGCGGGCATGTTCGCCTTTGAGCCACTATCTCCGCGCGAGCTGTCCGGCGGCCAGTTCGTCACGTCCGTGGTTATCGCGTAGTCTCTGGAAGGTCGAAGTCGTCTTGTGGCTGCCAGAGATCATCGCCACGTCCCTCTCCGACATGACCTCGCCGCGCAGCACGCGCAAAGGCCGCTTCTTTGAGATCGTAGGGTGTCTCTTCCCGCGCGCCCCGTCGCGCATGCTCATCTCCTTGCAGCACGCATAGAAAACCTTCCGTCCCTGCGAGTCGAACTGCTTCCTGGGTCGCGATGGAAGAGCAGCTCATGGCCTGGCCAGGGGCGCGTAAGTCTGCGGCCGATGACTTCCCGCAGCTCGCCCGCGAGCGGGATTTCCGGCCGTAGTCGTTCTTATCTGCCTCTTCGGCGATGGCAGCATCCAGCGGTCCGTGTCAACGTCCGAGCGCTTGAGGCTGCGTAGCGATCGGCCGTAGTCCGGTGAGGAATAGCGTTTAAGCCAGAAGTCCCGCCTCGTCGGCACGCCACGCGCGGCGTCGCCAGGAAATCCGCCGTCTCTTGTGGGAGAGAAAGACGCGCCGCTTGTTCGCTTGCGCGATCCGAGAGACGGGATCTCCGGCGCGCCACCATCTTCCGTTTGACTCGAGCCGAAACGCCGCACGGAGCAACCCAGCTCTCGACCATCGTCGCGTCGGCAAGTTTAGCTTCAGGCGCGCGAAGATGAGCCTCCGCGGCGGGTGTCGTAGAGCGCGAGCCCTTCCAGTGGCCGAAGTGCTACTGCGGACGGGTGCAATGCGTGCACAAGGGTTTGACGGAGCGACTTTCGACCTCCGCGTCTCGTGTCACTCTAAGCGCATTATCGGTACGCCGAGCGTGCGCGCTTCTCGGCGCCCATGATGAGCGTTTTCCCCGTAGCGCGGCCGCGTCGCCCGCAGGCGTTTTTGCTTGAGGAGAGCTACCGCGTCGGCGCGCTTCGTGGACCGGGTTGTGTTTGCGGTGAATTTCCTCTCATCGTCCCGTCCGGGTTGTAGGGCTCGTAAAGCCTGACGTGCTCACCTTCCCCGCGGGGAAGATTCCACCGTCACCTCTCATTGGGTTGTCCTCCCTTCAGCTTATCGCAGCTCAAGCCCTTCGAGAATCAACGTCCGGCGTCCGACTCTCCTCTAGCGCCTGGCGCGCCGCGCGGAGCCAGAGGGCCTCCGGTATCTCGACGGTCGCGTCTTTACCCTCTCGACGTTTTCGTAACCATCCGGTCACCTCCTACGCCAGATTGTAGCGTAAACCCGTAAACCCGTCAATGCCTTAAATGACAGTGGCTGATGCGCTCCTCGCACTTGTCGAGCAGGCGCCTGAGTAGCGGGCTGCTTGCCCTTCGGGCTCACGAGCGCCGAGAGGTAGAGGTGCGGTTTTCACTGAACCAGTCATATAGGAGCGTTCCGCGTCGCCGCCTGCCTGGACCTGAGACGCTGGCATCGTGAGGGCGTGGAATCCCAGGTTCCATGCCATGAGTCTCCACCAGCGGCGACACCGCCGAAATAAAAGCGGAGAAGAGCTGCGCTGGGTCAGGCGGGGCTTGAGCCGTTCGTTTCAATGCGTCTAGTTGCATCGGTTCTCCTTCGATCTGATTCTAAGACACATAGTAGTAACCACCGCCCTCACGCGGCCTGAAACAGGCTGTTTTACATTACCGCTGGGGCCTTTCCTTAACGGCGTGAACTGATTAGGGCGCAGCGCGTTCGACCTGGAAGCTGGTGGAAGTAAGAAATATTTTTCATCGACCCGTCGCGACGGGGTTCCTCGCGTGATTCGCCAAGGCGGCCCCGGCGATTCGCCCTCCAGCGTGCCGGGGCTCGGAGTCCGTCGCGCATCGGGCCGGGAGGATGTCCCTGAAAGAGGCGCGGCGCGGCGAATCGCCGGGCGCAATTCTCTGACCCTTTACTTAATCGCCGTATTTCAGCGGCGCCGCAAAACTTCGTACAACCGCAACGAGGAATCCCGCATGACCTCCTTCCGAAGCACGCGCGCGTCTGTCTCGCGTCAGACCCTCGACGCGCCCGTCGAGCGCGCGTATCGTAATTCCTGCCTGACCTTCCGTACGAGGTGGTAGGTTTCGTAGTCTCTCTTGTTCATCGCGCTCGTGCCCTCGCGCTTTCTCGCCCTGCGCTGCTTGCGCCATGCGCGGACTTTCGCGTTGTAGGATGTTTTCCTGAGGTGATCGCGCGCGCCTGTTCCGCGTCGGTCGCCTGTTCCGCGTCGGCGTGGCAGCGGCGGCAGCGCGCGGTAGCCCAAGAAGCTCGTTATATCTTCACGGCAGCAGTGACTGCGCTCACCGTGGACCGCAGCACAGCCTCAGCTTTAAAGTCCAGCGGCCGCGTAGAGTAGATCGTGATTTCGGCCCGATCACTTGGCGCTGTGGCGGGTCTTGTCCCCGCGCCTGTTGGTCCGGAGGCACGATCGTGGGGCGCGACGAGGTATCGCTCGGAGACGGGTCACTTTTCAGTGGATCAACGCTCTGTCAGCTCGGCTCGGCGCGCCTCGTAGTCCGCTTCGTGGGTCATTCCCTTCCTCACGTCATGTGGCGCGTTGCGCCGGGCAGAAGATGTCGCCGCGCGGTGCGTCGCCGGCCGCCTCCGCTTGTGTGCCTGGCGCGGATCCGCCCGTAGACTCTCCGCCATCGCAGGTCTCCTTCGCCCGGAGGAATTCCGCCTGGTGCCGGCTGAATGGCGTTCATTTTGGCGCGTCGCGCACTCGTGATAGCCCGCCGTTGCCTCAGAAGTCGGGGCGGATTCCGGCGCGGGCCGCCCATTATCGCTCCTGCCCGATCTGACGGAGCACACGCGGCAACCGGAAAGGTGTCGTCCACGCGACGAGGAGCGCGCGCCGCTCACTATGCGGACCTCGACAAGCTCCGCGACCCGCCTGTCGCGTCAAAAATGCGCGACTCTAGCTCGTCGGCGCCGTCGATGCCGCTGTTGTCGCCGCACCACGCTTCGACGTGAGAGACGCACGCGTTGAGTCTGCCGGCGTCGCGCAACGATGCGCCGGGCGTTCTGCGTCTGGGAGAGGGCCCCCGGTCAGCGACCGTCGCACGGACTTTCCGCGGTGTCGCCTTCATCTCCGCCGCGCGTTTCGTGGCGAAGCGCCTCTCGCTTCTCGGCGGTGGAGAGGGTTGTGTTTCGCTTCCTCGCCTGCGGCCTGGAGCCCTGGCGACGTAGTCGGTAACCTGCCGTGCTTCCATTTCTTAGCTCGTCGCGCTCGCCACGGTGTTGGATCAGTTGGCGTTCCCGGAGAGAGTCGCAGAGCTGCTGCGCGATCTCAAAGAAATTCCCGCAGCACGAACTGAGATACGCGATTATTCAGGAGGGGAACCCGCGTCGGACGCGACCGATCGTAGCTGGTCGCGCGTGAGCGACGGGCGGCCCGTCGTTCGGCTCGGTACGCAGCACGCCGCCAAGATTGCTTGTGTGATCACTGCCGCACGCCTGATGGCGAACGGCGCCTTGGGGCCGGCCTTGTCTTCATCGGGTGCCGCCCGAAGTAAAGAGAGACTCGTAGCGTTCGAGCCGCATCGCGGCAGTAATCGCCGCGACGCGTTGCGCGTACGGCCGAGAGGCGCAGCGCCGCGACGCTGTTCCCTGCTCGCGCGGGTCAATTTGAATCTCGCATGATCGCCTCTGTTTTCGATTGAGCCAAAGGTGTCTCCTTTAGAGGGAAGAAAGTGAGCCGGTATGAAATTGCCGGGTCCCTACCAGAGGAGGCGCGCGGCGGGGTCCGCTCGAAGAAGCTTCCAGTACGGCCAGACGCCACGCAAGGGCGTGTCATGGGTCACCGTACGCGCTCCACCAAACTATCCAGCCAGGCGACGAAGCCCCTTTGCACTGCCGGAAATATGGCGCGGGTAGCGGACCTTCCGCCGCAGTAGGGTGACCACGCAACCCTCGTGACACTTCAACGTACTGATAAGAGGCTTACGAGCGTGACTTTCTGCGATCTGTCTGCGACGGTGCGCTGCCTGCGCGGAGCGCGGTGGGTCTTTTTCTCCTCCAGGCGGCGGCCGGGCGGCGGCCTAGGGAAGGGACTTTAATGCTCTGCGCGCGAGGGCCTCGCGTCACGTCACGCGGCTATTTCTTGCGGAGCGCCTCGATCTTCTCCCATTGCCCCAGGAACCCTGCGCAGCGGAGCGCGAGACCTGGAGCTGACTGGAAGACGTACTTCGAATGCCTGCCGACACGCGTCGAAAAATCCCCGGATGCATTCGTCTCCCCGACTTCGCCATGGAGGCCAACGCCGCAAGGTCGCGGAGGCGGTCGATCGGATCGACCTCGCCGGCCTGGAAGGCGGTCCGGGATCAGGCTTCTGCGGCAAAAAGACCTTCGGTCGAAGACTCCAGGCTTCCCGGATTCGCTGGATCTTCTTCTGCTGCGAAGGGCTCGCCCGTTGGCCAGGAGGTTTCCAGAAGGTCGCCCATCCGGTTCCGACGACAATGACGAGCGGTAGGCGACCTCCGAGCCCATAGCCGTGGCTCCGGGAGCGAAGCGCCTTACGAGGAAATCCAGGTCCTCGCCGTCGAGCTTCAGCTCCTTCGGTGGATCGTTACTGCATCGGGGTACTGACCCGCCTTGACCAGGAGTCGGCGCGTTTCCTCGCCCCCGTAGAAGAACCAAAAGATGACCTTTGCTTCTCTCCCCGCCAGTTGTTGCGGCAGGTGAAAGTGACTCATGATCTCCGTACCCAGGAGTTCGCCATTGCTACCCCAGGCTGAAAACAGCTTCTTCCTTCGCTACTCACCGGCCCACTTCGTCTGCAGCCACACCTCAGAGCAGTAAAGGCCGGGCCTTCGAGATAGATAACGGCCGACGAGCCTTGGCTAGAAAAACGAGATTCCGGTACAGCGGCCAGCTCTCCAGCAAGATCTGCGCCAGTCGCTCGAGGACTGCGCACGTCCAGCGCCTCTCGATTTCCTCTGGGCTCACAGTACGCATCACCGCTTCCAGGGAAAGCCAGCAGACGGGAGACCTTCTAGCTCGCGAGAACAGCGAGCGCGGCGAAGAGCCCCATAAGCCCGCCGGCGCCGACGAAGTCGCCAGGAGTGGCGAACGTGCGCTTGCGGCGTAGGAGCCGCAACGGGTTGGGACCGGCATTGCCCAGGAATTCCACAAAGATCTCATCTGGAGATTCTTTATACGAGGGTAGGGGTATCGATGTTCTCGGTGTCCTTGTAGAACACGCCAGTACCATACTTGAACTCTTGCAGCGCGTTCCTCGAATTCTTTGAACGTCTGCTTCGAATAGCGTGTGAAGCGGAATTTGCAGATTCGAGACGCCGACTCCGGTCGCACTGCATTTCCTGAGGGTGGCGCTGTATTCGCCAGGACGCCACTTGTTGTGGCTTTGAAGAACTCCAGGGCCTTCGCTACACGAGCGGATCTGCCTCAACGAGGTCTTTCCGATCGCGGGCCTCTGGGACTGATTCAGCTTGACACCGACGTCGGCTCTGGATTTCCTTGATCACCTGGCTCGCCGCACGCTCATCATTCATGCTAGCGGGCATGTAAATAACAAAATTAGCCCACTCTGTCGGGCGTGAGGCGGAACGGAATAAAAGAAAAGTGCCTGGGGGACCCATCTGACCGGTGAAACTTGCGCCGGCAAGGAGAATTTCGTATCGTCTTCGGCCGACAGAACCAGGAGCGATCTGGACGGTCCGGCCTCCATCGCTGAGGATCTGGACGTGAAGGTTTACGTTCGGGTTGCCATGCGTGGGTGACGTTGAGGCGGTCATACAGCGGTTGCATGATGAGCCGTGTCCGCCGAAAGAGCAGGAACACCAAGTGGGGGAAGCTGGTGACAGGATCAACGCGGCGTGAGAAGTGCCACTCAAAGCAACCCAGAAGTCTTAATCCCTGAAACTCAGTCGGCCATCATACCAGCGCCGGCGCCGGTCTGGTGCCCTGGCGGCTTCGTAGGGGACTCAAGAACCCTACTTCCTGACCTCATCGAGGGGGTCTTGACCGGGGCGATTCCTTATCTGATTCTCGTGAGCTCCTTCCGTGGCCGTGGCTGTCCCTTAAGGGACTAGCCACGGGCCACGGTCGAAGGCACCGCGGCGCGCCACGGTTACGCCACGGTCAGCCACGGCGCGCTACGGTCAGCCTCGATCCGGAAGGCGGTAGAGAATCTCCTGCTTCGATTTCCCGGCCTCGCGAGTAACTTCCCTCTCGATCATCTTCGTCCCGCACGTCGCCCACGGCGTCCTTGCTCCCGCCGGATCAGGCCCCGCGCAACGCCCGGAGCGTTCATCTCCTCGGCTGCAGGGCGGCTTGGAGCAATACGTAACTGAACGAAGTATTACC
>ERZ1370068.2099-contig-1262_pt1 | contig 42445 bp, 51 predicted proteins | sample MGYA00561227_ERZ1370068 | MGnify/ENA primary metagenome ERZ1370068 (study PRJEB38410, sample SAMEA6850437) | metagenome | study: Metagenomic assessment of the ecological functions of the soil: analysis of the soil microbiota associated with the... | reverse complement strand
GTATGCTTCGTTCAGTTACGTATTGCTCTCGGGATCGGCCGAGAACGCCCGCACGCCGTCGAAGCCCTGCAGTGCCAGCTCGGCGGGCACGTCCGGGTGCTCGGCGATCAGCGGCTCGTCCTTGGTCTCGACGACCGCGAGCTCATGCCGAAGTCCTTCGGGATCGACGAACGTCAGCCGCCCGTCCTCCCGGGAGAGCACGTGGTTGTCGAGCCGTTTCTGCCAGAAATCGAGCGCATCCGCCGAGAGCGACGCCGCCAGCGCACGGTGTGAACCATCCCGGCGCCGGCGCGACCCTGGCGCGCGCCCGGGTACTCGAAGAAGGTGATGTCGGACCCCGGGTCGCCACGCTCGTCCGCGTAGAACAGGTGGTACACGGTCGGGTCGTCCTGGTTGACCGTCTTCTTGACGAGGCGGAGGCCGAGCAGGCCGGCGTAGAACTCGACGTTTCGCGGCGCGTCGGCCGTGATCGCGGTCACGTGGTGGACGCCCTTCGAGCTTCATGCCTGCTTCAACCTAGCGCTTCGGGCTTGTATTCCCGCTCAGGGCTATTCGCCGCCCTCACCGGCGGCGAGCCGGCGTCGCCATTGTTCGGCGGCCGCCTGACCTTCCGGCGTGCCGAGAAAGTGCTCGAGCGGGACGTGGAGGAAGGCGCCACGCGCCTGCGCGAGGATGTCGTCGCCGTCGACGATCTCGCCGGCGATGTGAATCCTACGGCCGCGTTCGTCCTCGACCCGGGACTGGACGAGCAGCTCGGTGTTGATCGATACCGGGCGGCGAAAGTGGACGAAGAGCCTGCCCGTCACGGTCGGGAAGCGGTACCAGGAGGCGAGCAGGCCGCACGCTTCGTCGAGGCGCGGCGGCGACGAGCCCACCGTGCACGAGCCCCGGCGCGGCTTGGTGCCGCTCGTCGAACTCGAGATAGGACTCGTACTCGGTCAGCCCCTCACTCTCGGGCTGGCGCAAGTTGATTCCGAACGGGTTGTCGCCGCAGCCCCAACAGGCCGGATCGTGGTGCGGCGGCACCTGCCGGCTGCGCGCCCTCGCTCACGGTTGCCCCCCAACCCCCTTGGGGGTGCAAAGCGCTCCTACCGGAACGATATCGGCGCTGGTGCCGGACTGTTGCGCGAGTTGGCAACAAATTCGTGCCGAATCAGCGCAGGCCGCCGCGCTCGTTGTGGGCCTTGAAGAAGTTCTCGTGGGAGCCCGCGGTCGCCATCGCCGCCGAGGCGGAGATCTCAAGCGCAAGCGTCGCCGCGGCGACGATTTGGGCGAAGCGGTAGACCTTGCCGGCGCCCGCGCAGCCCATCAGCGCGAGCCAGCGAACGGGCGTACGGGAGGGTCGTCCCGCCGCCGACGGTGCCGACCTCGAGCCCGGCCAGCCGGATCGTGCAGTTGCAGGCCGCCCTCGACGCGCTGCCCTGTGCCGTGCGCCATCGAGCTCGTCCCGACCATGCCGAGGTCCTGGCCGGTGGCGGCGAAGACTGCGGCGATCGCGGAGGCGGGCGTGAAGGCGACCGACTGCATCCCGGAGGCAACCGCGCCGTGCGTGCCCGCCCACGAGAGCTCGAGCAGATCGTCGATCGACGTCCGCAAGACGCGGCGCACCGCCTCGTCGTTCAGCGTGCACTCGGCGATCACGGTCTTGCCGTGGCCACCGCGCTCGAAGTAACGGTGTGACGGCTTCTTGTCGCCGCCCATGTTCGCCTCGAGGATCGCGCGCTCGGGCTTCACCGGCGCCTGCTCCATGACGTAACCCATGTTCAGCGCGTACGCGTTCCGCGTCATCATGTTCGGCCCGCAGGCATCGCCGGTCGTGAACGCCCACGATGACGTGGCACATCGGGCCGACAACGTGGGTCTCGACCTCCGCGCAGCTTCGCGTGCGCGAGAGCGCCGGCTCCCCTCCACCCGCTCTGCGAGCCAGCGCCGCATCTCGGCGACGTGGGCGTCGAGGAAACGGCGAGAGAGTCACGGCCTCCTCGGCCGAGCCGCAGACGAAGCACGAGGCGCGGGTGATTCGGTCTCCGGAGCACGAAGGTCTTGAAGCCGCCGGACTCCGAGACGGCGCGCGCGCCGCGGTAGAGCGAGGCCGAGAGGCTGCCCTCTGTGTGGGCGAGCGGCACGTAGACCCGGTCGGAGGCGCGGCCGGTCTCGACGAGGCGCCCGAACGGCTCCTCGAGCTCGTACCGCCGAGCTCGAGCTCGAGCGGCCCGATCACGGAGACCGGGATCACGGCAACCCCGGTCAGCGCCTCCTGCGCGCCGGCAAACGGCGTCAGGTCGTGCGAGAAGACCTCACCGTCTTGGGTCAGCGCGCGCAACTCGTCCTGCCGTGTCTTGATCGACTCGGGATCGTTCTTGCGCGGCCAGCGGCGTAGCTCCACGGCGGCAGCTTATTGAGGCGCTCGTTTGCGACGCCGACCCGGGAGAACCGCCCGAGCTTGCCGCGGGCGTTCGTCCGATCTTGCCGGTGAAAGGCCGAATCTGCCATGTATCCCAGTACGCACTCGCGATCGCGGCAGCCAGATAATCCTGCCGCGATGGCGACGGAGCAGGTAGTCGAGCAGCAGCACGAGGATCCGACCCGCATACGCGGGCGTTCTGCGCTTCTACGAGCTGGCCAAGCGCGCGGAGTGGCAGGTTCGCGACCTGCCCTGGGGCGAGATCCCGCCGATCCCGAGAAACGACAGGGGACGCCGCAGAAGATCGCTCGCCGGCGCGACATGTGGCGCTCCGTGATCACGCAGCAGCTACAGGCGGACGAGCTCGCCTGCGAGATGGCCTCCCAGCTCCTCAACATCGCGCCCGATCACGAGGCGAAGCTCTACTACTCGACGATGGTGCAGGACGAGTCGCGCCACACCGAGGCGTGGCTGCGGCTCTCGGGCGAGATCGGCGGCACCGGCAGAGCGCGATCCGCACCTCGACACGCTCGCGCACATGACGCTCGAGGCCGACACGCTGGAGGAGAAGGTCTTCCAGATGCAGGTCTTCTACGAGCGGCTGATCATCTCCCGCGTTCCGGCTGATCGCCCGCTCGTCGCGCGGCACGGTGCTCGAAGATCTCTGCAACCGGCTGACGACGGACGACGGCATCCACCACGGCGCGGGATGGCGTACGAGAAGAGTGCTGCTGCAGAACGCCTCGAAGCAGACGAAGCAAAGCTGGTCGACGCCGCGAACCGGCTGCTGCCGACCTTCGTCGAGCACGCGCTCTGGCGCCCCAAGGAGCGATGCCTTCATCGGCCGGGCGATGCACACCGCGACATCGAGCGCCTCGAAGGAAGACCTCGAGATCGGCGGTCCGACTGGCGCGAATCGCTCGGGCTCGACGTCAGCGAAGTCCAGCTGCCGACGCTTTAAGTTAGCGCCCTCAGGCGATCACGCGCTCGGACCCTCGCCCACCAGGAACCACCTGTCCCGAGGCGGCCCTTGGCCGCGGCAGTGCGCTGGCGGCGTGACCGAAGGGGCAATCTGGCGCATCGCGCGAGCGCCACCGTCATCGCGACGTACGACGCGGAACCCTACGACGACCGTGAAGGGACGGTGCTCGGTCAGATCGCATCACCTCGGACGCTTCGAGGGCGATCTCGTCAGTGAGAGCTCGGCCGGGTTGCTGACCGCCCAGACGGAAGCCCGGCTCGGCGACGATACGTCGCTGCTCGATCGGATTGCCTGCAAGCTCGAGGGACCGCTCGCGCCTTCGAGTCTTAGTGCACCACGGGACGCATCTCGCGCCCGCCGGTTCGGCAGACGCGGCGTCCGGTCGTGCCCGGACTCGGGCACGGGCAGAGCTCGGCCGGATCTGCGCGGCCGCGGCTCGCGATCTACGGTCACGGAGGACGGGACAGCACACCGCTCGCGCTCGACTACGGCGAATTCGACCAGGTAGCCTCGGCGCCGTGGCGGCGCGCTGATGGAAGGCGCGCCGCTTGCGGCGCGGATTCGCGCCGAGGTGGCGGACGAGGTGCGCGAGCTCGGCGCGGCTCCGTCTCGTGACGATCCAGGTGCGGCGACAGACCCGGCCTCGACGATCTACCTCCGGCGCAAGCACGAGGCGGCCGCGGAGGCCGGCATCGTCCTCGGACGATCGCAAGCTGCCGGAGGACGTCTCGGAAGAGGAGCTGCTGGCGCTCGTCGCCGAGCTGAATGCCGACGACGACTGTCGACGGCATCCTCGTTCAGCTCCCGCTGCCGCCGCAGCTCGACGAGGCGCGTGTGATCCGGGCGATCGAGCCCGTCAAGGACGTCGACGGCCTCCATCCCGTTCAACGCCGGCCAGCTCTACCTCGGACGCCCGACGACTCGTGCCGCGCGACGCCGCTCGGAATCATGGCGCTGCTCGCCGAGCATCGGATTCCGCTCGAGGGCGCCGAGGCGGTCGTGATCGGGCCGCAGCGACATCGTCGGCAAGCCGATCGCCCATCTGCTGCTGCAGGCGAACGCGACCGTGACGATCTGCCACTCGCGCACGTCCGACCTTGCGCGCTACACGCTCGAGGCCGACGTGCTGGTCGTCGCCGGTCGGCTCGGCCGAGGTGGTGACGCCGGACATGATCAAGCAGGGCTCCGCCGTTGTCGACGTCGGCATCAACCGCACCGAGGGCGGGATCGTCGGCGATGTCGCGCCCGACGCGGCGGACGTGGCCGCGTTCATCACGCCCGTCCCGGGCGGCGTCGGTCCGATGACGATCGCGATGCTGCTCCGCAACACGGTCAAGGTCGCGCGCTATCGCCGCGGGCTCCTTGCGTTCCCAGGGGTAACGCTAAGGTTCAGCCGCTTCAAATGTAGGTCGGCGGCTCGGTGCCCGGGCCGTCGTTTGTTTTGGCAGTTAGGAAGGAGTAACTAGTTGGCTGAGGGCACCGTCAAGTGGTTCTCGAACGAGAAGGGCTACGGCTTCATCGAGCGTGAGGGTGGCGAGGATGTGTTCGTCCACCACTCCAAGATCGCGATGGACGGCTATCGGTCGCTGACCGAAGGGCAGCGTGTTCAGTTCGACGTCGAGCAGGGCGACAAGGGCCTGCAGGCGGTGAACGTCCAGGCGGTTCTAGAACCTTTCGGAACCGAAACGCGAGCGGGCTCCGGAAGGGGCCGCGCTATAACTGGGAAACCATGTTTCCCCGTTCGCCCCTTCTTCTTCGCAGGGGCAATGCGGCCGATGGTTTCGGCTCACGCCGGGGCAAGCCCGGCTCCGCCGGCGGCCGCGTCGTGATTCCGATGGCGTCTGAGCTTTTGGGAGGATTGCGTCGATGGCGATTTCAAGAGACGAGGTTCTGCACGTGGCGGGGCTGGCGCGGCTCGAGCTGACCGACGAGGAGGTCGAGCGCTTTCGCGAGCAGCTGAACGCGATTCTCGAGGCGGTCGGCAAGGTCGCCGAGCTCGATCTGTCCGACGTCGAGCCGACGGCGCACCCCTCGATCTCGTCAACGCCTGGGCCGACGACGAGCCGCGGCCGTCGCTGTCGGTCGAGGAGGCGCTTGCGAACGCCCCGACCGCGACGGCGACTCTGTTCCGCGTCCCGCGGGCGTGAGAACCGGTGGACCGGACCGCGAAAAGGCACGCTCCGGCGCAAAGACGTTTCCCTCACGTTCGCCGTCGCTCGTTAGCGTTCCGGTAGGGGACTTTTTGCGCCCCCATGGGGGTTGGGGAGGGGAGCGCTTGATCGACGACGCTGCGCCTGACGCGCCGAGGACGCGGCCGGACATGATCGAGCGGGGCGAGGTTTCCGCCGCCGAGCTGCACGGCGCCTACCGGGCGGCGATCGCCGAGCGCGACCCGCGAGCTGCACGCGTTCCTGACGACAGTCGACGAGGTCGAGGGTGAAGGCGTCCCGATCGCATTCAAGGACCTGATCTCGACCCGCAGGGGTCGAAACGACGGCCGGCCTCGAAGATCCTCGCCGGCTACAAGCCGGTCTTCGACGCGACCGTCGCCACCCGCTGCAAGCAGGCGGGGCTGCCGCTGCTCGGCAAGACAAACATGGACGAGTTTGCGATGGGCTCCTCCACCGAGAACTCGGCGCTTCGGGCCGACGCGGAATCCCGTGGGATCCGGAGCGCGTTCCGGGCGGCTCATCGGGTGGCTCGACCGCCGCGGTCGTCGGCGGGTCTGGCGCCGTGGGCGCTCGGCTCCGACACCGGCGGCTCGATCAAGCAGCCGGCGGCGCTCTGCGGCGTCGTCGGCCTGCGGCCGACCTACGGCACGGTCAGCCGCTACGGCATCGTCGCCTTCGCCTCGAGCCTCGACCAGATCGGGCCGATCGCCGAAGACCGTGCGCGACTGCGCGCTGCTCTACCGGATCGTCTCCGGCCGCGACCCTGCGACTCGACCACGGTCGAGCTCCGCAGCCGGTCGAGCTGCCCGAGGCCGAGGATCTCCGCGGCTGAAGATCGGCGTCCCCGAGGAGCTGAACGAGACCGAGGGGATCGAGCCCGGCGTCAGCGAGCGGGTCGAATGCCGCGCTCGAGCTCGCGAGCGAGCTCGGCGCCGAAGTCGAGGAGTGCAGCCTGCCGCGCTCGGTCGACTACGGCCTGCCCTGCTACTACCTGATCGCCCCGTCGGAGGCGTCCTCGAACCTCGCCCGCTACGACGGCGTCCGTTACGGGTATCGGGCGGAGGGCGACGGCGACATCCGTCGGCTCTACGCACGCACCCGCGACGAAGGCTTCGGCGACGAGCCGAAGCGCCGGATCATGCTCGGCACCTACGCGCTCTCGGCCGGCTACTACGACGCCTACTACGGCCAGGCCCAGAAGGTGCGAACGCTGATCAAGCAGCGAGCACGACGCCGCTGTTCGAGCGCTTCGACCTGCTCGTCTCGCCGACCTCGCCGACGGTCGCCTTCCGTCTCGGCGAGCGGACCGCAGAACCCGCTCGCCATGTACCTCTCGGATGTACTCACGATCCCGTCGAACATGGCGGGCCTGCCGGGGCTGTCGATCCCCTGCGGCCTTTCGGAAGGCCTGCCGGTCGGGCTCGCAGCTGATCGGGCCGCAGTTCTCCGAGAACGCGCTCTTCCGCGCCGGCCACGCGCTCGGAGCAGGCGCTCGCCTTCGACTTCGTCCCGGAGCGGCCTGAGATGAGTTGGGAAGCCGTCATCGGCCTCGAGATCCACGTCCAGCTGAAGACGCGGACGAAGATGTTCTGCCGTTGCGCGGTCAGGGCGCTCGACGCCCCCAACACGCGCACCTGCCCGATTTGCCTCGCGCATCCGGGGACGCTGCCCGTGCCGAACCGGCAGGCGGTCGAGTGGACGATCAGACTCGGCCTCGCGCTCGGCTGCGAGATCGCCGAGCACGCTGTCTTCCACCGCAAGCACTACTTCTACCCGGACAATCCGAAGGGCTACCAGATCTCGCAGTACGACGAGCCCCTCTGCGTCAGACGGCCTCGTCCGGCTGGCGGGGCCGGACGGCGTCGCCGAGATCGGCATCACACGCGCCCACCTCGAGGAGGACGCCGCCAAGACGCTGCACGTCGGCGGCGCCGAGGGCCGGATCCACGGCGCCGACCGCGTCGCTGGTCGACTTCAACCGCGGCGGCACGCCGCTCGTCGAGATCGTCACCGAGCCCGACATCCGCATCGGCCGAGCAGGCGCGGCGCTTCCTGCAGCTGCTGCCGTCAGACGGTGGTCGAGCTTGGGATCTCGGACGCCGAGATGGAGAAGGGATCGCTGCGCTTCGATGTCAACGTCTGCGTCCGTCCGGCCGGGTCGGACGAGCTGCGCACGCGCACCGAGCTGAAGAACATGAACTCGTTCGCGTTCGCCGCGCGTGGAATCGAGCGCGAGATCGAGCGGCAGATCGCGACCTACGAGTCCGGTGGGCAGGTCGAGCAGGAGACGCTTCACTTCGATCCGAACCGAGAGGACGCGCCGCCGCTCCGCTCCAAGGAGGAGGCGGAGGACTACCGCTACTTCCCGGAGCCGGATCTCGTGCCGATCGAGCCGCTGCGCGAGTGGTCGCCCGACGAGCTCGGGGCGAGCTTCCGGAGTCACCTTCCGCGCGCCTCGAGGCGTGTTCTGGCCGCCGGCGTCGAGCTGCGCGACGCCGAGGCGCTGAATCTGGAGTCAGCACGAGTGAGTCTGTTCGAGACGATTCGCGACGCCGGCGATCGAGCCGAAGCCCGCCGCGGCATTCGTGCTCAATGACGTGGCTCCCAGGTCGATCCGGCAGGCGTCAACGGTGCCGAGCTCGCAAAGGTGCTGCTGGAACGCGACCAGATCCCGCGCGCGGCCTTCGATGCGGCGGTTGCGGCAAGCGCGAGCGAGGGCTTCTCGGCGGATGACTACCTGCGCGAGCGCACGGTCGCAGACACGTCCGAGCTCGACCCGGTGATCGACCGGATCCTGAGCGAGAACGAGCAGCAGGTGGAGGCCTACCGGGGCGGCAAGGAAGGCCTGCTCGGGTTCTTCGTCGGCCAGGTGATGCGCGAGACGCAGGGCAAGGCGAACCCGAAGGTCGTCAACGAGCGCCTGCGCGAGAAGCTCGCCGGCTAGTTCCTCCTGTCGAAAAGATCCGCGGCCGTTCGTCTCAGGTAGTAAGCGAGGAAACCACGGGGTCGCGAGGAGGAATGAGATGGCGAATCAAGTCAGCTGGTTCGAGGTCGTCGGGCAGGACGGCGAGAAGCTGCGGAGCTTCTACGGCGACGTCTTCGGCTGGAAGTTCAACGTTCCGTCACCCGAGATGAACTACGGCATGACCGAAGATGCCGGGATCGGCGGCGGCATCGGGCAGGCGCAGGGCGGGCCGGGCCATGCGACGTTCTACGTCGGCGTCCCCGATCCGCAGGCCGCGCTGGACAAGATCGAGGGCGCCGGCGGCAAGACCGTCGTGCCGGTGACAGAGATGGAGATGGTCACCTTCGCGATGTTCACCGACCCGGAGGGACACCTGGTCGGGCTGTACAAGTCGGACGACTAAGCTCGGATCCCGTCCTGGTTCGGGCTCGTTTCAGGGACAGTCCCCATCCGGGGACTGTCCCTACGCAGGCGTCCTCTACCCACGCTTGCAAAAGAGAAAGACCGGTGGGAAGCTGACCAAGCTCTAAAGATTTCCGCGAACCGGCCGATCCCTCGTTCGAGTGATGCCCCGTCTCGGCCATATCAAGCTCGCAGTCGCGATCGCGGCCGGCGCCCTCGTGGTCGCTCCGCCGGCACACGCCGCCGGCCGACCGGCCGTCGCGGCGCTGCAGGTGACGCTTCGCCACCACCACGTCTACAATGAGGTCCGGTCGACGGGATCGTCGGAAGGGCGACGACCGCAGCCGTGATGCGCTTCCAGCGCCGTCACGGGCTGACTCCGGACGGCGTCGCCGGCCCGAAGACCCGGCGTGCATTCGGCCGGTTTGCGAAGCACGTTCTGGGCTCGCGCATCCTCCTGCGCGGAATGGCCGGCTGGGACGTCGCCGAGCTCCAGTTCGCGCTCGCGTGGCACGGCTTTCCGAATGCCGCGATCGACGGCGGCTTCGGCGGCCACGTCAAGCGTGCCCTGATCAGGTTCCAGCGCTGGGCGCATCTGACGCCGGACGGCATCGCCGGTCCCGGCACCTTCCGCGCCCTGAGGGCACCGTTGCCGCGCTGCCCGATCGCCCTGCGCCTGGCCGCTGCGGGCGCCGGTCGGCAGCCCGTTCGGCCCCCGCGGCATCGCCTTCCACCCGGGCATCGACCTGCCGGGGGCGACGGGGACGCCGGTCGGCGCGGCCGCGCCGGGGCGTGTGATCTTCGCTGCCCACGATCCGAGCGGCTACGGCAACCTCGTCGAAGTCGATCACGGTGGCGGCGTGGTCTCGATGTACGCACACCTCTCAGGCTTCTCGGTCCGCGTCGGCCAGTCCATCGCGACGGGAACGCGAGTCGGCCGGATCGGCTCGAGCGGCGAGTCGACAGGGCCGCACCTGCACTTCGAGGTACGAGTCCGTGGGGCCGCGGTCGACCCGTCCCGGCCTTGGGCTAGGCGCTCAGACGCCGATCGCTGAGCTAGGCTCAGCGCAGATGAGCGAGAAGCGCTACCTGCTGACGCCCGGGCCGACGCCCGTGCCACCGGAGGTGCTGGCAGCGATCTCGCAACCGGTCGTCCACCATCGCGGGCCCGACTTCAAGCCCGTCTACGAGCGCACGCTCGCGCGCCTGCGAGAAGTCTTCCTGACCGAACGCGACGTGCTGCTGTTCGCAGCGGCCGGAACAGGTGCGATGGAGTCCGCGGTCGCGAACCTCTGCTCTCCGGGCGAGCGCGTGCTCGTCGTCTCTGCCGGCCACTTCGGCGAGCGCTGGCGCGCGATCGCGGCGGCCTATGGCGCCCAGGTGGGAGACGCTCGAGTACGCGTGGGGCGAGATTCCGGCCGCAGAGGACGTCGCCGCCCGTCTGCAGGAGCTCGGCGGCGCCGAAGGCGGTCTTCCTAACGCACTCGGAAACCTCGACCGGCGTCGTCTGCGATCTGCAGGCCCTCGCGGCGCTGTCAACGAACACGGAGCGCTCAGCGTTGTCGACGCCGTCTCGAGCCTCGGCGCCGTCCCGCTCGAGACCGACGCCTGGGGTGTCGACGTCGTCGTCTCCGGCTCGCAGAAGGCACTGATGACGCCGCCGGGGCTGGCGATGGTCTCCGTCTCGGAGCGAGCGTGGGCCGGCCGCGGAGAGTCGCCGCGCTTCTACTTCGACTGGGAGCGGACGCGCAAGGGCAGTCCGCGCTCGACGCGCCGTTCACGCCGCCGGTCTCGCTTGTAGCCGGATTGGACGTCGCGCTCGGAATCCTGCTCCGACCAGGGCCTGGACGCTGTCTTCGACCGGCACATCCGACTCCGGGCGCGCCTGCCGCGAGGGCGCGAAGGCGATGGGGCTCGAGCTCTTCTCGCCCGACGAGGATCGCTCGGCGGTCGTGCACGGCGATTCGCGCGCCCGGACGGGATCGACGCGACGAGATCTCGTCCGCGGCCTGCGCGACCGGTTCGGGATCACGATCGCGAACGGCCAGTCCACCCTGAAGGGCAAGATCTTCCGGATCGGCCACATCGGCTACTTCGACGTCTTCGACATCACGACCGCGCTCGCCGCGGTCGAGCTCGTGCTCGCGGACCTCGGCGCCGAGATCGAGCGCGGCGTCGCCGTGACCAGGGGCGCTCGAGGCGTACGAAGAGCGCGCCCGCGTGTGAAGCGCGTTCTGATCGCCGAGTCGATCGCCGACGCGGGCGTCGAGCTCCTGCGCGAGCGCTTCGAGGTCGACGTCGAGGCTGAACGGCGACCTGGCCGAGCAGATCGGCGCCTACGACGCGATCGTGATCCGCTCGGCGACGAAGCTGACGGCCGAGGTGCTCGAGCGCGCAGACCGCCTGAAGGTGATCGGCCGGGCCGGGTGGGGGTCGACAACGTCGACGTCGAGGCGGCCACGCGCCGCGGAATCGTCGTCGCGAACGCGCCGGAGTCGACCGTCGTCTCCGCCGCCGAGCACACGATCGGCCTGCTGCTCGCGCTCTCGCGCAACATCCCGCAGGCGCACGCGGCGCTGAAGGAGGGACGCTGGGAGCGCGGGCGCTACGGCGGCATCGAGCTCGAGGCAAGACGCTCGGCGTGCTCGGCTTCGGCCGGATCGGCCAGCAGGTCGCGCGACGCGCGCTCGGGCTGCGGGATGCGCGTCGTCGCCTACGACCCGTTCGTCGTCGCAAGGAGCGCTTCCGCGAGCTCGGCGTCGAGCGCGTCGAGGCGCCCGAAGACGTCTACGGGGCAGCCGACTTCCTGACCCTGCACCTGCCGCTGACCGACGAGACGCGGGGCTCGCTCGGACGCGAGGCGCATCGCGCAGATGAAGGACGGCGTCCGGATCGATCAACGCCGCGCGAGGCGAGCTGTGTCGACGAGGCCGCGCTGCTCGAGGCGCTTGCGCTCGGGCAAGGTCGCGGCCGCCGCGCTCGACGTCTTCTCGGCGGAGCCGTACACGGGACCGCTGCTCGAGGCTCGACAACGTCGTCGTCACCCCGCACCTGGCGGCCTCGACGGAGGAGGCGCAGGACCGCGCCGGGCGTGATCGTCGCCGAGCAGGTCGCGGCGGCGCTCGAGGGCGCCGCTTGTCACGAACGCGGTCAACATCCCGGCGATCCGCGCCGAGGACATGCGAGGCGCTCGGCCCGTTCGTCCCGCTGGCCGCGAAGCTCGGCCGGCTGGCGCTGGAGCTCGCGGACGGCCGGGCGGACGAGCTGACGCTCGCGTACTACGGCGGCTTATCGGGTTACGACACCCGGCTGCTGACCGTCGCGGCGCTGAACGGGGCCTTCCAGGGGCCGCTCGGACACCCGGTCAACTACGTCAACGCGCCGCTGATCGCGGCCGAGCGAGGCATCGAGGTGCGCGAGGAGCGCCGTCGCGCCAGCGCGCGACTTCACCAACCTCGTGCGCGTGGTCGGTCGCTCGAACGGGGACGAGGTTCGCGTCGCGCGGGACGACGATTGGGAAAGACAACCGCCACTGGCTGCGTCAGCGCGCTCGGCTTCGAGCTCGAGATCGAGCTCGCGCCGCTGCTGGTCTTCTTCCGCTACGACGACGTTCCCGGCGTGATCGGGCGGCTCGGGATCGCTGTTCGGCGAGGCGGGCGTCAACATCGCCAACATGGCGGTCTCGCGCTCGCGCCGCGGGGGCAAGGCGCTGATGGCGCTCTCGATCGATTCGCCGCCGCCGGCGAGCCTCGGTCGACGACGTGCTTGCGGAGGGCTTCGTCGACGACGCCCACTTCATCTCGCTTCGCTGACAAGAGCCCCTTTCACAATGAGGCGCACTGAGCCTTCTCCAGCGAGCACAACGGCTCAGGGCTGGACCAGGTTGCACGGGCTACGCTTCGCGCCGTGGAAAGCGCGCCTGGCCGGAGGAAGTCGAACGGGTAGCGGCGTACCTGCGCGAGTCGGGGGCCGAGTCGCGGATCGAGGAGTTCATCGGACGGGACGCCGACCGCCGAGGACGCCGCGAAAGCAGTCGGCTGCGACCTCGCACAGATCGTCAAGTCGCTCGTCTTCGACTGCGACGGCCGGTCGATTCTCGTCCTCGTTCCCGGCGACCGTCGCGCCGACAGAGGGCCAAGGTCTCCGCTGCCGCCGGCTGCTCGAAGGCCCGAATCGCGAGGCGCCGAGCAGGTGCGGAACGCAACCGGCTACGAGCCAGGGGCAGTGGCGCCGTTCCCGGTCAGGCAGGTGGAGGCGGTCTTCCTCGATCGCTCTCTGCTCGGACACCCAATCGTCTGGATCGGCGCCGGCACGACGAGGCACATGGCGGCGCTGGCGCCGACGGAGCTGATGCGGCTCTCGCGCGCAGAACCGATGGACGCCGTCGAGAGCCGGGCCGAAGAGGCCTGTCAGCGAAGCGGACCAGGAGAGCGGTCAGGGGAGTCGAGGTTCCCTGACCCTACGCGCCGATTTGGCTTGTATTCTGAGTACAAGGAGGTCGCGCATGCGTGAGACCGAGAAGATACTGGATGAACGGCGAGCTGCGTCGACTGGGACGATGCACGGATCCACGTCGGCACCCACGGGCTCCACTACGGCTCGGGCGTGTTCGAGGGAATCCGGGCGTACGAGACGCCGAACGGCACCGCCGTCTTCCGGCTGACCGATCACCTCAAGCGGCTCGAGAACTCGGCACAGGCTGCTCGCGATGGACACTTCCGTTCTCGGTCGAGGACCTGCGCGCGGCCTGCACACGGAGCTGATCGCCGTCAACGGCCTGCCCGAGTGCTACCTGCGCCCGATCGCCTTCTTCGGCTACGGCGAGCTCGGCGTCTCCGCGGTCGGGAACCCGGTCGACGTCGTGATCATGAGCTGGCCCGTGGGGCGCTTACCTCGGTGAGGACGGCCTCAAGCAAGGGCATCCGCGCCAAGATCTCGACGCTGGCAGCGCGATCGGCCCGAACGTGATCCCGCACGTCGCCAAGGCGACCGGCGTCTACCTGAACTCGATGCTCGCGGTCACGGAGGCCAACCGGGCCGGCTACGACGGAGGCGATCCTGCTGACGCGCGGAGGGCTTCGTCGCCGACGGCTCGGGCGAGAACGTCTTCATCGTCAGCGACGGCGTCATCTACACGCCCGACCTCTCGCACTTCGATCCTGCCCGGGATCACGCGCGACACGGTCATCCAGATCGCGCAGGACATCGGCTACCGCGTCGTCGAGAAGAGCCTGATCCGCTCGGATCTCTACCTCGCCGACGAGGCTTTCATGTGCGGCACCGCCGCCGAGGTGACGCCGCTGCGGGAGGTCGACGACGTCGAGCTCGGCGTCGGCCCGGTCACGCTCGAGCTCCAGTCGGCGTACCTCGACACCGTGCGCGGCCGCAGCGAGCGCTGGGCGCAGTGGCTCGAGTACGCCGAGCGCGACGCCCGCAGAGGCTTGAGCACCGGCACACGGAGATACCCAGCCTCGGCCGTGGATCGGCGAGCGGGAGGAGGAGCTCGTGCTCGAGGTGCTCCGCTCCGGGCGCCTCTCGCTCGGCCCGACGATCGACCGCTTCGAGGAGCTGGTCGCTGAGCGCGTCGGCGCGCCCTACGCGGCGGCGGTCTCGAGCGGCACCGCCGGGCTGCACCTGCTCTGCCACATCGCCGGCCTCGGGCCCGGGAGACGAGGTGATCACCTCGCCCGTCTCGTTCGTCGCCTCGGCCAACTGCTTCATCTTCGAGGGCGCGACGCCGGTCTTCGCCGACGTCGATCCGCGGACGCTGAACCTCGATCCGGCCGCGGTCGAGGCGGCGATCACGGAGCGGACGAAGGCGGTCGTCGCCGTCGACATGTTCGGCTACCCGTGCGAGCTCGACGAGCTGCGCGCGCTCTGCGAGCGCCACGGGCTCGCGTTGATCGAGGACTCGGCGGAGGCGCTGGGAGCCGAGTACAAGGGCACGCCGCTCGGTGGACACGGGCCGCCGGCGGTGTTCGGCTTCTATCCGAACAAGCAGATCGCGACGGGCGAAGGCGGTGTCGTCGTCGACGCATTCCGAGGAGCAGTGGCAGCTGCTGCGCAGCCTGCGCAACCAGGGCCGAACCTACGACACGGGCGCCTGGTTCCGACCACGTGCGGCTCGGCTGGAACTACCGCTGGACGGATATCCAGGCAGCGATCGGGATCGCCCAGCTGGAGAAGCTGGACCGGATCCTCGAGCTCCGGACGGCGGCGGCGGCGCGCTACGGCGAGCTGCTCGGACGGGCGTCGACGGCGTCGAGACGCCGCTCGCCGACGACTCCGATCACACCCGCTCCTGGTTCGTCTACGTCGTCAAGCTCGCGCCGGGGATCGACCGCGATGCTCGTGATGGCGGAGCTCGCGCGCAGGGGATCGGCACCGCGAAGTACGTCCCGTGCGTCCACCTGCAGCCAGTTCATTGCGCGAGCAGTACGGCTTTCCGCGAGGCATGTTCCCGGTCGCGGAGGACGCATGCTCCCGGACGCTGGCGCTGCCGTTCTTCACGCAGATCGAGGCCGAGGACCAGGAACGGGTGGTCGAGACAGCTTCGCTCCGTGCTCTAGCGGCTTACGAAATCGTAACAAGCCGTACGTAGAGTCATGCCGGAATGGCGCGAAATCACGCCAAATCCAGGCTAATCCGATGCGCCGCGCTAGCGCCGGTTTGCCTGACCTCGGTCTTCCTGACAGCGTCCGCCCACGGCCAAGGCGCTCGGGCGGACGCTGTAGTTCAGTTCGTGGCCGCATCACCGTCCTCGCAGCCGACGGCAATCGGGCCGCGGTGACGACGCAGGTCAAGCCCGGCTGCGGCCGGGTCGTCGTCTGGACCACGCCGGCGCAGAGGGTCGATCCGCGTCAAGCCGGGGATCCTCGGCTGCGGCGGCGACGGCGTCACACGGCTCGCGCTCGGCGGCGGCCGCGTCGCCTGGATCGAGCAGGGAGGCGGCAACGACCTCGAGATGACGGTCATGGAGGCCAAGCTCGAGCGGGGAGCCGGGAAGCAGCTCGAGTTCGTGACCAACGGCGACCGTGCCGGCGGCGACCCCACCGGCGATTGGGTGGAGCCGGCTGCTCGGAGGCGGCTCGCCTGCTCGCCTACAACAGCTGGACGCAGACCTGCGACCGACGTGGCGATCAGGAGTGCGGACAGAACGACCCGCTTCCTTCGACGTCACGAACGAGAAGCTGGTGCGGATCGCGGACGGACGCCGCCTGGTCATCACCGGCGGCGCCGCCGCCTATCCGCTGCTCGCAGCGGGAGCGGCAGGATGGCGGTCGGGACGGCAGGCGCCGTGTCGATTCGCGCCGGCGAACGGCGCGCAGGTCGCGACCGTTCCCGACGCGGCTGGGACCGCTCGCGCGATCGCGCTGGGCAAGACCCGCTTGGCGATCGAGAGAACGCTCGACGCTCGATCTCTACAACCCGGCCACCGGCGCAGCGGTGAAGTCGCTGCCGCTCGGGAAGCGCGGCGTCGCTCCCGGCTCGTGGACGTCAACTCCAGGCTCGCGCTGCTGCGCGGCCCGCACCGCCTCGCCCTGGTGCGCCTCAGCGACGGCAAGCTGATCTCGTTCCCGCTCCGGGTCGGGCGCAGCCGCGACGGCTCGTCGGCGGAAGGCTCACCGAGGCCGGGCTCTTCTACGCCTACAACGCGCGCAGCCGGCCGAGATCGTCTTCGAGCCGATGGGCGAAGCTGCTCGCTCCGCTGGTAGCAACCGGGGGCGGCGATACTACGGCCGTGGCGGACGGCAACCGGATGATCTTCCTCGGCTTCGGCAAGTACGCCCGGGCCGACAAGATCTACGCGATCGAGCCGATCCGTGACGATCGGCGCGGGCACGGCCGGCGCACCCTCGTCTGGGTCGAAGGCGTCACCGAGCCGATCGTGGCCTCTCGCACCGAGCGAACGATCCTCCACGAGATGGGCCGAGTCCTCCGGTGGCACGCCGCTGCTCGACCAAGCGCTCGACCTGGCGGAACGCGTGGCCGAGCAGACGCAGCAGAGGCGCGTCGACGTCAACGACCTCGGCCGCCGGGCTCAGAAGCTCCTCGAGTCGACCGCGAGACCCGGCGAAACCGAGCCGCTCTTCTAGCCGAGCCTGAGCGGCCCGGAGCCACCCTACGAGCAAGAGCCGGTCGGCTCTGCCGCCGCCGCAGGCCGCGGGCTTTCTGCGCCGGGTCACGATCGACCTCCAGCCCGCTGCGCGGTCGCCGCCGTTTCGACGGCTCTTTTTCGGCCAGACGATCTCCTGGTTCGCCGGCGAGATCGCCTGGATCGCGGTGCCGATCCAGCTGTTCGAGCTGACGCACTCGACTCTGCAGGTCGCACTGCTCTACCTGACGACGCTCGGCCCGCTGCTGATCGCGCCCATCGTCGGCGGCGCCGTCGCCGACGCGGTCGACCGGCGCACGATGCTCCTGATCGCAGAAGGCGGGTTTGCGCTCGTGTCGGTTGGACTCGCAATCAATGCGTCGCTTCCCGATCCGCATGTCTGGGCGCTCTATGTCGCTCGACTTCGCCGGCACGCGCGGTCTTCAGCTTCGGCACCCCGGCCCTGCGCTCGCTGCTGCCTCGGATCGTTCGCGAGGAGAGATCGTCGCCGCATCGTCGCTCGACAGCCTCGCGTCGAACTTCAACGCCGTCGCCGGCCCCGCGGCCGGCGGGCTCGTGATCGCCGCGCTCGGCTTCACAGGCACGTACCTGCTGGACGTCGCAAGCTTTTCAGCCTCGCTCGTGAGCATCTGGCTCTTGCCGAAGCTACCGGCGGCACCACGACGCCGAGGCCTCGAGTCTGCGCTCGATCGTCGAGGGCTTCCGTTTCGTCCGCGGCCAGCCGGCCATTCTCCGGGATCTTCCTCGTCGACACGAACGCGATGATCTTCGGCATGCCGATGGCCCTCTTTCCCGCCCTCGGCGAGCACTTCGGCGGCGGCTCGAAGACCGTCGGCTTCCTCTACGCCGCGCCCTACGCCGGCGCGCTGCTCGCCTCGATCTTCTCCGGACCGCTCGCACGTCCGCCGTCAGGGTCTGGGTGTGATCGTCGCCGCGGCCGCCTGGGGGGCCGCGCTCGTCGGATTCGGCTTCGCCACCGCGCTTTGGCTCGCGCTGGCGCTGCTCGCTGTTGCCGGCGCCGCCGACTTCGTCAGCGCGGTTCTCCGCAGCACAATCGTCCTCGTCGCGACGCCAGACGCGCTGCGAGGCCGGATCACCGGGATCGAGTTCACCCAGGTCGCCGCAGCGCCGACGCTCGGCAACGTCGAGGCGGGCGTGGTGGCGTCGCTGACCAGCCTCCGCTTCTCGATCGTCTCGGGCGGCCTCGCGTGCATCGCGGGCTGCGGCCTGCTCGCGCTCGCGATTCCGGCGCTCTTGCGCTACGACGCCAAGGCGGCGAACCGGTGATCCGACGCGCCTTCTTCGCCCGGTCCGTGCACGAGGTGGCTGAGGACCTGATCGGCGCGACGTTTCTCGTCGACGGCGTCGGCGGCAAGATCGTCGAGCTCGAGGCCTACCACCACGAGGACCCGGCGGCGCACGGTTACCGCGGCCGGACCGCCCGCAACGCCTCGATGTTCGGGCCGCCCGGCCACGCCTACGTCTACCGCTCGTACGGGGTCCACTGGTGCGTCAACTTCGTGTGCGAGGCCGAGGGCGTCGCCGACGCCGTCCTCATCCGCGCGCTCGAGCCGACCCAGGGGCTCGAGGAGATGCGGCGGCGGCGGGGACTCGAAGACGAGCGCCTCCTCTGCGCCGGTCCGGGGCGCCTCTGCCAGGCGCTCGCGATCACGCGCGAGCACGACGGGCTGCCGCTCGACCGCCCGCCCTTTCGGCTCGAGCCTCGAACCGAGCCGCCCGAAATAGCCCGCGGGCCACGGATCGGAATTACCCGCGCCGCCGACTTGCCGTGGCGCTACGGCGCTCGCGGGGTCGCGCTTCCTCAGCCGCCCTTTACGGCCAGCGTGAGCCCCATTCCTGGGGCCGAGGCGCGTCCCGCACGCGGGGACTGAGCGACGATCCGCGCCGAGCCCGGAGCGTCACCGGGGGAGATAGTCACCTCGAGCTTGAGCCGCTTGAGCCGGGCCTTTGCCCGGTCGACCGTCATCCCGACCACGTTCGGCACGACACCTGCGAGCGCCTTGAGAGGCACGATCGTCACCCGGTCGCCCGAGGAAAGGTGCCGCCCCCGGCCGGAAACTGCTTGACGACGACCCCGACCCGCTGCCGGGGCTGGGCCGGCCTGTAGACGACCGTCGCGGCCAGCGGCTGCCCCGCGAGGACCGTCTTCGCCTTGCCCACCGGCTCGCCGACCACGTTCGGGACGTCGACCTCGTTCGGCAGGCAGTTCGCAGTGTGCGTCGGCCCCGAGTCGCCGAAGTACTCGATCGACTCCGTGTCGCGGCAGTAGCCGTTGTCGAGCTGGAGCCGGCCGTCGCGGTAGGTGACGTTCTTCGGCGAGGCGTACGGGATCGACGCCGACGGGAAGCTCTCCGGGGCGTCGTGCAGGTAGGGAGGGCGTTCTCCATGAAGCTCTTCCAGATCAGCGCGGGGAAGCGTGCCGCCGGCGACGGGCTTGCCGTGGAACTGGTAGCTCATCGACCGCACATCGTTCGGGTAGCCGACCCAGACGGCTGTCACGAGCTGCGGCGTGTAGCCGACGAACCAGGCGTCGCCGTAGTTCTCCGTCGTGCCCGTCTTGCCGGCCGCGGGCCGGTCCGCCGGCGAGCGCGGCCGCTTTGCCGGTTCCGTACTTGATCACGTTCTGAAGCAGCGAGGTGACCAGCGCTGCGTTCTCCTCCGACAGGGTCTGGACGGGCCGGGCCGTGTTGTCGTCGATCGGCCGGCCCTTCTCGTTCGCCACTTTCGTGATCACGCGCGGCTCGTTGCCGAAGCGTCTGCCGTCGATCCGCTTGCCGCCGTTGGCGAACGCCGAGAACGCGCGCGCCATCTCGAGCGGGTTGACGCCCTGGGCGCCGAGCCCGATCGAGAAGTACGGCTTCAGCCTGCTCTTGATCCCCAGCGACTTGGCGGTGTTGGCGATGTTCTGCGGGCCGACGAGCTTCGTCAGCTGCGCGAAGACGGCGTTGTCCGAGTACGCGGTCGCCTGTTGGATCGTGATCGAGCCGAGGTACTCGTCCTCGTAGTTGTGCACCTCCCAGAGCCGCCCGCCGGCGTTGATCGTCACCGGCTTCGAGACGAAGGTCGTGCTGGGCGCGACGCCCTCCTTCAGCGCGGTCGCAAGCACGAACGGCTTGAATGAGGAGCCCGCCTGCCGCTCGCCCTGGACGGCGAGGTTGAACTGGCTCTTGCGGAAGTTGTTGCCGCCGAACATGGCGAGGACGCGGCCGTCCCGAGGGTCGATCGACACGAGCGCGGCCGTCGGACCGTGGGACTCGTCAGCCAATGCGCGATCGAGTTCCGGGCCATCTTCTGGAGCTTCAGGTCGATCGTCGTGTAGACCTTCAGCCCGCCGCCGAAGACCCGCCCGGACCCGTAACGGTCGACGAGCTGCTGCTTGACGTAGTTGGCGAAGTACTGCGCGGGGCCTTGCGTCGCCCGGAGACGAATCGACTGCGGACTCGGCATCGGTCGTCGCGTCGCGTTGGCGTAGACGGCTCGGCTGATGTCGCCCTGGTCGAACATCTCCTTCAGCACCGAGTTCCGGCGGGCGCGGGCGGCCTTCGGATTGGTCGCCGGGTCGAACGCGGCCGGGTCCTCGGGGATGCCCGCGAGCAGCGCAGCCTCCCAAAGCGTCAGCTTCCCGGGCCGGCGCCGTGGTGGAAGTACGTCTGCGCCGCCTGCTCGACGCCGTAGGCGCCGTTGCCGAAGTAGATCGTGTTCAGGTAGGCGGTCAGGATCCGGTCACTTCGACCAGCGCTGCTCGAGCTGCCACGCGAGCGCCGCCTCCCTCAGCTTGCGCGCGATCGACCGCTGGTTGTTCGTGTACGTGTTCTTGACGAACTGCTGCGTGATCGTCGACCCGCCCTGCACGGCTCCGCCGCCGCGCATGTCCGCCCAGAGCGCGCGCACGATCCCGCGCACGTCGACGCCGCGGTGCTCGTAGAAGCGCTTGTCCTCGATCGCGACGATCGCCTGCTTCATCAGCGGCGAGATCTGGTCGGAGCGGAGCAGGATCCGGCTCTGCGAGCCGCGGAGGACGGAGAGCACGCGGCCGTTGTTCGCGTAGATGAAGCCGTCCGTCTGGTTGTGGATCCGGCTCGGGTCGAGCGACGGGATCTCGCCGGCGATCGCGGTCACGAGACCGACGCTGAAGGAGGCAAGCCCAGCACCGCCAGTAGGGCCAGCAGTGCGAAGAGGCGAAGCTTCCGGATCCGGCGGCGGCGCTTGGGCCGCGCCACGGCGGAACGTCGTCGGCGCAACAGAACTGCGGGATTGTAACGGCACTAAAGTCCTGACCTATGGGTGTTGCGGAGCTGACTCGGAACGCGGTGGACGTCTTGCCGGCAGGCGAGCTCGAGCGGAAACTCGAGCAGGGACGCCCCTTGCGGGTGAAGTTCGGCATCGACGTCACCTCGCCCGACGTGCACATCGGCCACGCGATCCCTCTTCAGCGGATGGCGGCCTTCCAGGCCGAGGGCCACAAGGGTGTCCTCATCGTCGGCGACTACACGACTCGAATCGGCGATCCGTCCGGCCGCTCGGCGGAGCGGCCGCTGCTCTCGGACGAAGAGATCGACAGGAACGCCCAGACCTATCTCGAGCAGGCGGCGCTGATCATCGACACCGCGCCCGAGAAGCTCGAGGTCCGCTTCAACGGCGAGTGGCTCGGCGAAGCTCGACTTCGCCGAGATCCTTCGGCTGACCCGAACCACGACGGTCGCCCGCCTCCTCGAGCGCGACGACTTCGCGAATCGGATGGCCGCACAGGCTCCGATCTCGATCTCGGAGCTTCTCTATCCGTTGATGCAGGCCTACGACTCGGTGGCGATCGAGGCGGACGTCGAGCTCGGAGGAACCGACCAGCTCTACAACTTGCTAGCGGGCCGAGACGTGATGGAGGCCTACGGACTCGATCCCCAGGTCGCGCTCACGACCCCGCTGCTGCTCGGAACCGACGGCGAGAAGATGAGCGCTTCGAGGAACAACTACATGAAGGCGAAAGCTTGCCGGTCGGTTCTTGACTGCATTTACGGGCAAACAATCCTTCACGGAGAGTTTGATCCTGGCTCAGGACGAACGCTGGCGGCGCGCTTAACACATGCAAGTCGAGCGAGAACCAGTCCTTCGGGACTGGGGACAGCGGCGAACGGGTGAGTAACACGTGGGTAATCTGCCCTCGATTCTGGGATAGCCCGGGGAAACCCGGATTAATACCGGATAGCCTCTCGAGCTTTCGGGCTCGTGAGAAAAGGTAGCTTCGGCCTCCGATCGAGGATGAGCCCGCGGCGGATTAGCTTGTTGGTGGGGTAATGGCCCACCAAGGCGACGATCCGTAGCTGGTCTGAGAGGACGATCAGCCACACTGGGACTGAGACACGGCCCAGACTCCTACGGGAGGCAGCAGTGGGGAATCTTGCGCAATGGGCGAAAGCCTGACGCAGCGACGCCGCGTGGGGAAGAAGGCCTTCGGGTTGTAAACCTCTTTCAGGAGGGACGAAGCCACTCGGGTTAATAGCCCAGAGGGTGACGGTACCTGCAGAAGAAGCCCCGGCTAACTACGTGCCAGCAGCCGCGGTAATACGTAGGGGCAAGCGTTGTCCGGATTTATTGGGCGTAAAGAGCGTGTAGGCGGCCAGACAGGTCCGTTGTGAAAACTAGAGGCTTAACCTCTAGACGTCGATGGAAACCGTCTGGCTAGAGTCCGGAAGAGGAGAATGGAATTCCTGGTGTAGCGGTGAAATGCGCAGATATCAGGAAGAACACCCGTGGCTAAGGCGGTTCTCTGGTACGGTACTGACGCTGAGACGCGAAAGCGTGGGGAGCGAACAGGATTAGATACCCTGGTAGTCCACGCCGTAAACGATGGGTGCTAGGTGTGGGGGTGTCGACTCCCTCCGTGCCGAAGCTAACGCATTAAGCACCCCGCCTGGGGAGTACGGCCGCAAGGCTAAAACTCAAAGGAATTGACGGGGGCCCGCACAAGCAGCGGAGCATGTGGTTTAATTCGACGCAACGCGAAGAACCTTACCAAGGCTTGACATGATCGAGAAAGCCGTAGAAATACGGTCCTCCTTCGGGACTCGATCACAGGTGGTGCATGGCTGTCGTCAGCTCGTGTCGTGAGATGTTGGGTTAAGTCCCGCAACGAGCGCAACCCCTGTCCTATGTTGCCAGCGAGTTATGTCGGGGACTCATAGGAGACTGCCGGTGACAAATCGGAGGAAGGTGGGGATGACGTCAAGTCATCATGCCCCTTATGTCTTGGGCTACACACGTGCTACATTGGCCGGTACAAAGGGCTGCGATGCCGCGAGGCGGAGCGAATCCCAAAAGCCGGTCCCGGTTCGGATTGGAGGCTGAAACTCGCCTCCATGAAGGCGGAGTTGCTAGTAATCGCGAATCAGCAACGTCGCGGTGAATACGTTCCCGGGCCTTGTACACACCGCCCGTCACACCACGAAAGTTGGCAATACCCGAAGCCGGTGGGCTAACCCTTTAGGGAGGCAGCCGTCGAAGGTAGGGTTGATGATTGGGGTGAAGTCGTAACAAGGTAGCCGTAGCGGAAGCTGCGGCTGGATCACCTCCTTTCTAGGGATACCGGAGCACTTACTCCGGTAGGCGCTGAGCTCGTCGATGTCGATCCTCTCGGAGATCTTCGTCCGATGCACTCGGTTCGCCTAGAAATCACGTCGACCTCGACGTATGCAGTCCGTACGCTGTTGAGTTTTGAGAGACCGTGCCACTGCCGGCTGACGGTGGTGCGGTGTTTCTCGTGCAGGCGGGCCGCCGGCCTGCGTGCACCTTGAAAACTCCATAGCGACAACACAACGTGTTCTTACTGATCAAGAGAACAAGAGCACACGGTGGATGCCTTGGCGCCAAGAGCCGATGAAGGACGTGGGCGGCTGCGATAAGCCCGGGGAGATGCTGACCAATCGCTGATCCCGGGATTTCCGAATGGGGAAACCTACGCGTGGTAATGCGCGCGTGTTCCCGCCTGAATACATAGGGCGGGTAATGGCAAGCTGGGGAACTGAAACATCTTAGTACCCAGAGGAAAGGAAAGAAACCTCGATTCCCTGAGTAGTGGCGAGCGAAAGGGAAGAGCCCAAACCCGGACGATGTGATAGACGGCAGTCGTTGTCGTTCGGGGGTTGTAGGGCCTGTCTTGATCCGTCTGCCGGCGGGTCGGCGAGTTACAAAGTTGTGCGTTAGTCGAAGTGAATGGAAATTCACACCGCAGAGGGTAATGGTCCCGTAGACGAAAAGCGCATAGCCTCGCTTGACAGGTACCTGAGTACGGCCGGGCACGGGAAACCCGGTCGGAACCCGCGGGGACCACCCCGCAAGGCTAAGTACTCCTTGGCGACCGATAGTGAACTAGTACCGTGAGGGAAAGGTGAAAAGCACCCCGGAAGGGGAGTGAAATAGTACCTGAAACCGTGTGCTTACAAGCGGTCGGAGCAGGCTTAGTCCTGTCACGGCGTGCTTTTGCATAACGAGCCAGCGAGTTACTCTTACACGGCAAGGTTAAGGAAACGGAGCCGTAGCGAAAGCGAGTCTGAATAGGGCGATTCAGTCGTTGGAGGTAGACCCGAAACTGAGTGATCTACCCATGGGCAGGTTGAAGCGGGGTAAGACCCCGTGAAGGACCGAACCGACCTCGGTTGAAAACGGGGCGGATGACCTGTGGGTCGGAGTGAAAGGCTAATCAAACTCAGAGATATCTGGTTCTCCCCGAAATATATTTAGGTATAGCGTCACGTGTTCAATACCGGTTGTAGAGCACTGTTTGGTCTAGGGGGCCTACCAGCTTACCGAAATCAGGCAAACTCCGAATGCCGGTATTCCAGAGCGTGGCAGTCAGACTGCGGGGGATAAGCTTCGTGGTCGAAAGGAAACAGCCCGGACCGTCGGCTAAGGCCCCTAATTCCATGCTAAGTGGGAAACGATGTCCGATTGCACGAGACAACCAGGATGTTGGCTTAGAAGCAGCCACCATTTAAAGAGTGCGTAACAGCTCACTGGTCAAGTGGTCGGGCGCGGACAATGTAACGGGGCTCAAGCATGGAGCCGAAGCCACGGACTTCATGGGTCAAACCATGGAGTGGTAGGGGAGCGTTCCCCATGCCAGCGAAGCGGCGGCGTAAGCCAGCCGTGGAGGCATGGGAAGTGAGAATGCTGGCATGAGTAACGAAAGAGGAGTGAGAAACTCCTCCACCGAATGCCTAAGGGTTCCTGAGTAAAGCTAATCTGCTCAGGGTTAGTCGGGACCTAAGCCGAGGCCGAAAGGCGTAGGCGATGGACAACAGGTTGATATTCCTGTACCACGTCCCCACCGCTATCACCAATGGCGGGACGGGGTAGGCTACGGGAATCCCAGGCGATGGTCGTCCTGGGGTAACCGCGTAGGGCGGGTGATAGGAAATCCGTCACCCATTCAAGCCTGAGACGGGATGCCGAGCCCAGCGATGGGCGAAGTTCCTGAAGCCATGCCTCCTAGAAAAGCGTCTAGGGAGGTGGGACGTGCCCGTACCAAAACCGACACAGGTAGGCAGGTAGAGAATACCAAGGTGATCGGAAGAACCCTCGTTAAGGAACTCGGCAAAATGGTCCCGTAACTTCGGGAGAAGGGACGCCCCAGTAGGAGTGACGCGGATTTACTCCGTCGAGCCTGAGGGGGCCGCAGTGAAACGGCCCAAGCGACTGTTTACCAAAAACACAGGTCTCTGCGAAGTCGTAAGACGACGTATAGGGGCTGACGCCTGCCCGGTGCCGGAAGGTCACGAGGAGAGGTTAGCCTTCGGGCGAAGCTTTGAATCCAAGCCCCGGTAAACGGCGGCGGTAACTATAACCGTCCTAAGGTAGCGAAATTCCTTGTCGGGTAAGTTCCGACCTGCACGAATGGCGTAACGACTTGGGCGCTGTCTCAACGAGGGATCCGGTGAAATTGTAGTCTCGGTGAAGATGCCGAGTACCCGTGGTTGGACGGAAAGACCCCGTGAACCTTTACTGCAGCTTTACGTTGAAGTCTGGTGTGCGTTGTCCAGGATAGGTGGGAGGCTTTGAAGCGGGGACGCCAGCTCTCGTGGAGCCACCCTTGGGATACCACCCTTCGTATTCTGGGCTTCTAACCCGATGCCGTGATCCGGGTCGGGAACAGCGTGAGGTGGGCAGTTTGACTGGGGCGGTCGCCTCCTAAAATGTAACGGAGGCGCGCAAAGGTTCCCTCAGCACGGTTGGAAATCGTGCGTAGAGCGTAAAGGCATAAGGGAGCTTGACTGCGAGACTGACAAGTCGAGCAGGGACGAAAGTCGGCCTTAGTGATCCGGCGGTTAAGAGTGGAATTGCCGTCGCTCAACGGATAAAAGGTACTCCGGGGATAACAGGCTTATCCTCCCCAAGAGTCCACATCGACGGGAGGGTTTGGCACCTCGATGTCGGCTCGTCGCATCCTGGGGCTGAAGCAGGTCCCAAGGGTTGGGCTGTTCGCCCATTAAAGCGGTACGCGAGCTGGGTTCAGAACGTCGTGAGACAGTTCGGTCCCTATCCACCATGGGCGCTGGAAGTTTGAGAGGAGTCGTCTCTAGTACGAGAGGACCGAGACGAACAGACCGCTGGTGTATCAGTTGTCCTGCCAAGGGCACTGCTGATTAGCCACGTCTGGATGGGATAACCGCTGAAAGCATCTAAGCGGGAAGCCCACCTCGAGATGAGACTTCCCATCCCCTCGAGGGAGTAAGGGCCGTGGAAGACCACCACGTTGATAGGCCGGCGGTGCACGCGCAGCAATGCGTTCAGCTGACCGGTACTAATTGCCCGAGGTCTTGATTTAGAACACTTCGTGGAGTCGCTATGGAGTTTTGAGGGTGCGGCGCGGTGCCGGCTCCAGTAGACCGGTGCCGCTGCGGACCTTCGACAATTTCGGCGGTCATAGCGTCGGGGGTACACCTCTTCCCATTCCGAACAGAGAAGTTAAGCCCGACAGCGCCGATGGTACTCGGGGCGCAAGCCCCCGGGAGAGTAGGACGCCGCCGAATTACTTCAGGAGGGCCGCGAGAGCGGCCCTCCTTCCATTTCCCCTTAGAATTGGTATTCCATGGTGATTCGCCCGCCGGACCCCCACTGGAGGACGAGCTCGTGCATCTGCGCCCGTGGATCGACGCGGATGTCCCCGCGATCGTGGCGGCCTGTAACGACCCCGAGATCGTCCGTTGGACAACGGTTCCGACGCCGTATTCTCCGGAGGACGCTCGCGCCTGGCTCGCGCGCTGCGGGGACGGCATGGACGGAGGGAGCGGCGCCGCTGGCGGTGATCGAGCGGTCGTCGGGAGAGCTCGCCGCGGCGATCACCCTTTGGCTGCACGGCAGAGGTCGGTGAGCTCGGCTACTGGGCCGCGCCGTCGTTTCCGCGGTCGTGGCTACGTGCCGCGCGCCGTGCAACGCTGCTTTGTGCCTGGGGCTTCGACGAGCTCGACCTGCCGCGAATGCAGCTCGGGACGTTCCCCGGCAACGTCGCTTCCGAGCGTGTGGCGGAGAAGAGCGGCTTCGCGCGCGAAGGCGTCCTTCGCTCCTGGCTCGAGCAGCGCGGCGAGCGCCGGGACGTGACGATGTGGTCGCGCCTACCCGGCGATCCTGGGCGTAGCGCAGGCGATCCGGCGCTCGAGCGGCGGGTGGGTGACGAAGAGTGCGGCCAAGCCCTCCTCGGCGAACGGATTGACGGTGTAGAGCGGCTCGGTCGCCGGGCTCGCCTCGAAGGAGACCAGATCGCTTGCGTGGTCGAGGCGCAGGAGGGCGTCGGCCAGCCCTTCGCCCGGAGCCGCAGATCCCTGCCGCCACCCGGTCCGCCGCCAGCTCCCGCTTGGGGAAAGGAGAAGGTGGACGAACGCTGCCGCGATCGGGCCGAGGACGGCAAGCAGCGCTCGCTCGAGCCAGCCGCCGAGCCGGGACATCTCGACGAGCACGACCGCGAGCAGCACGGCCGAGGTCTGACGAGTACGTCGCGGCTCCGCACGTGCGCCAGCTCGTGCGCGAGCACGCCCTCGGAGCTCAGCCGGGCCTCATCGCCCCGGAGCAGTCCGGTGGAGACCGCGAGCGCCGAGCCTTGCGGCCCTCGTCCGGCCGAGAGCGCGCGCGGGAAGCCGTCCTGGATCAGGTAGAGCTTCGGCGGCCTGATTCCCAGCTTAGCCGAGAGCGCGTCCACGGTCGAGCGCAGGATCGGATCCTCGGCGAGCGCATACTCACGCGCTCCGAGCATTCCGAGGAGCGCACGGTCCGCGTACGCGTAGACGGCGAGACCCGCGAGGAGCGCGCAGAAGACGAACACCGAGGCCGTTCGATAGCCGCCCAGCACCCAGCCGGCGCCCCCGAACGCGGCCGCGATGATCAGCGCCAGCAGCCACACCTTCGCGAGGTTGCGGGCGGCGGCTAGCCGCATGCGTTATGCGTCGTCGTCGCCGAGGCCGTCGCGGTCGTCTTCGCCCAGGCCGCGGGGCGGCCAGTCGGGCTCCGGCGCATCGCAGCGGCTCGAGCAGTGGAGCGAGGCGACGTTCTGCAGCGGCACGAGGATGTGGCCGTTGAGCTCGATGTGGGGGACGTCCTCGATCGAGCAGTAGGCGGTGAGCACGCCTTCCTGGTACTCGCCGCCGAAGAGGCGCGACCTCGATCTGCTCGCCTTTGTACTTGTTGGTGTAGTCCTCCACGGGCCGCTCAGTCTATCTCCACGAATCCATCGTCCCGAACGGCCAGCTTGTAGACGGCGCAGTTCGCCCAGCGCTCGATGCGAACGCCGAGCGCGTGGTGCCAGAAGCGAGTTCAGGGCGCCGCCGTGGGAGACGACCAGCACCTGCTCGCCCGGGTGCGCGGCTGCGATCGAGCTCACCGCTGCCAGGACGCGCTCGCGTACCTCCTCGTCGGTCTCGCCGTCATGGTGCTGCTCCGGCCGCTCGTCGATGTCCTCGCGCGTGAGCCCCTCCCAGCGAGCCGAACGAGCGCTCGCGCAGCCTCGAGTCGAGCTGCGCTCGAGTCCGTGGCTCGCGGCAACGGCCTCCGCGGTCGCCCGCGCGCGGCTGAGGTCGCTTGCGTAGATCGCGTCGAGCTCCACGTGCTCCAGCTCCTGGGCCAGCGAGTGCGCCTGCTTGCGCCCGAGCTCGTTCAGCTCGATGTCGGACGAGCCCTGAATCCGGAACTCACGGTTCCAGTCGGTCTCGCCGTGTCGCGCCAGGAGGAGTGTGGTCATGCATCTAAGCTAGCCGCCGGTGGACCTCAGACTGAACGGGAAGGCGTGCATCGTCACCGGCTCGACCGGCGGGATCGGCCTCGAGACGGCGAAGCTGCTCGTGGCGGAGGGCGCGCGGGTCGTGACCTCGGGCCGGAGCGAAGCGCCCGCGATCGGCGAGGCGCTTGCATGTCCGCGCCGACCTGTCGGAGGCCGGACGCGCCGGCGCGCGTCGTCGAGGCCGCGGTCGCCGAGCTCGGCAGGCCTCGACGTGCTCGTGAACAACGTCGGCTATGCCGTCCAGGCTCGCTTCGAGGAGTGTCCGGACGAGGAGTGGGACTCGATGTGGCAGCTGAACGTCATGAGCTATGTGCGCGCGATCCGCGCCGCGCTCCCGCATCTGCGCGCGCGCGAGGGGCGTGATCGTCAACGTCTCCTCGACCGCGGGCAAGCGGCCGTCGGCCGGGATGCCGCACTACTCGGTCACGAAGGCGGCCGTGCTCTCGCTCTCGCGGCTCGTCGCCGACCTCTACGCGAGCGACGGAATCCGCTGCAACGCAGTCACGCCCGGGCCTACCGCGACCGACGCGTGGCTCGGCGAGGAGGCCTCGCCGACCAGCAGGGCGGCAGCCGCGACGAGGTGCTCGCCGAAGGTCGGCGCCGGCCGGCCGCTCGGGCGGCTCGCCGAGCCGGAGGAGATCGCGTCGGTGATCGCGTTCCTCGCCTCCGAGCGGTCGTCGTACGTCACCGGCGCCGCCTGGTCCGCGGACGGTGGCACCGTCCCGATCATCCTCTGAAGGCGCGACGCGCCGGCTCGCGTACGCGTCGAAGCCGCCACTGTCCGCGCTCGAGACCGGTCGGGGACTGTCTCCGGACGGGTCTGGACAGGACGTGTCCGCGGGTAAATCTTCTGCAACGATTTCTCCACAGCTGCGCGGGCGACCGCCGAGCTCAACTGCGAGATCCGCCGAGCGGGATACCCTGAGCTCATGCCGGAGCTGGCCGGACGAGTTGCTGACGCCTTCGAGGCTCGCATCCGCGCGCAGGAGAGAGCGCACTGTCGCCGCTCGCCGTTCGCTCGTACGAGACGCGCGGACGCGCTCGCGCGGAGGACGAATGCGGCATCCGGACGCCGTTCCAGCGCGACCGCGACCGGATCGTCCACTCGAAGCCGTTCCGGCGGCTGAAGGGCAAGACGCAGGTCTTCATCGACCCGGCCGGCGACCACTACCGCACGCGCATGACGCACACGCTCGAGACGACCGGGATCGCCCGCGTGCGTCGCCCGCGCGCTGCGGCTCAACGAGGATCTGACCGAGGCGATCGGGCTCGGCCACGACATGGGCCACCCGCCGTTCGGGCACGCCGGCGAGGAGCAGCTCGACGCGTGCCTGCGCGAGCGCTTCGGCACCGGCTTCCGCCACAACGAGCAGTCGCTGCGGATCGCGCGAGCAGCTGAACCTCACCGCACGAGGTGCGCGACGGGATCCTCACGCACACAGGCGAGCGCGAGCCCGAGACGCTCGAGGGCAAGATCGTCCGGATCGTCGACCGCGTCGCCTACATCAACCACGACATCGACGACGCGATCCGCTGCGGGCTGCTCACGCCGCGACGACCTGCCGCGCGACGAGATCGAGCTGCTCGGCGCGACCGGATCGAGCGCGGATCGACACGCTCGTGCACGACCTCGATCGAGAGCTCCGAGCGCGCCGGCGACATCGTGCCAGAGCGAGGAGGTCGGCGCGGCGATGCTCGCGCTCCGCGCAGTTCATGTTCGAGCGCGTCTACCTCGGGCCGAGCACGCGCGCAGCGAGCACGTGCGGGCGCACGACGATCGTCGGCGGATCTTCGACCACCTCGTCGAGCGCGGCGACTCGCCGGACGAGATCCGTCGAGTTCGTCTCCGGCATGACCGACCGCTTCGCGCTGTCAGTACGCCGAGCGGCTCTGATGGCCCGGATCAAGGAGACATCCGTCGAGAGAGGTCGTCGCCGCGGCCGACATGGTGGAGGTCGTCTCCGGCCGTACGTCGCTGCGAAAGGCCGGCGCCGCGCTACTCGGGCCGCTGCCCCTTCCACGAGGAGCGGACGCCGAGCGTTCTCCGTCAATCCGGCCGACAAGCTCGTACCACTGCTTCGGCTGCGGCAAGGGCGGCGACGTGATCACGTTCGTCCGCGAGACCGAGAACCTCGACTTCGCCGAGCGCGGTCGAGTGGCTGGCGGAGCGGTTCCGCGTCACCCTCGAGTACGAGGAGACCTCGCCGCAGCTCGAGGAGTCGCGCAAGCGCCGCGACCGGCTGCACGCCGTGCTCGACCAGGCGGCCGCGTTCTACGAGCGCCACCTCTGGGAGACGGCGGCCGGTGCGCCGGTGCGCGAGTACCTCGCGAGCCGCGGCCTCGGCGAGGCGGTCTGCCGCGAGTTCCGGCTCGGCCTCTCGCCGCGGGAGCGGCGCTCGCGCAGAAGGCACAGCGAGAAGGGTTCACGCGCGACGAGCTGCGCGCCGCCGGGCTCACCAACGCGCGTGGCTCCGACTACTTCCCGCCGCGCCTGATGTTCCCGCTCGCCGACGCGCGCGGCCGGATCGTCGGCTTCCAGGCGCGCAAGCTCCACGAGGACGACCCGCTGAAGGGCAAGTACGTCAACTCGCCCGAGGGCGAGCTCTTCCACAAGTCGGCGATCCTCTACGGGCTCGAACCTCGCCCGGACGGCGATCGCGAAGCAGGAGCGCGCCGTCGTCGTCGAGGGCAACACCGACGTGATCGCCCTGCGCCAGGCCGGGTTCGAGCCCGTCGTCGCGTCGATGGGGACCGCCCTGACCGAGCGGCAGCTGAAGGAGCTGCAGCGACTGACGCACCGGCATCTACCTCTGCTTCGACTCGGACGCGGCCGGCGAGGAGGCGACGCTGCGCGGGATGGAGCTCGCGACCACGCTCGGGCTTCGACGTCCGGGTCGTCGACGCTGCCGAAGGGACAGGATCCCGCCGACGCGCCCGGACGGCTTCGAGAAGCGGCTCGTCGGCGCCGAGAGCTACGTCGTCTACCGCGTCCGGCTCGAGCTCGATCGCACGCCGGACCGCCAGGAAGCATTCGTGCGGGCTCGCGAGATCCCTGCAGCGCAACGAGGACTCTCCGGAGTGGCAAGACGCGCTCCGCCTGCTCGCAGGGCGCCTCGACCTCCGAAGGAGACGCTGGCGGGACTGACACCGAAGAGGCGGCACACGGACACTGACGCAGGAGCTCTCGCCGAAGATGCTCGCGATCGCAGAACGACTTGAACGCGACGTGCTGGCGGCGTGCGTCGCCCACCCGACGCTCCTGCCGCTTCTGGCCGAGATCACCCCGGAGCACTTCGAGTCGGAGACTCACCGCCGGTTCCGCGACCAGCTGCTCAACGGAGGCGACGACGGTGACCTCGTCGGTCTGAAGGCGGAGCTCGACGCACGCGTCGCGCGCGAGGGAATCGACGAGCGAACCGGCCGGCAGCTGCTGCTCCGCCTCAGGGAGCGGCGCCTGCGGAAGGACGCCACGGAGGTAGATCCCGGACGCCAGCGCGAGGTCGCGGAGGCGATCGAGCGGTTCGCGCGGCGATCGAAGAGCCGTCCGTGGAACGCGCCTAGCGACGCTACAATCTGCGCTGCCTTCCCGCGTAGCTCAATTGGCAGAGCATCCGGCTGTTAACCGGAGGGTTGTTGGTTCGAGTCCAACCGCGGGAGCTCACCGTAGGACAGGCTTCGGGACACTCGCGTTCCAGGTCGAGCGTCTCGCTCGTTCCGATTTCGATGAAATTCGGCGACGGCGGCTTCTTCGCGGTGCCCGCCGAGGCGATGGGCGCTACCGAAACGACGAGCGCGACGATGGCGGCGAGGATGAGTGCGCGGATCATGATGGCCGTCGCTGCGCGAAGCTGTTCCTGCTCGACTCTGCTGTGTCTTCGTGGTCATGACTCCCTTTCGTTGATGTCCATGCTCCCTAGGACTCCGAAAGGGGCCGCGTATTCCCGCCTGGCGCCGGGTCGTCTCCTCGCCTCGGCGAGCTTCCGCCGGCAGTCTTCGATCGCCGCTTGGATCGCCTTCCGAAGGTCGTCGGACCGCGTTTCGAGCAGCACCGACCGTAGCTCGGCTATCCGCGCGGGAATGTCGACTGTCTCCTTCAGACCCCTGCCCTCGACCGGTAGATGCGCGGTCGAGGCGAAACCTGGCGCGAAGTCACCAAAACGCTTACATCCCGAAATATTGTCGATTTGTAAAGACTTGCAGGAGGCTGGAGGCCGGTCCCAAGATGGTCCGAATCCCGTGCGTCTGCGTACCTTGATTCTCGCTTTGATCGCCAGCGCCCTGGTTGGCGGCGCCGAGCGCGCTCGCCGCGCCTGATCCCGAGATCGCAAGCCTCCAGGTCGCGTTGCGCTCGAAGGGGATGTACTTCGGCAAGATCGACGGTGTCTCGGGGCCGATGACCGCCAAGGGGCTGCGCACGTTCCAGCGGCTGACGCGGACTCCCGGTCACCGGTGAGCTGGGCCCGCGCACGCGCCGGAGCTCGGTGCGCTCGGCCGGCCGCTCGCCGCCAGACGCGTGCTCGTGCAGGGCGCGTACGGGTGGGACGTCTCGGCGCTCCAGTTCCTGCTTGCGCGGGCGGGTCATCTCCGGCTGCTCGACGTCGACGGCCACTTCGGCGCGTCGACCAAGGCCGCGCTCGCCCGCTTCCAGAAGAGCCGGGGCCTTGCGGTGGACGGCGGTCGCCGGCCCCGCATCCCTGACGGCATTCGGCAGCGGTCGCCGTACGCCGGTGCTGACGCGAGCTACGACGACGCCGGTCGCGTACGTCGTCAAGCCAGGCGACACGCTCACCGAGATCGCGGTCGAAGCACAAGACGACCGTGCGCGCGCTCGCGAAGGTGAACGACCTGAAGTCGGTCAACCTCGTCGTCGAGGGCGCGAGGCTTCGTCTGCCCGCGGAGGTCGGGAGCGGTCCGACCGAAGAGCTCTCCCGCTCGACCGTGCGGGCGCACATCGACAAGTGGGCGAACCACTACGGCATCTCGGTCAGCCTGGCGCGCGCGCGCTCGCGTGGCAGGAGTCGGGCTTCCAGACGAACATCACCTCGTCGGTCGGGGCCTGGGGCCCGATGCAGGTGATTCCTGCCGACCTGGGCGTTCGTCGAGACCGTCATCCTCGGACACACGGTTCCCAAGACGGGGGAGGGCGGCGTCGAGGTCGGGATGGCCCTCCTGAACCACCTCCTCAAGCGCTTCAACGGCGATCAGCGGCTGGCGCTCGCCGCCTGGTACCAGGGTGAGAAGGCGGTGCGCGAGGTGGGGATCTACGACGATACGAAGGCGTTCGTCGCGAACGTGCTCGCCCTCGCCGGGCGCCCGCTCTAGACCGCCGCGATCGCGGCGTACGCGCGGGCGCGCGGCCGCGTCGACGTCCAGCGACCAGAGCGAATCGGGCCGGTCAGGGTCGCCGAAGATCTCGACGTCCCAGGGGCCTTGCCAGCCGGCATCACGCAGCACGCGCATCAGCTCCGCGGTGCGCGAGACGCCCTCGCCCGGCAGCGCGCGATCGCCGCGGCTCGCCCTCGAACCAGTTCGGCAACGTGCACGCCCGTGATCCGGTCGACGTTCTCGGCGAGGTGGCGTTCGATGTCCGGCGTATCCCAGAGATGCCAGAGGTCGACCATGATCCCGACGTCCGGGAGCCCGGCCTCGTCGAGGAGCTCGAGCGCCTCCGGGATCGACGTGACCAGCGTCAGCGCCGTCGCGCTCGGAGGCGTGGATCGGCTCGAGCCCGAGCCGGACGCCCGCCTCGTCGGCCGCCGCGGCGATCCGCTGCAGGCCGTCGATCGCCGAGGCGCCGGGCCTCCTCATCGCTCGCGGTCGCCGGCGGCCCGGTCAGGCAGAGGACGCAGTCCGGCTCGAAGAGGGCGAAGCGGCGCAGCGGACGCGCAGAGCGACGTCGATCGCGTGTTCTCGACGTCCTCCGGGCCTTCGATCACGGTGTTCGGGAGGATCGAGGGCACCGAGCGGCACGCAGTTCGTGACGCTCAGGCCGCTGGCGCGTACGGCCTCGAGGTTGGCCTCGTCGTCCGCACCGAGCTTCATCTCCCAGATCCCGATCCCGTCGAAGCCGGCGGCCGCATACGCGCGGAGGTCGTCGCGGAAGCTTGCGCGACGGAGTCGAGATCTCACTCAGCGAGAGCATCAGGCGCAGCGCCCGGGAGCTTCGCGAGCAGACGCCTTCGAAGCGGTGGACGTGTGAGGTGCTTGGCCACGATGTAGCCGGAGCCGGCGCCGAGGCCCGGGCCGGGATGGGTGCTCGCCCCGATGTGCCAGAGGCTCTCGACCGGTGTTCCGTGGCCGGGCGTGGCGGGTGTGGGGCGGAAGAGGAGGTTCTGGTCGAGGGCGCACGACCCGGCGTAGATGTCGCCGCCGACCCAGTTCGGGTTCGCGTCCTCCATGTCCGCGGGCGACATGACGACTCGACCGACGGTCGCGGACGTCGAGGTTCTCGATGTGACGGCCGATCCGCTCGACGATCCGGTCGGCGTACGCCTCGCGCAGCTCCTCCGTCCACGTGCCGTCGCCGACGTCGATCTCGCCGGCCGCGTCGCCCTTCGGCCGCGGCGGCAGCTCCTGCAGCTGGACCCAGATCACCCACGAGCCGTCCGGCGCGCGCGACGGATCCAGGGTCATCGGCTGGCCGAGCGCGATCGTGGACTCGGCCGGGAAGCAGGCCGCGGTCGGCCTCGTTGACGGCCCGCGAGACGCCGTCGAGGCCGGGGTGAGGTGCAGCAGCGGCGTGCGTGCGAGCCGCTCGTCGCCGCTTCCAGCGCGGCCGCTCGTTCATCGCGATGTGGATCTGCATCTCGCCGCGGCCGTAACGGAAGCGGCGCGCCGGCGTCGCGGACGTCGTTTCGGTGTCGCTCTCTCCGAGCAGCCGCCCGTAGCAGCTGCGTCGGCGTCACGCAGGCGAGCACGGCGCGGGACGCGGAGATCGACTCGCCGTCGGCAAGCCGGACTGCGGTCGCGCGACCTTCCGGAGACGAGGATCCGCTCGACGTCCGTCTCGGTCCGCAGCTCGCCGCCTGCGTTGCGAATGATCGTGGCCAGACCGTTCGACGAGCTTCGTGCCGCCGCCGCTTCGGCACCGGCATCCCTCCAAGCTGGAGCGCGCAGGCGATCACCTGCGTCATGAAGCCGGACACCGCCTGGTCGGGGCCGAGCCCGGTGTGCAACACCCACGGCGCCAGCAGGCCGCGGGTGCGCTCGTCGTCGAACGTCTCGGTCAGCCAGTCACGCGCCGACAGCAGCGTGTGCCCGGCGAACTCGACGAGGCCGCGGCGGCCGTAGTGCAGTAGGCCTTGCGGCCGAGCGAGAAGCCGGCACCCGACCAGAGCTCGGTCCCGAGCACGCCGAACGCGATGTCCGACGCCGCCCATGAACTCGTCGAACTGCTGCTGCCACGCGTCGCCGAGCTCGGCGACGTTCGCGGCGCCGTCGGTCGAGAGGAAGCGTGCTCGAGCCGTCCGGGAAGGCGCGCGGCGGTCGGCAGGTCCAGTGTTCAGATACTCGAGGCCGAGCGCGTCGAGATCCGGCTTCAGCTCGGCATAGGCCGGCGAGCCGACCCACAACGGGTGCCAGGAGGAGAAGACCTCGTGTGTGAACCCGGGCGCCGTGAGGCCGTCGACGGTCTTGATCGCGCCGCCCAGCCAGTCGTTTCGCTCGAGCACGCAGACGCGCCAACCCTCTTTCGCGAGCAAGGCACCGGCCGCGAGCGAGTTGACGCCGCTACCGACGAAGACCGCGTCGAATCCCGCCATGCGGGCGACTCTACTCGCTTGACATGTCACGGAGAAATCAGTGTTTAATCCCCTCGATGCTTCTCCGTGAAGTCGAGTATGCGCGGCCGGGATCGGTCGACGAGGCGATCCGGCTCCTGGCATCGAACGAAGGCGCTCGCGCACTCGCCGGCGGCCAGACGCTCGTGAACGTGATGAAGGCCCGTGCGGCATCTCCGGACGTGCTCATCGACCTGAACCGGCTCGACGATCTGCGCGCGATCAGCGTCAGCGGCGACACGCTCCAGCTCGGCGCGATGGCCACCGTACACGCAGATCATGGACTCCTCCGAGGTCGAGGTCTCGCGGCCCATCCTGGCCGAGGTAGCAGCGCAGATCGCGGACGTGCAGGTTCGGAACCGGGGCACGATCGGCGGCAACATCTGCTCGAACGACCCGACCAACCACCTGCCGCCGCTGCTCGTCGCGCGTCGGTGCGTCGATGACGATCCGGAGCGAGGCCGGCGAGCGCACCGTCCCGGCCGAGGAGTTCTTCCTCGGCGTCTACATGACCGTGGTCGGTGAAGGCGAGCTGCTCACGTCGGTGTCCGTTCCCGCGGCCGCGAACGCGGCAGGACGGATTCGCGTCGATGACGATCGGCCGCGACGGCACGTGCATCGCGAACGCGGCCGCGAGCCTCTGCAGGCGGCTCGGCGCGGATCGCGCTCGGCTGCGTCGATGCCGTCCCAGTCCTGCTGACGCCGGGCGGGACCGACGAGGCGAGCATTCGGAAGGCCGTCGCCGACGCAGGCGCTCGACCCGCCGTCGGACGTCCATGCGTCCGGCGGATTACCGGCGACAGCTGGCGGAGGTCTGCGCCGTGCGCGCCGTCGCCGCAGGCCGCGCGAGCGAGGAAGGTGAGCGTGGAAGAGCCGTCCATGAGCCGCACCGATCTCCGGTCGACGTCAACGGCGACGTCTACGAGCGCGAGGTGGACGCGCGGCGCCTGCTCGTCCACTTCATCCGCGACGACCTCGACCTGACCGGGACGCACGTCGGCTGCGACACCGGCAACTGCGGTGCCTGCACGGTCCACCTCGACGGTCAGGCCGTGAAGAGCTGCATGCTGCTCGCGGTCCAGGCCGACGGCGCGAAGATCGGCACTGTCGAGGGCTCGCGACCGGCGACGGCGAGCTCAGTCCGCTGCAGCAGTCGTTCTCCGCGCATCACGCGCTCCAGTGCGGCTACTGCACGCCCGGGATGCTGATGAGCGCGTCGTCGCTGCTCGCGCAGAACCCGCATCCGAGCGAGGAAGAGGCGCGGACCGCGATCCAGGGCAACATCTGCCGCTGCACCGGCTACGTGAACATCGTCGAGGCGATCGTGCGGCCGGGCGAAAGCATGAGCACGACCGAGACCGACGACCGCGCCGGTCGAGCTGCAGAAGGGCCACGTCGGGCAGTCGATCCCGCGCAAGGAAGACCGGCGGCTCGTCCAGGGCCAGGGAGTCTTCTTCGACGACGTCCGCCGGCACGGGATGGGCTACGTCCACTTCGTCCGCTCGCCGCACGCCCACGCGAAGATCGTCTCCGATCGACGTCTCGGCGGCGCTCGAGCTCGACGGCGTCTACGGGACGCTGACCGGCGACGAGGTCGCGATCCAGACCGACCCGTTCTTCGAGATGTCGACGCCGCCGGGCGCGAACATCAAGGACTACGCGCTCGCCGTCGGCAGGTGCGGTTCATGGGCGAGCCGGTCGCTGCGGTCTGCGCCAGGACGCGCGAGCTCGCGCGCGACGCCGCCGAGCTCGTCGAGGTCGAAGTACGAGCCGCTGCGACGTGCTCGTCGACGCGCGCGGAGGCGGTCAAGAACGAGACCGTGATGCACGACGAGGCCGGCTCGAACGTCGTCTGGAGCGGCGTCTTCGACTGGGGCGACTGGGAGGCGGCGAAGGCCGAGGCCGACCAGATCGTCAAGATCGACGAGCTCCACTTCCACCGCTTCAGCTCGACGCCGCTCGAGTGCTCGGGCGCGCTCGTCGAGTACGAGCGGGCGACCGGCCAGTGGACGCTGCACTGCAACCACCAGATGCCCGGCGTCGGCGCGATCTGGATGGCGCCGGCGCTCCGCACCGGGATCGACAAGCTGCGCTTCGTCACCCACGACATCGGCGGCGGCTTCGGCAACAAGATCTGCCTGCACCCCTACTACGTGACGCTCTGCCTGCTCGCGCGGAAGCTGAACCGGCCGGTCAACTGGACCGAGTGGCGCACCGACCAGCACACGGCGAACGCCCACGGCAACGAGCGCTGGTTCCACGACGTCGAGGTCGCGGTCAAGGACGACGGGACGATGCTCGGCTTCAACGTCAAGGCGCTCGACGACTGCGGCGCGTTCCCGCGCTACGAGCCGCTCGGCTGCATCATCTGGGCGCAGGTGACCGCCGGGCTGCTACGCCTGGCGCAACGTCCGCGTCGACTTCACGCAGGTGACGACGAACAAGGCGCCGGTCTCGCCGAACCGCGGCTACTCGCGGATGCAGCACCTCTGGCTGACCGAGCGGATCATCGACATCGTCGGCGCCGAGCTCGAGCCTCGACCCGGTCGAGATCCGGAAGCGCAACTACGTCAAGACCGAGCAGATGCCGTACGAGACGCCGAACGGCTGCGTCTACGACTCCGGCGACTACGCGCGCTGCCTCGACATCGCGCTCGACCTGATCGGCTACGACACGATCGAGGAGCGCGAGGCGGAGGCGCGCAGCGCGCGGAAAGCTGCTCGGGATCGGGATCGGCTCGACGCTCGACTCCGGCACGAACAACTTCGGCCAGTCGCGCTCCTGAACCCCGAGCTCCAGTTCTCCGGCAACAACGAGGCGGCGACGGTGAAGCTCGACATCTTCGGCGAGATCGTCGTCACGCTCGGCACCGTCCCGCAGGGGCAGGGCCACGAGACGACCGTCGTCGCAGGTCGTCGCGGACATCCTCGGCTGCTCGCCCGACCAGGTGCACGTGCGCCCGGGCCACGACACGTTCTTCAACTCGCACGCCGGCTTCTCGGGCACCTACGCGAGCCAGTTCGCGGTCACCGGCCTCGGCGCGGTCAAGGGCGCGGCCGACCTGCTGCAGCGCGGAGATGGTCCAGCTCGCGGCGCGCCGTGCTGCAGTGCGACGGCCGAGCAGATCGAGCTCGCGGACGGCTTCGCGCGGATCAGGACGGCCCGCCCGAGGCGGCGCTGCCGTTCATGGCGCTCGGCGCGATCGTGAACGCGAACAACGCCTTCCTGCCGCCCGACTTCAACCCGACGCTGAACCACCGCTTCGTCTACCGGCCGTACTTCGGGATGGTCGACACCGAGAAGAAGACCGGGCAAGCTGACGCTGACCTACGCGACGCAGATCCACGCCTGCGTGGTCGAGGTCGACCGGGAGACCGGCGTCGTCGAGATCGTCGACTACGCCGCCGTGGACGACTGCGGCATCGCGCATCCATCCGCAGATCGTCGAGGGCCAGGTGCACGGCGCGACCGCGCACGCGATCGGCGCCGCACTCTACGAGGACTTCGTCTACGACGAGGACGGACAGCTGCTGACCTCGAACTTCTACGACTACCACGTGCCGCACGCGCTCGACGTGCCGGCCGCTGAAGACCGGCGCGATCGAGTCGCCGTCACCCGTTCACGCCGCTCGGCTCGAAGGGGATGGGCGAGGGCGGCGGCGGCGGCATCCACTGCATCTGCTCGGCGATCCAGGACGCCCTGCGGCCGGCGGGCAGGCCGATCGTCTACGACAGCTGCAACCCCTCACCACCGCGTCTGGTCGATGCTGCAGGACCCGGAGTCGACGCGCGCGAACGTCTCGGTGGCGCCGCGCGTGAAGGTCGAGGGCGACGAAGGAGCTGTCGGCGCCCGCGCGACGTCGTCTGGGAGGTCGCTGAACGATCCGGCGCAGATGGCGAAGCTGATGCCGGGCGTCGAGGGCTTCGAGGTCAAGGACGACCGCAACTGGCAGGCGAAGGTCAAGATCCCGCTCGGTCTCGGCGGGCTGCGGATGACGATCGACTTCGACAAGGTCGAGGAGCGCGCGCCGGAGTTCGCGCAGCTGAACGCCAAGGGCAACGGCGTCGGCGCGATCATGAACATGCAGACCCAGTTCCACCTCTCCGAGGCGGGCACGGGGACCTCGATGCGCTGGGAGGCCGACGTCAAGATCGCCGGGCCGGTGGGCGCGATGGGCCAGCGCGTGCTGCAGCCGATCATCAACCAGCAGGTCGGCAACGTGCTCGGCGCGCTCGAGAAGCAGGTCGCGAGGCTGCCGACCGGGTCGGCGTCGAGCAGCAGAGCTGAGCCTAGCCGCTGTGGCGGTCCCGTTTCGCATCGGCGTGATGCAGCTCACGATGGAGCCGCTCGACGAGATGCTCGCGTCGGCGCGCGTCATGGACGAGGCCGGGATGGACACGATCTGGCTCGCCGAGGCGTACCCGTGGTGGCGGAAGCATCGGGATGGAGGCACGCTCGTCGACGGTCGTCTCGGCGCTGATGGCGCGGGAGACGGAGCGGCTGACGATCGGCTGGGGGATCATCTCGCCGTTCACGCGGCACCCGGTGCAGGTGGCGATGGACGCGCGGGTCGTGCAGGAGGCAGCCGGGCCGGGACGGTTCATCCTCGGCTTCCGGGACGTCGAAGATCTTCCTCAACAACGCGCAGATGCAGACGAAGAAGACGCTCGGGCCGATGCGCGACGCGGTCGACGATCGTGCGCGGCGTGCTCGGCGGCGACGCCGTTCGAGTACGAGGGCGACACGTGGAGCGCGTCGACGTGCCGGCGCTGTCGCGCGGAGGCGCACACGCCACGCGACGTGCCGCCGGTCTACGTCGCCGCGACGGCGCCGAAGATGACGGGCGCTCGCCGGCAGAGATCGCCGACGGGTGCCTGACGCCGTCGATCACGACGCCCGCCTTCGTCCGGCTACACGCGCGAGCAACGTCGGGCGGACATCGACATCGGCTGCACCGTCGTCGCGTCGATCGCACGAGGATCGCGACGAGGGCCGCGACGGCGCGCGCGAGATCGCCGGCATGTACCTCGCGAACAAGGTGCAGAACATCCAGGGCTCGGCGGACACGCTGCTCGACCTCGCCGGGATCGAGCATGGACGAGATCCGCCCGGTCGCCGAGGCGATGGAGCAGGGCGGACGGCTCGCGGCCGAAGGCGACAGGTGACCGACGCGATCCTCGACAAGTGCAAGCCGATCGCCGGCACGCCGGCCGACTGCATCGCGGCGATCGAGGAGTACCGCGACGCCGGCTGCACCCACGTCATGCTCGAGCTGTGGGGCGACCGACCGCCACGACGCAGATCCGGCTCTTCGGCGAGAAGGTGCTGCCCCATTCCGCGACTGA